>Ga0207713_1001660_pt1 | contig 17242 bp, 18 predicted proteins | sample KBSS64metaG_FD_184404 | JGI IMG/M metagenome (GOLD analysis project Ga0207713, IMG submission 184404) | Switchgrass rhizosphere microbial communities from Kellogg Biological Station, Michigan, USA - KBS S6-4 metaG (SPAdes) (version 2) | ecosystem: Host-associated > Plants > Roots > Rhizosphere >... | reverse complement strand
TAGAACACGTGGATAACCGCTTTGAGCTGGTCATGCTCTCTACCAAGCGTGCCCGTCAACTGGCCACCGGCGGCAAAGAGCCGAAAGTAGCATGGGAAAACGACAAGCCTACCGTCGTCGCCCTGCGTGAAATCGCTGAAGGCCTGATCGACTACGCAGCTATCGCCGAAGCCGAAATCGTTGAAGATGAACCGCTTTTCGCTGCATTCGAGGACGAGTCCAACGAGGCCGTCTAAGCCTATGCCTGGTCGACGTAGCACGGCGCGGGAACACAGCTTGCGGCAGGAGTCATCATGCCGAGCATAGACGCCCTCGCCGATCGCTTATCGACCTACCTCGGCAAAGACCAGGTCAACCTGGTCCGCCGAGCGTATTTCTACGCCGAACAAGCCCACGACGGCCAACGCCGCCGTAGCGGTGAGGCGTACGTCACGCACCCACTTGCGGTGGCGAATATTCTTGCCGACATGCACATGGACCATCAGAGCCTGATGGCGGCCATGCTGCATGACGTGATCGAAGACACCGGCATTGCCAAGGAAGCGCTGCAAGCGCAATTTGGCGAAACCGTGGCCGAACTGGTCGACGGGGTCAGCAAACTGACCCAGATGAACTTCGAGACCAAGGCCGAAGCCCAGGCTGAAAACTTCCAGAAAATGGCCATGGCCATGGCGCGCGACATTCGCGTGATCCTGGTCAAGCTGGCCGACCGCCTGCACAACATGCGCACGCTGGAAGTGCTGTCCGGCGAAAAGCGCCGGCGCATCGCCAAGGAAACCCTGGAAATCTATGCGCCCATCGCCAACCGGCTGGGCATGCACGCCATCCGCATAGAATTCGAAGACCTCGGCTTCAAGGCCATGCACCCGATGCGTTCCGCGCGAATCTACCAGGCGGTCAAGCGCGCCCGGGGCAACCGCAAGGAAATCGTCAACAAGATCGAAGAATCCCTGAGCCACTGCCTGGCCATCGATGGCATCCAGGGCGAGGTCAGCGGGCGCCAGAAACACCTCTACGGCATTTACAAGAAGATGCGCGGCAAGCGTCGGGCCTTCAACGAGATCATGGATGTATATGCATTCCGGATCATCGTCGACAAGGTCGATACCTGCTACCGCGTGCTGGGTGCTGTTCATAATTTGTACAAACCGTTGCCGGGGCGCTTCAAGGATTACATCGCGATCCCCAAGGCCAACGGCTATCAGTCGCTGCACACCACGCTGTTCGGCATGCACGGTGTTCCGATCGAGATCCAGATCCGCACCCGTGAAATGGAAGAGATGGCCAACAACGGCATCGCCGCCCATTGGCTGTACAAATCCAGCGGCGACGAGCAGCCAAAAGGCACGCACGCACGCGCCCGCCAGTGGGTCAAGGGCGTGCTGGAAATGCAGCAACGGGCCGGCAACTCGCTGGAATTCATCGAAAGCGTGAAGATCGACCTGTTCCCGGACGAGGTCTACGTGTTCACGCCAAAAGGCCGGATCATGGAGCTGCCCAAGGGCTCTACGGCGGTCGACTTCGCCTACGCGGTGCACACCGATGTCGGCAACAGCTGCATTGCCTGCCGGATCAACCGTCGCCTCGCGCCGCTGTCCGAACCGTTGCAAAGCGGTTCCACGGTCGAGATCGTCAGCGCTCCCGGCGCACGGCCGAACCCGGCGTGGCTCAACTTCGTAGTCACCGGCAAGGCGCGCACCCATATTCGCCATGCGCTGAAACTGCAGCGCCGCTCCGAGTCCATCAGCCTGGGCGAACGCCTGCTGAACAAGGTGCTCAACGGCTTCGACAGCTCGCTGGAAAAAATCCCGGCCGAGCGCGTGAAAGCCATGCTTGCCGAGTACCGCCTCGAACTGATCGAAGACTTGCTCGAAGACATCGGCCTGGGCAATCGCATGGCCTACGTCGTCGCCCGACGCCTGCTTGGCGAAGGCGAGCAGTTACCCAGCCCCGAAGGTCCGCTGGCGATCCGCGGCACCGAAGGTCTGGTCCTCAGCTACGCCAAGTGCTGCACACCGATTCCGGGCGACCCGATTGTCGGTCACCTGTCCGCGGGCAAGGGCATGGTCGTGCACCTGGACAACTGCCGCAACATCAGCGAAATCCGCCACAACCCGGAAAAATGCATCCAGCTCTCGTGGGCCAAGGATGTCACCGGCGAATTCAACGTCGAACTGCGCGTTGAGCTGGAACACCAGCGCGGCCTGATCGCCCTGCTGGCCAGCAGCGTCAACGCGGCCGACGGCAACATCGAAAAAATCAGCATGGATGAACGCGATGGTCGCATCAGCGTGGTCCAACTGGTGGTCAGCGTGCACGACCGCGTGCACCTGGCCCGTGTGATCAAGAAACTGCGCGCCCTGACCGGGGTGATCCGCATCACCCGCATGCGCGCGTAGCCACCCATCCATTACAAGGAGTCATTCATGACCAAGACTGTTATCACCAGCGACAAGGCCCCGGCTGCCATCGGTACTTACTCCCAGGCGATCAAGGCTGGCAACACCGTCTACATGTCGGGCCAGATCCCTCTGGACCCAAAAACCATGGAACTGGTCGAAGGCTTCGAAGCCCAGACCGTCCAGGTGTTCGAGAACCTCAAGGCCGTGGCCGAAGCCGCCGGTGGTTCGTTCAAGGACATCGTCAAACTGAACATCTTCCTCACCGACCTGAGCCATTTCGCCAAGGTCAACGAGATCATGGGCAAATACTTCGACCAGCCTTACCCAGCACGCGCCGCCATTGGCGTTGCGGCCCTGCCAAAGGGTTCGCAGGTTGAAATGGATGCCATCCTGGTCATCGAGTAATGCGTCTGGCGCAGCCCATGGCTGCGCCGACCGCTCTGCAGTAAAGAAAGTCTGAAAGGATTCCACCATGCGCAAAGCGCTTGTTCTCTCGCTGCTCGCCCTGTTTTTGGGCGGTTGTGCCAGCAACCCTGCCGACCGTGATATCAGCGGCACCTGGATCAACCAGACGGCGATCGATGCTGCAGCCAAAGGCGGCCCCCTGCGTGAAGCCCTCCAGGCCTATGGTCCGAACCTGGAGTGGGACGTCAACACCAAGGCCAGCCAGGCCCGCTACACCAATGGTTTTGAAAATGTCGAAGGCAAGTTGCTGGGCGAACAGTCCGGCGCCTGGAAAGTCGACTTTTATGGCAGCTCTGCCAGCGAGCTCAAGCGTGACGGCAAGCAACTGAGCCAGGCCGCCAGCGACAACGAACCCGAGCAGGTCTTCGACCGCGCACTGATCCCGGTTCCGGATGGCGCACCGATGGGTGCCAGTTTCGAACGCGCGCTGTACTCGGCGTACATGGGCGGCAGCTGGAAGGTCGTTAGCGGCCCCGGCGAAGGCAATAGCGTGCAGTTCCAGGCCGACGGCCAGGTCATCGGCCTGCCGGAAGCCGATCGTTATGCCCTGTGCCTGGCGGGTGATTGTGCATCGATGAGCGGTGGCAATGACAACATGTGGTTGCAGCTCAACGGACAAGGAAGCCCCTGGATCTTTGCACGCAAAGGCAAGGAACTGGAAATTTTCCAGGCGGTGAATACCGCCCAGGCAGACGAAATGCCCCAGTACACACCGGGCAATCGCAAGTGGCTGCTCGAGAAGCAGTGACCTACGCATGACCAATGTGGGAGCGGGCTTGCTCGCGAAAGCGATGTATCAGTCGACATCAACGTTGAAAGATAAATAGCCTTCGCGAGCAAGCCCGCTCCCACATTTGGTTTGTGGTGTCTTGAAGTCAGCAACGCCCTTCAATGATCGCCGCATAACCCTGGCGAAAACTCGGATACTTCGGCGTCCAACCCAACGCCTTCGCCCGCGCATTGCTGCAACGCTTGCTCCCGGTGCGGCGCACAGTGGCGTCCTCCGCCCATTCGGTCACACCCATGTACTCGCGCAACCAGCCCACCACATCCGCAAGCGCGGCGGGTTCGTCATCAACACCTATATATACATCGTCCAGTGCCACGCCACGCCGGTCCGCTTCGAGTAGACAGGCCATCAAGCCGGCGGCGTCATCGGCATGAATTCGATTGGCGTACAGCGGCGGATCGATCGCCGCGCGATACCCGCGGCGAACCTGAGTCAGCAACCATTCACGACCCGGGCCGTAGATACCGGTCAAACGCACGATACTGGCCGGGATGCCGCTATTGAGAGCAATCTGCTCCGCTTCAAGCATCACACGCCCTGAATAACCCGCCGCCACGGCTGGCGAAGTCTCATCAATCCACTCGCCCTGCTGCTGGCCGTAGACACTACTACTGGAAACGAACAACAAGCGATTGGGCACCTGACCATAGTCGTCCAGCCACTCCAGCACATGCTGCAAGCCCTGGACATAAGCGGCCCGATAACCCGCTTCATCGTGATCGGTGGCGGCCGCGCAGTACACCACGTAATCCACCGCACCGACCGGCCAGGTTGCCGGGCAGTCCTTGTTGAACAGGTCGCCGGCCACTCCGACAACCCCTTCGGGCAGGCGTGAAACGTCACGGCGCAGGCCATGGACTTCCCACCCGCCAGCCAACAACTGCGTGGCCAGGCGACTGCCGACATCACCGCAACCGGCGATCAAAACAGAGGGTGCGGACATCAGAAAACTCTCCTTGAAAATGGACAAACCAGCGCTGGCAATGGACGAGCGGCTAGCAATGCAGGAAAAAAAGAGACGCTATTACTTCTGTTAACAAGAATTACTTGCAATAATGCGGACCACTTTTGTTCTCGGCCTTACGAGGCCTGGAAGAACATTAACCGTCTTTTTCCTTCAGGTCCGGCCCAGCATGACACGTATTCAACTCTCCGCTTCGCCAACCAAACGACCTCGCGCCTGGAGCGCGGTGGCCGCCCTGCTACTCAGCCTGATGCTGGCGCCAACCGCCGCCTTTGCTGACGCACAAGCCCCCGCCACCCCGACTGCCGCCGTCGCACCTGCCCAGGCCGACCACACCACCCCGGCAGCCACGCCGACCGCGAACAATCCTGCCCAGGCAGTACCGGCAGACGCGATGGGTGAAGACGCTCCCGAAGTCCTCGAGGCCGACAACACCCTGGGCATGGCCCATGACCTGTCGCCGTGGGGCATGTACCAAAACGCCGACATCATCGTGAAAATCGTGATGATCGGCCTGGCCATCGCCTCGATCATCACCTGGACCATCTGGATCGCCAAGGGTCTTGAGTTGATGGGCGCCAAGCGTCGTCTGCGCGGTGAAATCGCCCAGCTGAAAAAGTCCGCCTCCCTCAAGGAAGCCAGCGCCACTGCGGCGAAGGCAGGCACCCTGGCCAACCTGCTGGTCCATGATGCCCTCGAAGAGATGCGCCTGTCGGTCAACAGCCGTGAAAAAGAAGGCATCAAGGAGCGCGTCAGCTTCCGTCTTGAGCGCCTGGTAGCGGCTTGCGGTCGCAACATGAGCAGCGGCACCGGCGTGCTTGCCACCATCGGTTCCACTGCGCCGTTCGTCGGCCTGTTCGGTACCGTATGGGGCATCATGAACAGCTTCATCGGCATCGCCAAGACCCAGACCACCAACCTCGCCGTCGTCGCCCCCGGCATCGCCGAAGCCCTCTTGGCCACGGCTCTGGGCCTGGTGGCAGCGATCCCTGCGGTGGTGATCTACAACGTGTTCGCCCGCTCCATCGCCGGTTACAAAGCGCAGGTCTCCGACGCGTCGGCAGAGGTCCTGCTGCTGGTCAGCCGCGACCTCGACCACCAGCCTGAGCGCAGCTCACATCCGCACATGGTGAAAGTGGGGTAATCGGCCATGGGCCTGCATTTGAAAGAAGGGGCAGACGACGATCTGTCCGAAAACCACGAAATCAACGTCACGCCGTTCATCGACGTGATGTTGGTGCTGCTGATCATCTTCATGGTGGCGGCCCCGCTGGCTACCGTAGACATCAAGGTCGACCTGCCCGCGTCCACCGCCAAGCCCGCGCCACGGCCGGAGAAACCGGTGTTCCTCAGCGTCAAGGCTGACCAGCGCCTGTTCCTCGGCGAAGACGAAGTGAAGGCCGAAGCACTTGGCGCCACGCTCGACGCCAGGACCCAGGGCAAGAAAGACACAACGATCTTCTTCCAGGCCGATAAAGGTGTGGATTACGGCGACCTGATGAGCGTGATGGACAATCTGCGCGCCGCCGGTTACCTGAAGGTGGGCCTGGTCGGACTCGAGACGGCAGCCAAGAAATGATCAATACGCGCCATAAGCTGACGCGTTACAGCGGTAGCCTGGCCATCGTGCTGGGCGTTCACGCGCTGGCCATCGCGCTGGCCGTGAACTGGACTGCCCACCCGCCCATCGAATTGCCACCTCAGGCAATGATGGTCGAACTGGCACCGCTTCCCGCCCCGCCACCGCCTGCACCGCCGAAGGTCGTCACGCCACCGCAGCCGCCCACTCCGGTTGAAGAACTGCCGATACCCAAGCTTGCCGAAGCGCCGAAGGCCGAGATTGCCGTGCCCAAGCCGGTAAAACCCAAGCCGAAGCCTCAGCCGCCCAAACCGGTAGAGAAGAAGCCTGATCCGCCAAAGGAAAAGCCGTCGGAAGAGAAACCCGCCGACACGCAGCCGACCCAGGCGCCGACGGAGAAGTCCGCCCAGCCCGCACCAGGCCCTTCAGCGGCTCAAGTCGCGGCCAAGGCGAGTTGGCAAGGCGCATTGCTGGCGCACCTGCAAAAGTACAAGAAGTACCCCGCCAGTGCACAGGCACGGGGCAAGGAAGGCATGAACCGTCTGCGTTTCGTGGTCGACGGCGAAGGCAACGTCCTGTCTTTCGAGCTGGTAGGCGCTTCGGGCACAGCCGATCTGGACCGGGCGACCCTGGACATGATCCGCCGTGCCCAACCGCTGCCCAAGCCGCCGGCCGACATGCTGACCAATGGCTCCATCGAAATCGTTGCACCCTTTGTGTACTCGATCGACAAGCGCCGACGCTGATCACATCGGCCATCCAGGCCCCTGGCTCTGCAAAAGGCACCGATAAGGTGCCTTTTGCATATCTGGATACGGCAAACCGGTATTGCCCTGTGTTACACGCCACATACCTTCTGATAACGTGCGTCTATCGATTGCAGCCGGTATGCTTGGCTCGCAACTTCATGGACGCTTGCTATGACCCTCACAGAATTACGCTACATCGTTACCCTCGCCCAAGAACAACACTTCGGCCATGCCGCCGAGCGTTGTCACGTCAGCCAACCAACCCTGTCGGTGGGCGTGAAAAAGCTTGAAGACGAACTCGGTGTGCTGATTTTTGAGCGCAGCAAAAGCGCCGTGCGCTTGACCCCGGTTGGCGAAGGCATCGTCGCCCAGGCGCAAAAAGTACTCGAACAGGCCCAAGGCATTCGCGAACTGGCCCAGGCTGGCAAGAACCAGCTGACCGCGCCACTCAAGGTCGGCGCGATCTATACCGTCGGCCCGTACCTGTTTCCGCACCTGATTCCACAACTGCACCGGGTTGCCCCGCAGATGCCGTTGTACATCGAGGAAAACTTCACCCACGTGCTGCGCGACAAACTGCGCAATGGCGAACTCGACGCGATCATCATCGCCCTGCCGTTCAACGAAGCCGACGTGCTGACCTTGCAGCTCTATGACGAGCCGTTCTATGTCCTGATGCCGGCTCAGCACCCATGGACGCAGAAAGAATCCATCGACGCCAACCTGCTCAACGACAAGAGCCTGCTGCTGCTCGGCGAAGGGCATTGCTTCCGCGACCAGGTACTCGAAGCCTGCCCGACACTGGCCAAGGGCAACGACGGCGCCAAGCACACCACGGTGGAGTCCAGTTCTCTGGAAACCATCCGCCACATGGTGGCCTCCGGCCTCGGCATTTCGATCCTGCCGCTGTCGGCAGTTGATAGCCATCACTACGCCCCTGGCGTGATCGAGGTTCGACCGCTGTCGGCACCCGTGCCATTCCGCACGGTCGCCATCGCCTGGCGTGCAAGCTTCCCGCGTCCGAAGGCCATTGAAATCCTCGCTGACTCCATTCGCCTGTGCTCGGTGGCCAAGCCCGCCGCACCGGTAACGGCCGGTTAAGCCACGCCATGACCGAGTTGTCGCAAGTGTCGGTGACGGCACTCAAGGGTGTCGGCGAAGCCATGGCCGAAAAACTGGCCAAGGTCGGCCTGGAGAATCTCCAGGACGTTCTGTTTCATTTGCCATTGCGTTACCAGGATCGCACTCGCGTGGTGCCGATCGGCGCACTGCGTCCCGGACAGGACGCCGTCGTCGAAGGCACCGTCAGCGGCGCAGACGTGGTCATGGGCCGGCGCCGCAGCCTTGTCGTGCGCATGCAGGACGGCACCGGCGGCCTGAGCCTGCGCTTCTATCATTTCAGCAATGCACAGAAAGAAGGTCTCAAGCGCGGCACGCGGATTCGCTGCTACGGCGAAGTGCGGCCCGGCGCGTCGGGGCTGGAAATCTACCACCCGGAATACCGCGCCATCACCGGCGACGAACCACCGCCCGTGGACGAAACCCTGACCCCGGTGTACCCGCTCACCGAAGGCCTGACCCAACAGCGTCTTCGGCAGCTGTGCATGCAAACCCTGACGTTGCTCGGCCCCAGCAGCCTGCCCGACTGGCTGCCGAAGGAACTGGCCCGCGACTACCAATTGGCGCCGCTGGCCGATGCGATCCGCTACCTGCATAACCCGCCTGCCGATGCCGATGTCGACGAACTCGCCTTGGGTCATCACTGGGCCCAGCACCGCCTGGCCTTCGAAGAGCTGCTGACCCATCAACTGTCCCAGCAGCGCCTGCGCGAGAGCATGCGTGCCCTGCGCGCGCCAGCGATGCCGAAAGCCACTAAGCTGCCCGGTCAATATTTAGCCAACCTCGGGTTCACCCCGACGGGGGCGCAGCAACGGGTCGGCAACGAAATCGCCTACGACCTCAGCCAGCACGAACCCATGCTGCGACTGATTCAGGGCGACGTCGGCGCAGGCAAGACCGTGGTCGCCGCGTTGGCTGCACTCCAGGCGCTGGAAGCCGGTTATCAAGTCGCCCTGATGGCGCCCACCGAAATCCTTGCCGAGCAGCACTTCATCACCTTCAAGCGCTGGCTCGAACCGTTGGGTATCGAAGTCGCGTGGCTCGCCGGCAAGCTCAAGGGCAAGAACCGTGTCGCCGCGCTTGAGCAGATCGCGGGCGGAGCGCCGATGGTGGTCGGCACCCACGCGCTGTTCCAGGACGAGGTACAGTTCAAGAATCTCGCGCTGGCGATCATCGACGAACAGCACCGCTTTGGCGTACAGCAGCGCCTGGCGCTGCGGCAGAAAGGCGTCGGCGGGCGGATGTGTCCGCACCAACTCATCATGACCGCCACGCCGATCCCCCGGACGTTGGCCATGAGCGCCTACGCCGACCTCGACACCTCGATCCTCGACGAACTGCCCCCGGGCCGTACCCCGGTGAACACGGTGCTGGTCACTGACACCCGGCGCGTCGAGGTGATCGAACGAGTGCGGGGTGCTTGTGCCGAGGGGCGTCAGGCCTATTGGGTGTGCACGCTGATCGAAGAATCGGAAGAGCTGACCTGCCAGGCCGCCGAAACTACGCACGAAGACCTCACCGCCGCCCTCGGCGAATTGAAAGTCGGCTTGATCCATGGGCGCATGAAGCCTGCCGAAAAAGCGGCGGTGATGGCCGAGTTCAAGGCCGGCAACCTGCAACTGCTGGTCGCCACCACAGTCATCGAAGTCGGCGTGGACGTACCCAACGCCAGCCTGATGATCATCGAAAACCCCGAGCGCCTGGGCCTGGCGCAACTGCACCAGTTGCGCGGCCGCGTGGGGCGGGGCAGCGCGGTCAGCCATTGCGTGCTGCTTTATCATCCACCGTTGTCCCAGATCGGACGTCAGCGACTGGGTATCATGCGCGAAACCAACGACGGTTTCGTGATTGCCGAAAAAGACCTCGAACTGCGCGGCCCGGGCGAAATGCTCGGCACGCGGCAAACCGGCCTGCTCCAATTCAAGGTCGCCGACCTGATGCGCGATGCCGACCTGCTGCCTGCCGTACGCGACGCCGCCCAGGCCCTGCTGGAACGCTGGCCTGACCATGTCAGCCCGTTACTCGACCGCTGGTTGCGCCATGGGCAGCAATACGGCCAAGTGTGAGCAGCGTCTCAGTTTCCAGGCGATGGCTTTGAACAAGCTGGTTATACTCCTGAAATTGTTTTGGAACGGATACAGACCATGACCGAAGTTGCCCTCGCACCTGCTGCCCCGCACGCTCCGTCGGTCATTCGGCTGCTGCTGGACAAAATGGGCATTTCCTTCGAAGAGGTGCTCGACCATCACGGCCTGAACGCTGCGCGCAAAGTCCAGGCCGTGCTGCTCGATGACAGTGTCGGGGCGTTGATGGTGCTGTATCCGCAGAGTCAATTGCTGGACCTCAATCGCCTGACCGAACTCACAGGCCGGCGCCTCACAGCCGTGTCGACCGAGCGCCTGCAGAAAATGCTCGGCAAACACAGCCTGAGCCTGCTGCCGGGCCTGCCATCGCTGACCAGTTCGCCCTGCCTGTATGAAGAAAGCCTGTTGCGTGAACCCATGGTGCTGGTCAATTCGGGGGAGCCGGGCGTGCTGCTGGAGATCACCAGCGAAGCCTTCAGGTCCATGCTGACCAAGGCCAGCGCCGCCAACTTCGGCGAGAACCTGAGCAGCATCCGCCCCAACCTCGATCGCCCTGACGATGACCGCGATGAGATCTCCCAAGCCGTCCAAGCGTTCACCGCGCGACGCATCCAGCAACGACTGGAAGCGACCATCGAGATCCCACCGCTGGCCGAAACGGCGCAGAAGATCATCAAGCTGCGCGTCGACCCTAACGCCACTATCGACGACATTACCGGCGTGGTCGAAACCGACCCGGCCCTTGCCGCACAAGTGGTCAGCTGGGCCGCATCGCCGTACTACGCCTCACCGGGCAAGATTCGTTCGGTAGAAGACGCGATCGTCCGGGTACTGGGTTTCGACCTGGTGATCAACCTGGCGCTGGGCCTGGCCCTGGGCAAAACCTTGAGCCTGCCCAAGGACCGCCCGCAACACAGCACTCCGTACTGGCAGCAATCGATCTACACGGCCGCGGTTATCGAAGGCCTGACCCGGGCCATGCCCCGCACCCAGCGCCCGGAAGCGGGCTTGACCTACCTGGCGGGCCTGCTGCACAACTTCGGCTACCTGCTGCTGGCCCACGTGTTCCCGCCGCACTTCTCGCTGATCTGCCGTCACATGGAGGTCAACCCACACCTGTGCCACAGCTACATCGAGCAACACCTGCTCGGCATCAGCCGCGAACAGATCGGCTCATGGCTAATGCGCTACTGGGACATGCCGGAAGAACTCACCACCGCGCTACGCTTCCAGCACGACCCAGGCTACGACGGCACCTACGCCGAATACCCGAACCTGGTTTGCCTGGCCGTACGCCTGCTGCGCAGCCGGGGCATTGGTTCGGGACCGGACGAAGATATCCCGGACGCCCTGCTCGATCGCCTCGGTCTGAGCCGTGCCAAAGCAGAAGACGTCGTCAGCAAAGTGCTTGAGGCTGAAGTGTTACTGCGAGAACTGGCTTCGCAGTTCAGCCAAGCTTAAAAGCTTCGCGAGCAGGCTCGCTCCCTCAGGGATTTAGGTGATCCCCCTGTGGGAGCGAGCCTGCTCGCGAAGAACCCAACTCGGTCCAACTGAAAAATCTCAAGCCTTAGGCTTAGCCTTCTTCGGCTTCAAATACTTGGTCAGCCCCTGGAACCAGATCACCAGCGCCGGGTTGCCCTTGATCTGAATCGACTTGTCCTGAATACCCGTCATGAACGCCAACTGCTTGTTCTTGGCCTGCATCGTGGCAAAGCCGTAAGCGGCGTCCTTGAAGGCGATTGCAAATGCCGGCTCGGCATACACACCCGCCTTGCTGGTAATGCGCTGGCCCTTCACCCGAAAGTGTCGCGCTACTTTCCCGTCCAGGGTCTGCAGTTGAAACACCAGTTCTTTATCACCCAGCTGCTGCTGAAACGCTGGATTGGTCCGACTGGCCTTACCCATCAACAATCCCAGCATCCACAGCAGAAAACGAAATTTCATGCGCAAGCCTCAGAAGAAAAATGAACGGCCGACGCAGTGTAGCGATTAAATTCCAGAACGCCACCTTCCAGTTACGTTTGGAGGAGATGCCAGGTTTTTTGACGGTGATGACTACCAAGTCACTGACAAAAGCCTGCCTTTTCTGGACTCAGACAGGGTGTGGCGGGGCGACGTTATCCAGCACTCGATTTACCGCCAGCTCACCGAGCATGATCACCTGCTGAAGCGCCAGCATCGTACTGCGGTGCGCCCCCTCGAGCATTGTGGCGATTTCACTCGCCATCACGTTGGCTGACGCCAACGACTCACAGGCGTGGGCTAATAGCGTCTCGTTGTCGATGTCAGGCGCCACGACAAAGATCGTGCCGGGTGGATGAGCCCCGGCCATGGCCAAGGCATTGGGTTTCAGGTAATGGTCCAGGGCGCGGGTGGCGGCATGGTGCAACTTTCTTGAAGTCGCGGACATGTACGGGGTAGTGCTGACGCTTTCTAATCCGGCGGGTAATTCTTTGACCTTGGGCATGGTGCAACTCCGAGGAATATTGGGAGTGACCAAACTAACCGCCGCGCTTCCGACGGCCAACCTTAAAAAAGCGTCGGATGCTTCCTCAATTTTGCAAGGGAATTAACCATTTTCCAGCCGCGTTTAACAATTTAAAACCCGCTGTTTGGTGATATGGCGCCTTGGCCATCAACACAACGGTAACCGATGAAATCCCCCCCTGCGCCGATCCTGCACCCGAGGAAACACACTCCTGTAGGAATTGCTGAAGGCTGCGATCTTTTGATAGTTCCCCTGCAAACCCGTCGGAAATTTCCTTCAAAACACTGGGACGCACCGCTATCGCCAGCAAGCGGGCTCCTACAACGCAATGCGCGACCCTCGCGCTCCATAAAAAAATGGGCACCCAATCTCGTTGGCGTGCCCATTCTTCAGTCCGCTCCCCCGCACTGCAGGTTCGCGAAACAGATTACGGATTAACACTGTCCTTCAACGATTTACCCGGCTTGAATGCAACAGTGTTGCTGGCCTTGATCTTGACCGGCTCACCGGTTTGCGGGTTTTTACCGGTGCGGGCACCGCGGTGGCGTTGCAGGAAGGTGCCGAAACCTACCAGCGTCACGCTGTCTTTGCGGTGCAAGGCGCCGGTGATTTCTTCGAGAACGGCGTTGAGGACGCGGTTGGCCTGCTCTTTGGTGAGATCTGCTTTTTCAGCGATGGCTGCGGCGAGTTCTGGTTTACGCATATTAGTGAAGCCCCTTTGACGGTTTTTTGTTGTTATGTCCGTGCCGCCCTCTGTGGAGCAGCGCCCAAAGCGCCGCAGGTGCTCTACTCTGCGGCAGACGGGAGTGAGGATGGCACGCAGTGAGGAGCCGCGCCAGTGTCGGCGCGGCCAATGTACGGGCAAAATGGGGGTGATTCCGACAGAACGACCGGTATTTACGCCAGCAGTGCCGGAAGCTCTTTGTTGAGGGCCAGCTTTTCCATCACGGCTGCGCCTGTGAGGGCATAACCGAGCAGTTTGCCGTGGGTATCGCGGCATAAAACCTTGATGTCGGCGCCCTGCCCTTCGACGGTCCAGACGCCCTCCGTACCCCGTGGCGGCGGGGATACCACCAATGGGCACACCGGGGTTTTGACAGTGATCGGCATCGGGCCGTAGTTAACCACCGTCGGGTTGCCGGCAAGGGTCTGTGCCAGCGCTCTCGCACAACTCATCAGGGGCATCACGTACAACAGATTCAGCCCATCGACCTCGGCACAGTCACCCAGGGCGTAGATGTTGGCATGGGACGTTTGCAGGTGTCGGTCGACCACTACGCCGCGATTGACCTGCAGGCCTGCAGCGGCGGCCAGGTCGATGCGCGGACGCAGGCCAATGGCTGACACCACCACGTCGCACGGTATGACCTGACCATCGGAAAGATGGGCTTCCAGGCCGTCAGCAACCCGCTGCAGGCGATTGAGCACCGGCCCGAGATGAAAGCGTGCACCCAGGCTTTCCAGCCCGGCCTGAACCGCTGCGGCCGCTGCCGGGTGCAACAGGGTCGGCATGACCTGCTCGCACGGTGCAACCAGCTGCACCTCGTAGCCGCCCAGGGTCAGGTCGTTGGCGAACTCGCAACCGATCAGGCCGGCGCCCAGCAACAACACCCGCCGCTTGCCGGCCGCAGCCGCACGAAAGCGCGCGTAGTCTTCCAGGTCGTTGATCGGGAACACGCAATCACCTGCATCACCTTCGATGGGTACGCGCACGGTTTCGGCCCCCCACGCCAACACCAGGTCACGGTAGATCACCGCTTCCTCGCCGATCCACAGGCGCTTGTGGCCCGGGTCGATGCCACTGATGCGGGTATGGGTGCGCACTTCGGCTTTCAACTGCTCGGCCATCGCGCCCGGTTCGGCCATGCTCAGGCCGTCGGCATCCTTGTTTTTGCCAAAACCGGTGGAGAGCATCGGTTTGGAGTAGGAGCGCCCATCGTCGGCGGTAATCAGCAGGAGCGGGGTGTCGCTGTCGAGCTTGCGAAACTCGCGAGCGACGTTGTAGCCAGCCAGCCCGGTACCAACGATTACGACAGGTGCGTTCATTCCTTACTCCTCAGTTATTCAGGCGGCGATTTCGATCATTTCGAAATCCATTTTGCCCACACCGCAGTCCGGGCACAGCCAATCTGCCGGCACGTCTTCCCAACGGGTGCCCGGCGCGATGCCGTCATCGGGCCAACCGTCGGCTTCGTTATAAATCAGGCCGCAGACGATACATTGCCACTTTTTCATTCAGGTATTTCCTCGGGATTCAGGCTATTGCCGGCGTGGACGGTCGATGGTTACTGCGTTGCCATCCAGCTCAAAGGGTTTTTTACTGATCGGGCCCGACAGATGCAAGCCTGTTCGGCGCAATGGGTGGCCGGATCAATCAACATTCGTGGCTGGCATGGTAAGCTCGCAGCCTCCTTTGCTGCCAATAATGACTCATTGTGCAACACACAGAATCCCCCTGCCCTCCCCCAACCTGGCTCTTTCAAAGCCAACTGACGCCTCTCCCCGACACGTCTATCCTCGATTGGTTGTTCGATAATGGCTCGCTGACCAGGCGTCTCATTCATCTGACGAATGATGCGTTTAGCGTCACGCCATTGTTCGAAGGCTGGCAGCCCCTGCGCACGGATGAATGCGCCGCGCTCGGCCTGGCCGAGGGCAGTGAAGGCTGGGTGCGCGAGGTGTACTTGCGTGGTCACGGGCAAGCCCTGGTGTTTGCCCGCAGCGTCGCGGCGCGCAGCGCGTTGCAGGGCGACGGCTTGCACATGGACGAATTGGGCAGCCGCTCCCTGGGCGAGCTGCTGTTTTGCGATCATGCCTTCCAGCGCCGTGCCATCGAGGTTTGCCACTACCCGCAAGCGTGGTTGCCAAGCGAAGTGCGGGCGCCCGGGCTGTGGGCTCGCCGCTCGCGTTTCGACCGTGGCGCCTTGAGTGTGCTGGTGGCCGAGATCTTCCTGCCGACCCTGTGGAGCGCCGCCCGCGTCCATCCGGAGAATTGCTGATGTACCAGAGCCTGCTCAAGTCCTTGAACCGCTTGAATCCCCGGGCCTGGGATTTCATTCAGCTGACGCGCATGGACAAGCCGATCGGCATCTACCTGCTGTTGTGGCCGACGCTATGGGCGCTGTGGATTGCCGGCAAGGGCTCGCCGTCGCTGGCCAATATCGTGATTTTCGTCCTTGGCGTGGTGCTGACCCGCGCGGGGGGCTGTGTGATCAATGATTGGGCGGACCGCAAGGTTGATGGCCATGTGAAGCGCACTGAACAGCGCCCGCTGCCGAGCGGCAAGATCAGCTCCAAAGAAGCGTTGGTGTTCTTTGCATTATTGATGGGCCTGAGCTTCCTGCTGGTGCTATGCACCAACGCGGCAACGGTCTGGCTGTCGTTCGGTGGCTTGGCGCTGGCCTTCACCTATCCGTTCATGAAGCGCTACACCTATTACCCGCAAGTGGTGCTGGGCGCGGCGTTTTCCTGGGGGATGCCGATGGCGTTCACTGCCGAGACCGGAGAACTGCCGGCGGCGGCGTGGCTGCTGTGGATCGCCAACCTGTTGTGGACGGTGGGTTACGACACTTACTACGCGATGACCGACCGCGACGATGACTTGAAGATCGGCGTGAAGTCCACGGCGATCCTCTTTGGCGAGGCAGATCGGGTGATCATCCTGACCCTGCAGGGGCTGGCGTTGGGATGCCTGCTGCTGGCCGGGTCTAAATTCGAGCTCGGCGGCTGGTTCCATCTGGGGCTGGCGGTGGCGGCGGGCTGTTTTGCCTGGGAGTTCTGGTACACCCGTGACAAGGACCGTATGCGCTGTTTCAAGGCGTTCTTGCACAACCATTGGGCCGGGTTGGCGATTTTTGTCGGGATCGTGCTGGATTACGGGTTGCGTTGACCCGTTTTCCTGTAGAAGCGAGCATGCTCGCGAAGATCTCACAGACGCCGCGGGGTGTCAGGCTTGCCGCGTTATCGTTGACGACCATCGCGAGCATGCTCGCTCCTGCAGGGAAAACCTGTGCGTCGTTTACTTCTGCGACTCGTGCATGACGTGCCAGACGTCCTTCATTTTGTCGCCTTTCATGTCTCCAGGTTTTTCGTCCTTCACAAAGGTATAAAGTGGTTTGCCGTCATAAGCCCACTGCATCGTGCCGTCATCGCGCTTGATTGGCGTAAATTTGCCCTCGGCCTTGGCGCCCGCCGGTGCCATCATCGGCGGCCAATTCTTCGCACAATCACCATTACACATCGACTTGCCACCCGAGTCCTTGTCGAATGTGTACACCGTCATACCTTTATGGTCGACCATCATGCCGTCTTTCATCATCGCCGGGTCGGCGGCGAAGGCCATGGTCGGCAGCGTTAACGCAGCAGTCACCAGCAAAGCCTTCCAGGATTGAGCAATTTGTTTCATGGAAACCTTCCGTTTGTGGTTGTCAGGATTCGGACTTAGAGCTTAGCCCAGGTTCATGACAATCGCCGGGTGACTAAAATACTGTCACACGACTGCAATAATTCCGTTATCTAATGCGGCGCAAGACAGTTAAATGACAAGAGGATTAAGGCATGGTTGGCAGGAGCATTCTGATCGTCGACGACGAAGCGCCCATT
>Ga0207713_1001658_pt1 | contig 17243 bp, 15 predicted proteins | sample KBSS64metaG_FD_184404 | JGI IMG/M metagenome (GOLD analysis project Ga0207713, IMG submission 184404) | Switchgrass rhizosphere microbial communities from Kellogg Biological Station, Michigan, USA - KBS S6-4 metaG (SPAdes) (version 2) | ecosystem: Host-associated > Plants > Roots > Rhizosphere >... | reverse complement strand
TCGATTACATTGAAGTGTTCTACAACCGGGCCCGTCGCCACAGTCACCTCGGCGGCGTCAGTCCGGAGGCCTTCGAACAGGCCTCATCGTGAGGACAGAATTTGTCTACGGGCGTGGGGTCAGTCCATCTCGGGATGTAAACCCGTCTGGCTGGCAGGGGCTGGTAGTGACCTGAGAGAAGTTCATCCCTGAGGATTTGCAGCTCAACAGCCAGTCTGGCCTCCAGCTTTGCTTTGTTCACACCATCAACACCGGGAGTATGCGCCCCCTTTGATGAAAGTGTGATCCGCGCGGCTTCAGCCAGCCATTCTGGTTGTGTTATCAGACGCAGCAGCCGTTCAATCCGTCGGGACGGATCGGTGGCTGCCCATGTGGCAAGCCTGCGTTGCATTTCGCTGATTATCAAAGGTCTTCACCTCATTGGGTCAGTTAATTCACGTCGCAAACACATTTAAACTGCTTCCCTTCGCCATGTAATGGGCTTTCCCCATCGCGGACTACTACGGAAGCTCCGCCAGCCAGTGCGTCATCGGGGCCATGCCCCCTTTACATTCGCGACTGACCTTCCCCGGTTTACCTGTCTGGACTCAGACATACTGAGGAGGCTGCCCGTCGCACTCTTTGTCCTTGCTTGCCGCAAGTTGGCAGAAGTCAGCAGCCCGAATGCGATGGATGCTGCTGCCCCGGTGTTTTGCATACATGTCAGAACACCTTCGACTGTCAGCGCATACGTATCGCTGCCAGTTCCTTCTGCACGACCTGTCAGATCACGTAGGCCGTGGTGACATTTTCAACCCACAGAGGCGGATTAACGGGTTCATGTTCTTCAGCCTTTCAGCACTTAACCTTGAGGATCATCCTGGCTTAGTGATCTCGCCTCAATCCCCGTTGTCAGCGGGTTACATCACCCTGCGGGCATGCCGCAGGTCACTGCCGCTCAGGTTCTCCACCGTCACACCCGGTGGGATTGTTGGGTCGCTCGTCATGAGTTACCGGTTCAATATTCCAGACAGACTCGTGGTTCATTTGGGCATCCATGCCCGCTCTGAACTCCGGGCACACTGTAAGTTTTATTCATTCGCCACTGGCGTGCCACAAAACGTTTATGCCGGCGGAACGCTTTATCCAGTAGAGGTACCAGCCGGATAATCCACCGGTGAAGCGTGGAATGATCGACGGTGATACCCCGCTCAGCCATCATCTCCTCCAGGTGGCGCAGGCTGAGGGCATAAGCCAGATACCAGCGAACGCACTGAGCAATAATATCAACGTGATAATGCAGGCGTCTGAAGGCATTTCTAATAAGATACATGAGTAAGCAACATGATGGAAAAACCTCATTTTACCTGCTCATCCGCCTAATGCGACAGAACCTTACGGACAGGCTCTTACATTTCAGTCTTGATATTTCCCCCCTAAAATGCAAGCCATCTCATAAAACTTATCATACAAGAAATCTTCCAGTTTTGATTTCAGTTTATCAACACTAAAACCCTGATGTTCACTGAATTGTTCTAAATTTCCAGCAAAATATTCCAGTGCTTCATCTTCAATGCTCCTTTTCGAGGAATTAAAGTCTTCTCTTACTTCTTCATAAAAACCCATCGTGTTTTCGTGTTCATAGGCCTCAACAATATCATCTCTGATACAATCATAGTTATAATTAGAAGCTTCATCGAATAACTTTTCAAAGTGATGATGTATAAAATTTTCTGAAAAGTATCCTCTAATCTTATCTGATGAATTATTTCCAACAGCCAGGCTGAGTAGTTCTTCCAGTAATTTTTCACTAACGTACAGCTTATTACAGTAAGGCAAAGGTGGTAGGCTTTTCAGTCCAAGATCTGTCAGGTTTAAATTTGGATTCTTTGTTGGATTATTTAAGCATTGGTTTATTCTTTCAACAGCTACACCCCGCAACTCTCCATGACGTGGCACAGCTTCTCCTCTCCAGATATCACATTTCTGCTTTAAAATAGCAGCCTCGGTCTTGTAATCTTCGGTATTTCTGTGACGGAGATATGTTTCCAGCTCATCTTTGTCCCAGTCAGAGAGTGGCCGAGCAGGGGAATTTAAAATACCGCTAAAGTCAACCCCGTCCTGGTCAACCCCGTACAGGTCAACCCCGTCCATGTTAATCCCGTCCAGGTTAGCCCCTTGAAGTTTAGCCCCTTGAAGTTTAGCCTCTTGAAGTTTAGCCTCTTGAAGGTTAGCCCCTTGAAGGTTAGCCCCTTGAAGGTTAGCCCCTTGCAGGTTAGCGTCACTAAAGTCAGCACCTTGAAGTTTAGCCCCCTGAAGATTAGCCCCTTGAAGGTTAGCGTCACTAAAGTCAGCACCTTGAAGTTTAGCCCCTTGAAGGTTAGTCTTTTCGAAAACAGAGTAAGAAAATTTAGCGCCTTGCAGGTTTGCCTCTTGCAGGTTAACGTTTGACATGTGAGACTCATACAGGTTGGCGCCTTGCAGGTTTGCCTCTTGCAGGTTAACATTATCAAGAATAGCCTGTTCAAGATTAGCATTTTTCAGGTTCGCCTCTTTCAGGTTAGCGTCATCCAGGTTAATACGGAAGCCGTGTCTCAGGAGTGCAGAGCCGTGACGAATTATCCCACTGTCCCATTGTCGCAATAAAAGAAGAGTTGCAATTCCCTTGAACTTTTTCTCATCATACTCAAATTTTAATTCTCTGGTCGAATTGACCGGTTTTTCACATATAATCTCTGCACTGTATTTACCTTTACCCTCATGAAAGTTTTCCCTGAATTTGATATTATAGCCGGAGTAATCAATGGAGAATTCTTTCGGAATGTCACAGTGATCCGGGTGTACATCACGTTTCAAGGCTGTAGTCATTATTTCTACTAGCTCATCATATTTTCTATCGTATTTCTCACCCCGGACGGCAGATGTAAATAAATCATTAACATATTCCAGAGCATTCATGGCGTGAAGCATGCTTTTTTCTATTATATTTTCGGCGTCGATACACTGGAGTGTATTCTCATGAGCAGCATTTGTGTTAGTAGATGGCTGTAACATAATATTCTAACCTCTAAGTTGGATTTGGTGGTATGATTATCAGGATAAGTGAATTTAGGTTGTAAAACATGGCTTCGTAGCATTTACGGAAGCATGTAGTAACATAGGTGTTGCCGTTTTTCAGGCGGCCAGCAGATAGTTTCCATATCTGTTTAGTGAAGAAGGACATTATTAAATAATATGTGTATCACCAGATGCATCTCGTTCAAAAAATCGCCATTATCATAGGTCAGTTACATTAATTAATAAATCAGGTTATATACTGATTTATAAAAAGTTACTCCATAATCTCTCTGCTTCAGAAGACCTTTAAAGGCCTCCATTATCTTGGCAATGTCATTGCTCACTTGATGGTTAGGAAACTGAATCATCGTTTTAAAAATTTCCTGACCATGAACATAGTCTTCGGGAGTGTAGTGATGGCGGGTATTAATGCCACTTATGGCGTTAACATGCTGATTTCGGCGTATTTTTAACCTTAAACCTATTTTTCAGACGCACTTATCCTGCGGCCTGTGCCAGAAGCCATCGTTTCCGGTCGATACTGTGCAGCCTTTCTGCCACTAACTCCGGGGCGTGTCTGCCAGCCTGCGCGCTGCTGAAGCGCAGACGGTTGCCGCACAGGATGCATTTGTACGGGTCCGTGCGCAGAAATTCCTTCATCAGCGCAGCGAAGCCCGGCTTTTCCGGTTTTTTTCGCCCTTCCATCTCCAGGGCCTCATACACCTTCGGCAGCAGCGTGCCCCGCTTGCGGCTGGACAAAAAACCGTAGTAGCGCACCATCTTAAAATGCTTCGCCGGGATATGGCTGATATAGCGCCCGATCATCTCTTCCTGCGACAGCGTCTGCTGGCAGCAGTGCCGCAGGCGAGCATGCGCTCGACACAGAGAACGGTCCAGGGGCTGAGGGTGTCCCCGTGTTTATCCATATACCTGTTCCAGCCGTCATCAGTGGTGAACAGCAGCTTTGCCGGGCGCGGGATATACATGCGGCAGATTATCGCTCTGCAGTGGCACCGGCATGATAGTGCCAGTCGTCACAGTCATCGGCCCAGTTGTCGGTGTGTTTATCCCAGGGGGCGAAGGTCACCGGCAGCATGCCGGATTCTGTGGCGATAATAAACACATCGGCTGGCATGGACTCAAGGACGACGTCGCCGTCGGGTGAGTCAGGGGGCTCAAAGCCGCGGATGATGCAGACGAGGGGCGGGTCGAAGTGGGTGTCGAGGAAAAACTGGGGCCCCAGGTGGACACAGTGACGAATGGCATCCTGCGGTGTGTCGTAAAAAAACTCGTCGGGGTCATCATGGTCGCTTTCCGGGGGCAGGGAGACGAGGAAACGCTTCGGATAATCAGGGCGTGAGCGTCGGGACGAGGGCGTGGGTTTACGCTTTCTGGGGGCTTTGCTGCGGGCCATGTGAATGAATTCCTGAGAAAATTAACATACCGCAGAGTATAAAGCCGGGCTCAGGACATGCAAACCATCGGAACTGCGCAGCAGTGACGCTCGCCCTGAAAGGGCGCTACGTTCATATAACGGATGCAGTTTCCTCCACCTTTATGCAGTCTGCCAGCTAGTGCTCACCGCCGTGCCTTCACGCTAACCCGGCCGCTTCGGTCGCAAGGATTCACTTCGTCTCCGTCCTCACCCGTTCGCACCTTTCACGGTGCATTCAGCCCGTGAAAGGCTTGCGCTGCGGCTTGCGGCATCGCCCGTGCGCCCTCCGCTTCCGCCGGGTTTTTGTGGCGGCACGGCGCAGATGGGTGCCGGATGCTGAGGATATGACCATGTTCAGACTGACCTGTATTGAGCTTAACAACGGCGAGTTTGCTGTGTATATCAACAACCATTATCTGGGAAGTGAGGATGTCAGCGGGGAGCGACTCAGTCTGGGGGAGATGCTGGAGCAGCTCTCCGGGCTTCCGGGGGGGGAATTACAGACGTTGCATGAGCCGGTACCTGTTGATGAAGACTGGTGCTGGAATGACATCTCCGGGCGCGTGTTGCCGTCGCTTTCAGTCTCACGCGACGATGTCACCGTGGCGGCGCTCATTGCAAGGCTGCAGCAATACCCGCCGGATACGCTGTGCCTGGGAACGTTCTGGCTGGACGATGATTTCTGGTCACTGGATGACAGCCTGACAGAGGAGGAAATCGCTGAAGCCATGCGTATCTGCGACCACAGCCATGATGCCGGCATCGGATATAACTGGGACACGCTGCAGTTCGCCATTGACCAGATGAAAGGGCGCTGACGAAAAAAAGGACACCTTCCGGGGAGGGCGGTGTCCTGAAATCATGCAATTCGTTTTAAGTGAAAACCCTTCAGATACTTTCGGGGCTGATGATCACACAATGCCACTGCACTTTCACCCGCCATATATCGGACAAACAGAGAACGCCGTCGGGAAGAGCCGTCTTTAAATCAGAGGCTCAAAGGATGTCGGCTTCCTCCGCTTTTTTGCCGCCTGCCGGCGGCGTGCTCATCGCCGTGCCTTCACGCTAACCCGGCCGCTGCGGTCGCAAGGGTTCACTTCGTCTCCGTCCTCACCCGTTCGCACCTTTCACGGTGCATTCAGCCCGTGAAAGGCTTGCGCTGCGGCTTGCGGCATCGCCCGTGCGCCCTCCGCTTTCCGCCGGGTTTTTGTGGCGGCACGGCGCAACAGAGTGCCGCATATCAGAGAGGAGAGTGTCTATGTCCCGTTTTATTCTGGGTGACTGCGTACAGGTTATGTCCCGTTTTCCGGCGCGTGCCGTTGATTTTATTCTCACCGATCCGCCGTACCTTGTCGGCTACAAAGATCGCACCGGTCGTACCCTGGCCGGGGATAACTCGTCAGAGTGGCTCCAGCCCGCGTGCCACGAAATGTACCGCGTGCTCAAAAACGACAGTCTGATGGTGAGTTTTTATGCCTGGAACCGTGCGGATCTGTTTTTGAATGCGTGGAAGACGGCTGGATTCCGTGTTGTCGGCCATATTGTCTTTGCCAAGAGCTATGCCTCCAAATCAACCTTTGTGGGCTACACCCATGAGAGCGCCTACCTGCTGGCGAAGGGCCGCCCGCAGACGCCGGACCGTCCCATTCCTGACGTGATCCCCTGGAAATACACGGGCAACCGCCACCACCCGACCGAGAAGCCGGTGCAAAGCCTGCGCCCGCTGATTGAATCTCTGACGCTTCCGGGCGCTATTGTCCTGGACCCGTTCGCCGGCACCCGTCCGGCCACGGCGAACCATAACAATCACTGAGAGGTAAAAATCATGGTCGCCACCAATACTACGGCAAAAACACCCGCGAAATCCAGCCGCGCTAAAAAGTCAGCGGAAAGCATCGCGCAGTCGACCGAGGAGAAGCTCGTCCGGCTGCTCGCTGACACCCCCGTGCAAATCTTCCCGTACTCCCGCCTGGCGTGTACCGGTTTAAACACGCGCATCATTCCCCATACCGAACGGGAAGTGGAAGAGATGGCAGACAGCATTCAGGCGATGGGTATCCTGCAAAACCTGATTGGTGCAGAACTGCCGGACGGCACGATAGGCATTGTCGGCGGGGAGGGGCGTCGCAGGGGAACCGGCATTCTGGTGCTGCGCGGCGTGCTCGATGCAGAAACCCCGTTTGTTCCGGTGAAGGTTCTGCCCGTGGAGATGGCGGTGGCGGCCTCGATGATCGAGAACGGCAGACGTAAAAACATGCATCCGGCTGAGCAAATCATCGGTTTTCGCACGCTTGAGCAGGAAGGCAAAACGGCCTCGCAGATTGGCGCACTGATGGGCTACAACCCGCGCCACGTCCAGCGCTGCCTGAAGCTGGCGAACCTTGCTCCCTCCCTGCTCGATGCGCTGGCGCGGGATGAAATCTCCCTCGAACAGTGTGAAGTGCTGACCCTTGCTGACACCCATGAACGTCAGGAGCAGGTCTGGAAAGAGGGCGTAGAACAGTGGCGTAACCCTGCCGTACAGACACTCCGCAAAATGGTGACTGACGACAAGGTGGCCATGAGCCACCCGATGTTTAAGTACGTAGGCGAGGACGCCTACGTTGCCGCTGGCGGTACGCTGACCGCCGATCTGTTCAGCGACAAGGACAGCACCTTTGCCGATGCGACGCTGGTGAAATCCCTGCTGGCTAGCAAGCTCACCGTGCTCGCTGCCCGTCTTAAGCAGGAGCAGGGCTGGGGCTGGGCAGAGTTTCGTATGACGGAGCTGCGCGGCAGCGGCGAGGACAGGGAGCAGTACCGCTTTGCCATGCCGGAAGCTGTGCTGACTGAAGATGAACTGCAGCGGATCGGTGAGCTGGAAGAAAACATGGAAGCTGCTGAAACCCACGAAGACGAATATGCGCTTCAGCAGGATATTGATGACATCCACTGCGAGGCGGCCTACCGCGAAGCCACGCCGGAATTTCGCGCCGCACACGGTATCTGGGTGTCGTGGGATGGTAACAGTTTTCTGGTTCAGCCAGGCATTCACAAGGTGACGGACGAAGACAGGGCAGCAGAAGAACGGGCGCGTTCCGGTTATGCCATCTGCGTGGATTTTCTGGGTGAAAAACCGGTGAGACGCTGGAGTGATGAACGGAAAGCAGCTGTGCGGCGGCGTAATTTACAGGTACGGATCGGTCGTGTTGCCCCCCTGTTTGCCGATGAGCTAATCGAGCGGGAGCTGGCAGCCCGCCCCGCCTATTTCAATGGCAAATCCGCCCGGTGAATGAGATAGACTGGCAGTCTTACTGCGCAAATGGACACAAAAAAGGAAAGCAGGAATATGAGGTACGGGTTGCTTGTTGTATTCATGAACGTGCTGTTCTATTCAATCGTTAGCCTGGCCGCACCGGAATGGAAAGATACGCCAGGGTATTTTGCAGGCCAGATCAGCTGCACTCTGATACCTCTGGTTATCACATGGCGTGATCCGCCTGGCTGGATTGATGAGGTTCTGCTCAGCATACTGAAGTACGGCGTTCTGATCGCCGGGATAGTTTTCTTTGCATGGGGCGTTGGGTACAAGCTGGAATTATGGGGGCAACATAATCCCGACGTCGTATTCATCGGTGTGCTGGAGTGGATTATGCCCAATCTTGCGCTGGCAACGGGAGTGTTGATGGCTGCATGGGGATACCTGAAATATATCAGACGCTAACCAGCATCTGGAGTGGATATTCCTGGTCAGAAAGTGCATAGGGTCGGTATAATAGGCGTGGCGCTTGAGGCTTTTTGCCTCATGACGTTAAGGTGGTTTGTTACCGAGTTGTGTGGCAAAAAGCAGAAAGCCCCGAAGTTAATTCTCATTAACCACGAGGCTTAATCTGTATGCCTGAACAACATCAGATTAGTATGGGGAAGAGATAACTGCAAATTTTAACTGCACTAATGACCTCGGAATACAGAAACAGGCACTGCAAATGTTTTTTGTATGCATGTTTTATTACGTATATAAAGTGTAATGTAACTTAATTAATGTTTTACTCGTAAAACTCTCTATTTAATTACATTTTGATGTGATGAATGCATAAAAGTTCTCTGAACAGGAAGGAACGGCTCATGCTCCTATGTAGTGTTGGCCTTGGCGACATTCTGACCTGATCCAAATTTATGGGTTATGTAAGATTCGCTCTTGGCACTGAGCTAACGAACTAACAGGTCTGAAGGTCTGCTATGAGCTGTGAGTTCAACGGGTCGATGCAACGCTATCCTTAATCAAGGGGGGACGTTGCCATGAAACGAAGAACTCACAGCCAAAAGCGGACGTTTAGAAAATACGTTTAGCTTTACTATATTAAGATTAAATTCGACCCATTAGTCAAAAACCTACATTATTAGCTGATCGTTGTACCTTATACTTGGGGCAGGTCACCGGAGGTAATGTGTCATTGCAGAATCTTGAAATCGTGCCTCGTCTGCTACCGGACGTTCGTGCAGGCAGGAAGCGTCATACCATTCGATATCAGGAACGTGAAATTGTGCCGGGCCCTATGCTTTACGTAAACGCGCAGGATGCCTTTGACACTGTCATGGTATGTGTCACGCAAGTTGAAAAAATGCCGCTTTTTGACGTTGCGGCCTGTCTTGGAAAAAATGCGGAATGGCCGGATGCTGAACTGCTGGAAGGGATGCGTGAGCACTATCCGTGCATAGAGATGGAGTCCGAGATTGCGGTCATCCACCATTCACCGCCTGCGGCGTAAGTTCGTGGACGAGATGCTATATAAGAAATAGGCTTGCGTAGGATATTTTCCATTTCCCAGGCGTCTTCCTCGATTACGCCCAACTGGTCGGTGTTGGTGATGCAGAAAACCACTATAAGAGGTGTCAGAAATCGACGCTAATACATCCAACCTCAAAACAGTTTAATAAGGCTATGTACTTCAGACTGTTCGTCTCTAAAAGTGGTTTTCCGCACGGTTAACCGTCAAACAACATCAAGCACTGATTCAATCCTTTTTTTGGCCTGACTGGTCAGGCGTTTAATGCCAAGAGAGCGGGTCATTTCCTGTATCTTATTTTCACCTTCAATACTAAGCGCCAGTGCGCGTAATTCCTCACTGGGGATCGCGTCAACCTGGCGAATGTCGTTATCCGTGGCAGGTAAACGAAACGCATTCCAGTCGGCACGTTGCGCTGCGGACAACCAGACAAAGTCTTCACCTGAGTGATCGGCTGCAAGGTGATAGTGTTGATCCACAATTTCCATTACGCGTTCACGTATCAGTCTACCGGCGCGAGTGAAGCCGTGTACACGTGCGATGCGTTGTACAAGCGTTGTATCCAGAACGGGTGATTCACTTGTCACCACCGCTTCAATGAGGGCTTTAAGTGTCTCATCATATTCAGCTATATAGAATTGTTCTGCATCTGTCCTGTCGTGCCATTCCTGAAGTTCGTTAACGACATATTTACCGGCATGCGCTGGCATGTTGTTCTTCTGAGAAGCTGCAGATGCATACTTCAGCTCAGTGCCACCATCATCTTCGCTTACTTCGGCGGGAAGCGAAATGATAGGGGTTACTAACGCGGATATTTCCTCATCATTAGCGACAGGTGTAGTTTCAGAAACCAGTATGTAGTCACTGACATCATTGGTTACGGGAGCGATGACCGGAGTAATCTGCTTTTGTTTTTCTGCTTCAGCAAGCAGTGCGGCTTCATCTGCTCTGGATTTCTCCAGTAGGAGACTTATTGCTGTATCCAGCCTGTCGAGCGCACCTTCTTTATCGACCCACCACTCCGTTGACCAGAGACGCAGTAATTTCCAGCCCAGACCCTGAAGGATGGCGCTACGGACTTTATCGCGATCGCGTGCTGTTGCTGCGCTATGGTATGTGGCGCCGTCACATTCAACACCGACAAGATAGTCACTTGGCTTATCCGGATGAACGATCCCCAAATCAATACGGAAACGGGATACGCCAATTTGCGGGACAACATGCCAGCCCTTTCTTCTTAGGCCATTTGCCACTGCCTCTTCAAACGGTGAGTCATAACCGCCTACAGACCCACGTACTGCCTGAGCAAGAGCTACAGGGCCGCGCTGGGCAAACTCAATAAAGTGTTTGAGGTCAGCAACTGCGCGGGCGCTGGTCCGATTAAGGTCGATGAAAGAAGGATCGAACGAGCTGAAAACCATCATTTCCTGTCGTGCACGTGTGACGGCAACATTCAGCCTGCGCCAGCCGCCCTCGCGATTAAGCGGTCCAAAATTCATCGACATTGTATTTGCGCCCGGTTCAGTCGGGCCGTATCCAATACAGAGTATGATCAAGTCGCGTTCATCCCCCTGAACCGTTTCGAGGTTTTTAACCACAACAGGTTCTTGCATTTCAGACTGGAAGAAGGGCTCAATTTCAGGGTGCTGCTGTCTGGCTCGATCCAGCAGATCGCTGACTAGCTTTTGCTGTTCGGTATTCAGCGTGATAATCCCTATCGATCTGCCTGATGCAACGAACTCTTTATCAGTGAGTCGCTTCACCGTTTCAGCAACGATCGCTTCTGCCTCAGCCTGATTATGACGTCCTTTCCCTTTAGAGTAGACGCCTGCAACCTTGCACCACTGGACAGCACTTTGCTTTGTTTCCGAAGCGGGGAACGTAATCAGGTTACTGTCATAGTAGCGATGGTTGGAGAAGGTAATCAGGCTTTCATGACGGCTCCGGTAATGCCAGCTCAGGCTGTGGTTATACAAGCCAGCAGCAAGACACTCATCCAGAATGCTTTCCATATCTTCTTCAGTATCATCGTCTGTTTCATTAGCTGCCCGATTAAAGAAGCTAGTAGGCGGCATCTGGCGGGGATCACCGGCGATGACCACCTGTTTGCCACGCGCCATGGTGCCGATAGCATCCCACGGGGCAATCTGCGATGCTTCATCGAAAATCACCAGGTCAAACAAGGCCTGGTCGGAGGGCAGGAACTGGGCGACTGAAAGCGGACTCATCAGCATACAGGGGGCAAGTTTGGCCATGGCATCGCCCATTTCGGCTGCCATCTGGCGTACCGGTTTATGCCGACGGGATTTCTGTAGTTCATGTTTAAGTAGGGCAAAACCACTCTGCTTGCTGACCTCATTTTTTGCAGGTATGACGCCACATAAACGTGCACGGATGTAGCGTACTGTCAGTTTGGCCAGACGATCGGTTTGCGTACGGTAAGCCTCAATATCACTCATGTGCTCAGCCGGCACAAAATTGTGCAGCAGCGGCTCTGAATCGATCACCCACGATGCAAACCAGCGACAATAGGCAGTTTCAAAAATCTCTGCAGCGCTTATATCTCCTGAGTCAAGATGGACCAGCGCGTTGAGCACTGGCTGCAGGCCATGTGAACTTGCTTCCTCACGCACACGGCTCCAGTCACTCCAGGCTTTAAGAGCGGACTGATGTTGTAGGATATTGAGTGCGCATTCACGCAGTGCCGGGAGCGATGGTTTGTCCTCCGATGGTTTTATCAGCTTGCAGAAGCTAACCTGTGCATCATTGAAATCGGCGATCGCTGTGCGCAGTTTCCCGGTAAGGGCGGAGATAACGCCCTGCGAACCGAGAAGATCATTGGCATCAATTATCAGGTTTTTTACAGCAGTGCGGATCTCGGCCAACTGCTGCGGCGAAGAAGCAAAACCACCAAGCGAATTGCGGATAGATTCGGCGAGTCGTAGGGTGGTCTGCAGCTGTGCAACGTTGGTATCCAGTCCAACCCATCCCGGCAGGGATAAAGTAGTAGAGTTAAGCTCGTTCAGACGTTTCACCAATGTCTGCAGAGTTTCAGAAATGGAGAGATCAACGGATAAGTCGGGATCTGACGTTAGCGAGTGTTGTCGGATAACTTCACCAATGACTTTCTTGCGGGCACTGGTCGCAAAGAACCAGAATTTTTTGTCGGCGACGTCAAGTGCGTTTCTGATCTGCGGGACATTAACGTGCTGCCAGCTGTTACCTGGATAGGTAACTGACAGATTGGACTTTGTCGCTTCAATCTCTTTCAGGAGGTGAACGGCTTTATTCGCTGACTCTATACGGCTTGTGGCATCCGGTGCGAACATGAAACTCAGATCAATGCCGTAAGCTTCCGACAATAATTCACAAAATGAAGTTAACTGCGACAGTCTCTCCGGCTCGGTAGAGTCCAGAGTAACTCCCGTCGCCTTCAGTAACGCCTCGGTGGCGTTTTCAAGGCGATCGATGGTTGCAGGCAATGAGCTTGCTGCAGCAATGAGAGAGGACTGCCATCCATTGGTCCAGTCAGCTTGCGTGATGAGGTCAAAATGATCGCCATGATGTTTCCAGGCATCACGGTTCAGCTCCAGACGTTTTACTATCTCTCTGAACTGCGTCATCTCTGCAGAGGAATGCAAAGTCGATGCAGGCCAGCTAAAGTGCGGCGTGGCGCTACTTGCATCTCTGATAACCTTGCCCATTGCCTGATGGAGCGTTAAACCATTTGGCCAGCGCAGATGGAGCAAACGGACAACCTCATTGAGTTTGTCACGCAGGTGCTGCACCCTGGCCGCTTCTTCCTCCCACTCCGCGGTGGTCAGTAGATCACGCGCATCCCATGCTCGCTCAAGCTGTTTCAGAAAATCCATCTTGGACGTTTTGCTTGAGTGCAGTTCCAGACAAAATTCACCGAGTCCCTGGGCCTCAAGTCTGCGATAGACCACATCCAGTGCCGCTTTCTTCTCAGCGACAAAAAGGACGCGCCTTCCCAGCGCAAGGTTATGCGCGATCATATTAGCTATGGTTTGCGACTTACCGGTACCGGGTGGGCCATCCAGAACAAAATCTCTCCCTTTTGCAGAGGCTACAACAGCGGCGATTTGCGAGGAATCTGCAGGTAACGGCAGGAAAAGATCCTGCGTATTGACGTTGTCATCGAGTTCCTCAACGCTGATGACTTCTCCGCTCTTATCCAGAACGGCATTCTCTTGGCCGCGTTCGATGAGATACTTTACCAGCGCACTTTGCATAAGTTGAGGTGCACGGTCGATGAGATCTTTCCACATCAGATATTTGGCAAAAGAGAATGTGCCAATCACAACATCACGGGTGACTTCGAAACCGGGTATGTCACGCACAGCACGCCGTACCATATTCCAGATGCCATCCACATCCACACCACTTTCATCCGTGGGCAACTCGCCATCGAGACCGTTGATTGTCAAAGCAAAGTCATTATGTAGCAGCTCAAGCAGTGTAAGGTTGAAGCGGGGCTCTTCTTCCAGCAAACGCATGGTCACGCCCGAAAGCGCACTTCTACGATCAAGCTGAATCGGCAGCAATATCAGTGGAGCAGAGTAACTTTTGGGATCATCCGCGGTTTTTTTCCATTTAAGGAAACCAACAGCGAGGAAAAGAGTGTTGGCGCCACCTTCCTCCAGATCACTTTTCGATTTTCGATAGAGGTCGATCAGGGATGACTCGAGGCGGTATTTTTCCATTGAGGAGACGACTTCACCGCGTTCCAGCGCAACCTGGGCGTATTCTTCCCGCAGGTTCTCGTTTGTAAGCTGCTGATAAAGTTCGGCATCGCGGCCGCCACTCTCGAGATCAGGGAGCGGGACAATGCGAATGCGTTTACCTTCAGCTAGTTTATCTTCAAGATGGCCCGGATTCGCACAGATCAAACGAATGCCTTTAGCGCTTTCAGGTAGGTGTAACAGGCGGTTGCGGGTGGTTAAGTCCAGAAGTTTTCGTTGCCACTGTACTAGCCGGCCCCCAGCTTCTTTTTCGCCAGTTGTCTCGATATCAATGTCAACATCAGGAAGAGAGGGGGCTTCCTCAAACCCATGCAAAATAATCTCGCCGGCATCCGGCTGGTCTTCGTGGCGAGTGACACCCAGAGCCAGTGGCCGAATTTTCTGCATCCGCGCGCGACGGGAATCAATGGCGGCGTGAAAAACATCCTCGTTAAGATGCTTTAACGCTTCATCAGATGCCTGAGTAAATGAAGGCGGGTGAGCTCTGGTCGCGAGAGTTGTCTCAAATACGACCATTTCTTTCAGGTCGACACGTTTGCGCACCGCAGAGACGTCTTCTGTGACTAGCTGCGAAAATTCCTGTGGTTGTAACCAGACGCCAGCAAACGCATGACCTTCACTGAGGATGAGCAGTGAGTTCAGACCAATCTGTTCCAGTGCTGAAGCAAATAATAGGGTTGTATCCAGACAGGTCGCGACTTTTCCTTCCAGAATGGCTCCTGGTGTGCGAATTTTCTGGCCATTGCGTTCAAAGCTCGCAGGGGGAAGGGCATAACTGATATTGAGGTTGCAGACAGCAGTCCAGAGAGCTGAGGCCAATTCCCAGACACGAGTTCTCGACTTGCTTTCATAACCATCAAGAGCGTCATCCTTGCCTGCACGGCGAAGGACATCAGAGGTTGCCTTGAGTACACGATCTACCGCTGGATCATTAGGAATAATAAATGAAGGGAGCAATTCAATCATTGCGCTGCCACCCCATTCATTTTTCGCCAGAGCCTCAAGCGGGTAATGTGTAACGAAGAGTTCTTCCTCACCCTGACGCAAACTTAGGGTGACTTCGCAGAGTACGCTTTCGGTCAGTTCGGCGAGCCATTCAGCATTAAGTTTGATATCACGATCCCTGATATCAAGTGAAGTACCGGGAAGCAGCCGGTCGATTTTCCATTTTTTTTCTTCGAGAACGGCTGGCACGGTCCGCAGATGCAGCGTCAGATCCTGAAATGTTTCTTCGGATTCATTATGCAAGATGAGCTCACGTAACAACGGAACTGCATTCTGGTGTGATGTGAACCCCAGCTTGTGCGCGATACTCACCTGCGCTTTTATATTCATGAAACTAGTTCTCCTTAAGAGGAAATCATTCAAATATGCAGAGTAATGCTGACGACAGGAGACGCATTGAACAAGCAGAAAGCATCAGCAATTTGATTGCCCTGGTGGCGAGTATGAGAACAGATGCGCAAGTTCAGGAAGCATCATTCGCAGATTAGGCTGGGGGGCGAAAGGCTGTGATTGTAAAAATCAATGCACTCTCCCTCTACCGTCAAAAAGTCGTCCCTAAGAATTATCTTAGTATCTCGCTAACATAAAGTATAAAGTGAACCTGATCTATAGATTAGGTCATCCGAGTAATCTGAGGACGGATAGTTATTCCATAAAACTTATGTCCATGATAAGTATATTTTTTATTTCAGTGCACGATCTAGTTGCAATAATAAGAAACAGAAAAAGTCAAGAAAGAATTATATTCGATATAATGTTTTTAAAAATGGCTAGATAGCAACTTAATATATCCACTTACCTGCTCCCTGTTATTTAACAAGCCACGATTTAGTCATACCTTTATCAAACTGCAAACTTCCGCTTTTCGCTCATTGAGGTCCTTTATATTTGGGGCTTAGCCCTTCATCGTCATAGGAATCATAGGCATCTACCCACATCCTCACCAGTGTTCAGAGGATGTTAAAACGTGCAGATGTTAACTGATAACCTTCGTAGTAGTGAAGGTGAATGCCCCACATTTTAGTTTCGGAAAAACATAAAAAACTTGCCCACTAAAATAAAACATGCTAAGTGGTTGACGTTGGTCTTAATTAGGTCTAAATTAAGACCACCTTCGGGTAACCCCATGCGGATGGGGTCACAATATGATGATTGAACTAAAAGCGGCTTAAGTGCCGATGATTTGTTGACCACTTAGCGTCAGCACGGAGTTAAATGATACTCAAATGAAATGAGTTGCTTCGTTAAATAGAGGTTTATTAAGAGGAAAGACTATGAGAGTCGAAACCATTAGTTATCTGAAAAAGCACGCCGCGGTGCTTGATCTTGCAGAGCCATTATTGGTCACACAAAACGGTGTGCCCGCTTATGTTGTTGAGTCGTATGAAGAGCGCTTGAAAAGAGATAATGCAATCGCATTGCTGAAACTCTTAACTATCTCTGAAAAGGACAAAAGCGAGGGACGCACGTATAGTCGTGACCAGTTAATGGCAAGTCTTTAATACTTGCTATGACTGGAGGGCACATGCCTAAAAGCAACACAAAAAAAGGTGTTATTTACACCGAAACGTTCAAACTCACTGCTCGCAATCTTTTGGATTTTCTTTCGACCAGTGTTGAAGAGCCAAAAGAAGTACTTAATAAACAACTCGATGAGTTTGAAAAGAAAGTTGATGTTTTCCCTGAGAGTTGTCAGTTTTCACCTGACTTGCTTGAATTAGGCTGTGACCGTTATCGTGAATGTATTACCAGGGATGGTTATCGCATCCTTTACTCCTACGATACTGAACAGGAGGAACTAACTGCCCATGTCATTCTTGGCAAGCGACAGTCAGTCCTTCAGTGTCTTTTCGAGAGACTAATCGCTTTATAAAAGCAGATGAATGAAGCCACTTTAGTGGCTTTAATTTTATCTGCGATTTTTTACCAGCCGATTGTTAACTTGAGTGGACCTTCTATCGTGTGATTCGTCATGCCGCTCCACATTGGTGGACGGCATTTCGCTCTCAGCGGACCTTCTGCTCAGTCAGAACGTCCGCCCTGTGCTGTGAGTTCAATGGGTGGATGCAACGCTATCCTTAATCAAGGGGGGACGTTAGAACTTATCTCCTTGGACTGACCCCACGCCCGTAGACAAATTCTGTCCTCACGATGAGGCCTGTTCGAAGGCCTCCGGACTGACGCCGCCGAGGTGACTGTGGCGACGGGCCCGGTTGTAGAACACTTCAATGTAATCGA
>Ga0207713_1001655_pt1 | contig 17266 bp, 17 predicted proteins | sample KBSS64metaG_FD_184404 | JGI IMG/M metagenome (GOLD analysis project Ga0207713, IMG submission 184404) | Switchgrass rhizosphere microbial communities from Kellogg Biological Station, Michigan, USA - KBS S6-4 metaG (SPAdes) (version 2) | ecosystem: Host-associated > Plants > Roots > Rhizosphere >... | reverse complement strand
CCAGCTCAATCAAATAGATCATCGCCTGCTCGCGCGTGCTGCCGCACATCTCTTTTAACGGCTGAAGCGCACCGCAGACTTTCGGGCGCAGCGGCGAGCCAAAAATATTGCACAGATTGGTGTCAGAAAGCTGAACGCAGCGGGTGTTGGCAGGCTTGCCTAACATATAATTATTCACCGTTTAAAATTCACATTCCTGCTGTTAGCATCAGGTCCATCTGATCAATCAAGACCATCCGAAGGGAATCACACTTAATGAAACCAAAGCTGTATTCGTACGTGCGTTTTTCATCTGTGAAACAACGGGAAGGTAACTCCCTGGAGCGTCAGCAAGATACTGCTCTAAAAATTGCGGCCCGTTATAATCTCGAACTTGATACAACGGCTTTCCATGATCTCGGCATGTCCGCGTTCAAAGGAAGAAATGCTCATGAAGGGAAGCTTTCGGAGTTCATCAAGCAGATTGGGGTTAAAGTTCCTATTGGTTCGTGGCTAGTAGTCGAAAACCTTGACCGCATTAGCCGTGATGATGCCTGGACCGCTTTGGATATATTCAAGAGCATACTTAGCAAAGGGATAGTGGTTGTTACTGGTATGGATGAAAAGGTCTATAAGTACGCGGACGTAAAGAATAATCCAACCGATTTAATCATTTCATTGTTGATGTTCACACGTGCCCACGACGAATCGTTGACAAAAAAGAATCGGGTTGAAGCCCAAGCCCGTTCGCTGATACGACACAACCTGACAAGAGAACCGGGAACACCAGCAAAAGCCATAGAATCAGTAGGTCAGAATGTCTGGTGGGTAGACACAAAATCAGGATACGTTACCCCACACTCCTTTTATTTTGCCGCAGCGCAGAAGATTATCGAACTAAAGCAAAACGGTGAAACTCTTCTTGGAATCCAACGATATCTTAACGAACACTACACTGCCCCTAAAAAGAGGGTTTATAAAGACAAGACAGGTCAAGCGCTGACACCCAAAACGGAGCAATGGGGCAAACATTTGATCAGAACCTTTTTGAATCCCACTGTTCACGGACAAAAAATCTTCACGCTGGATAAACGCGATGAATCAGGTGCCATCATATACGATTCCGAATCAGATGAACCGTTGAAAGAAACATTCATTATTCCGGATTACTATCCAGCACTTATGTCAGAAGTAGACTATTTGACACTTTCGAAGTTAGATCGACATCGTGCTGTTACTCGTAGTTCATCAACATATCCAGGAGGTAATCCTGAACCTGAAATACCGCTACTCTCAGGTATCGGTATTCTTTTTTGCGGTAAATGTGGATCTTTCATGTTCAAATCTGGTTCAAGTGAAAACAAGTACCGATATATATGTGGTTCAAAAATCGTTCAGGGTAAACCTTGCGGTAAAAAAGGGTTTACGTCATACCAACTTGAGCACACTGTTTTACAACTAATCGCTGATCACGTCTGGAATAACCACCAAGAGGATAAAACAGCATGGTACGAATCTGAGATTGAAAAGGCATCTGAAGCTGTTAAGAAGCTGCTAAAACTAGCAACTTTGACAGACAACATCGAAGAATTGGCAGATCAGATTAATGCCAATAAACAAAAAAAAATTACGCTTGAGAAAGAATTTCAACAGTACAAAATCAGCCGTTCAGAAATTCAAACTACTGGCTGGGATCAATTCCGACATTTCGATGTTCATGACACAAAGAATCCTGAGCGTAAGCGGATTAGACTGAAGGTAAAGCAAGCTATCAAACGTATTGATTGTTATGACATTGATGGTCGGCACAGTCATTTTGAAGTGACCTTCGCCGACGAAACAAAGCAGAGAATAGTGATTAAGTTTAATCGCAACAGATCACCTGGCATTTCGTATGTAGAGGCACAAACAGTAAACGATCATGACTTACTAAAAATGCAGGGACTTGTGTTGCACTCCTTCATTGATGAACTGATTTCACCTGAAAAATTTGCGCAGCATATTAAAGACAAACACGAAGTCAGCATTCTAAATCCGACATTTATAACCGAGCTGGAGGATGGTGTAACCCAAGACGAAGACAGTGGAATGGCTATCAGGGTAGATGGCATTACGAGCAAATCATATGCAACTGTCAACGGCATTAAGTACGAGATTAACTCACTGGAAGACTTAGAGAAACTTCCACAGTAAATCACACGCTAAATCACTCTCCCCTTGCCTACCTGACAAGGGGAAAGCAACCAAACCGTCCCCCAGATACCATTCCATACCAAAGCCCCGTAAAACTTGATACAGAGCGTTTTAGAGCAAGGGTTCAAATTACATCGTATTCATTATGTCTACGAACTGTGCGAGTTGCACCGCTTCTTATCGAAACATCTCTATGGTTGCAGGAAAGCCCGCACAGTCGAAGGGAATCCCTTCCAATCGCAGTATTCAAGTCTAACCGCAGCCCCCTTGCCCGACGTTAACACCAAGCATATGAACCATTTGAAAACCCTTTGAATACAATCGACTTAGTATCAATCCCCTCTCTTCCACTCACACAAATTGATCGTTTTTATAGATCAATTTTACGATATTGATAGATTTTATAGATCAATATAAAATCGAGTTTTCCAACCAGACTTCGGTTCAAAACCAACCAATTTTCGTCTTCTGAATGAAGAACAGTTTTTCGATAGCACAAGGAAAGACTTAGACATGAAGCCAAAAAAGATCATTAATATCATAGCTTTGAATGCATTTTTGTTTTCAGGAACCACTACAGCAACCGCAGATAACCGCACAAGTTTTCGTAACATGGATACCGTAGATGACCTTCTGGCGCTCCCAGTAAGTGAACTTTGCCTGAATGGTGGACCTACGTCAGATGACATAGAACTAATATTGCTAAATGGCCCCTTGGCACGTTCTATGTATCAAAATGACCCTACGGCAGCACGGATGGTCATTAATGAACAGTCCGCAAACATTAAAGCCAGAATCAAAGAAAAGTGCTCAAATCCTGATAAGCCCGTGCGTAAGTTAACAAAAGAATTGTTTAAAAATGAAGATGCCATGTGCAAACGTGGAGCACCGACGATAGAAGAAGTTAAGGTATTCATTAAAGAATCTGACATCCCTGAACTGAATATTGATAAAGAATTGCAAGCCATCCCTTATGAAAATCGCTTGATAATGGAAGAAGGTGCGAAATTAAAAGGATATACCCTTCGTGAAATGATGATTGAAGACATAGCTACGAAAGTCTCAAAAAGTTGGGAAAGAACATGTGCTGATAAATCATATTTTCAGAAGAAAGCAAACACTATCACAACCGATCATGACAAGCTAACAACACCGTTTTCCCCGGAAGAAGATTATCGTATTGCTGATAAAAAACTTAATGATACATGGAAAGAACTGCCAACCGAAAAACGAAAATATTTACTACCATCTCAGAGAAAATGGATAAAACAACAAGCCATTTGCAACCAAGATACTCAATGTTTAATTGACATGACTAACGATCGCATTCGTGAACTGGAGTCTCAACGTGGAAAATAATATGCTGGCTTTGGTTTTAAAAAACGATTGGGTAACTTCGTCTTCTGGTAATGCCTATGCCGGGCAATACACGATCGGACGATTTCACCTGACAGATACGTTTATCGTTGAGTATATGAAGCTGATACATGGAATCGAAATACCTGATTCATGGGTCAGTAGTAGCTTCACTAACATATCAGATACCGATACCCGCAAGATTATGTATATGGAAGGCTGCGATATGTTATCAAAAGATGTAATGAACGAAATCCGTAAAGCAGTTAAGTGCCCGTCTGACGACGTGAAAATATATCGTAATGGCGTGCACATTGTTAAGATAGAAATTATGGAGAAGGAAAATGACCTCAAAATTTAAAAAGTCAACGACAACTGTTGTCTTCTTCTTCGGACTTTATATATTGAACGGCATAGCAATAATACCCAGCCAAGCCAGAACATCTGAATCAATAAATTTATCGAACGGAGGTTCAGCATCTTTACAAAAAAATGAACAATCAACAAAATCATCGATAATAGATATACTTCCAAGACTGTATTCAACGAAAGAAGTGTATGCACGATTTCAGGAACATGAGTTCAGGGCAACAAACGACTTCAAAAAGTGTCGATTGATGGTTACAGGAAAAATAAAAAGAATAAGCACTGCCACTTTCAGTAAAAATCCGTTAGTAACGTTACATATCCCTGATTCAAGTGAAGGCCTGAAGTTCTTTTTCGAAAATACGGATTATGATAACGACAAGGTAGCAGCGTTAAACGTAGGTGATACAGTGATTATTTCTGGCTGGAATGCACGACCAGGAACATTTGGGGACATTTTCTTCGATGACTCGCAAATCATGACAAAAATGGTTTCAAAGAAGAAGAGGCAAATGCTGGCTTTAAACGGTGGAATTTATGATCGGGAAATTTGTCAGAAGTAACACTCTATACGATCTTCATATGCAGGGGCTAATCCCCCTGCATTACTCACCAACAGATTAACTTATTCAATCAATACATGACCCACTTTTTCGGATTCGAAATAAACACATCCGACCAAGAAAGCAACTTCATTCAACCATATGTCAGGTATCTGCAACGCTGAGTTGTGATTTGTCGCTGAACATATTCCATTGATTAGCCGTAGAAAGTCATAAGATCTTACTCGCTGCCAGCAATGAAAAATATCAACGGTCGAATGTCTAAACAGTGATGACTCCAACTGCTAGAGCCGAGGTATTAAATGGATTCAGATACCTACATCATTTTCGGAAAATATCGTACGAATATAACAAGTTGCGTAACCCAAACTGTTCTGTTCAATCATTTTCATTTCAGTTAATAAACAGCTTTACTTCCACCAGAAAAATTTTGATGTATCCTAAGATACCATAACGCATAAATGAAGAAATTTTAAGAACACATTCTTACAGACGGGATGCCCATGCAACCTAAAAATCTCCAAGTGAAGAAACGACACCACTATGTCTGGGCAAGTTACCTTGCTCGGTGGGGAAATGGGACAAAAAATGTTTTCTACACAACGAAAACAGGAAAAATTGCCCATGATAGCGTCCGCGCTATAGCTGCTGATGACTACTTTTATAAAACTACTATGCTGACACGACAACATATTGAAGTGATCAAAGGCTTTTCACGCTTTAGCCCTGAACATCTCCAAAAAGAGCATATGTCGTACCTTAATGATTTCCTGAAGGTACAGAAATTAGAAACCATCTACCGCAAGTCTGGCATTTTAAACCAGGAGGCAGAGACAATCTTTCATGCGACAAAATGTAACCTTATGGAGAATCTTCATTCATCACATGAAGATGCTGCTTTAAAGGTACTTACTGCGCTTGCTGACGAGCAACTCGATATTTTGCAAGATAATCAGAATATGATCGAGTTCATGATGTTCTTCGGTCAACAGATCGTCAGAACAAAGGCTTACCGGGATGGAGTATTAAAAATATTACATCGTCGTAATAAATTAGAAAGCGAAGTAAGTGACGCGATTGCACATTCTTGGTGGTTTTTAAGCTACATGTTCGGGATGAATATTGGTTACAGCCTATATACAAGCCGCCATGATTCAAGACATGCGTTGCTGGTGAATGATACTGATACCCCTTTTATTACCTCGGATCATCCTGTTGTTAATGTACATCCAAGCGTCTCAGAAATAGGGTTTTCTGTACCTGAACATGCAGATTTTTACTACCCTATCTCACCGCGTATTGCCTACATAATCTGCGATTCTGAACGATTTACATCGGGTAAACACAGTGTCACTAACGAAATGGTATCCGAATTCAATACTAAAGTTGCAAGCCAAGCGATGGTGCACATTATTGGTAATACTGATAGCATTATTTCCCCTCTGAAGAAACATATTGGTTCTCGCTATAGAAAGAACCTAATTGACTCTTAAGATAATGTCGCTGTTGACCTGTCTTAATTGGGTTTACCTGATATAGACCATAAAACAATGTCTCAATAGAGTTGAATTTAACTCTATTGACAACAAAATAACGTAATGTATCATATGGGTATTGGTTTGATATTTAAAAGAGAATTCATGATGAATGTCCGTATCTACTGCCGTGCATCTACTGAAGGTCAACACGCTGATCGCGCATTATTTAGCCTGCGCGAATTTGCGCGAAGCAAAAAATGGTCGGTTGCCGGAGAATACATTGAGAATGCCAGCGGTGCGAAGCTGGAGCGAGTTGAACTCATGCATCTACTGGCGGAAGCACAACCCGGTGATCTACTTCTTATTGAAGCGATTGACCGTCTCAGTCGTCTTCAACATGAAGAATGGGCTGAACTCAAAGCTACGTTGAACAGTAAAGGGCTGGTGATCGTATCAATGGACTTACCGACCAGTTGGCAGATGGTTGAAATGTCCGGTAACGACCTTACTAGTGGCATTCTTCGGGCAGTCAATGCAATGCTGATCGATATCCTTGCGACAATGGCACGGCAAGATTATGAAACCCGGCGTAAACGTCAGGCGCAGGGTATCGCAAGAGCAAAACTGGCGGGTTTGTATACGGGGAAAGAAAAAGATATGGAAGCCCGTGAGACTGTTCGCGAAATGCTGGCGCAGAACGTTAAACCAGCCCACATAATGAAAGCGGCAGATATAAGCCGTGCCACGTTTTACCGAATCAAGAAAGAGTTAATAAGCTAATTATATTAGCTCGGACTCAAACTGACAGTTTTAGCAGTCAGACTGTAATCGAATCTAACCGCCCACACTGATTGATGAGCAGTCATGCTTCTATATTGAATAGATTCTAGTTGATGGCATCACTTAATAATGAAGGGAAATAGACCAAGGAATCGTAACAGGAAAGCCCAGTATACACGTGTATAATGGGCTCTCCTGTTACGATACGGCGAACTTAGCTGAAAGTCCGCAGTAAGCGAAGTGTAGTGTTCAACAAAACTGGCCACACCTTTAAAGTTTTCAGAAGTATCGTTCTGATTCTTTCGGCGTCAAGCCAACATTACCTTTCAGTAATCGAAATTTGGTGAATACTTTACAGGAGACATTGATCCTTTCTTTCTGAGGTCATCAGGGATCTTCTTACCAAGATAGAGCTGTGTAACTTCAGGAGATGCCGCGCGTCCCCGAAAACCAAAGCGTGAACTTTGAGTGGCTTCAAACTCATCATCTTCATCCCATTGGCGCATTTCAGGAAAGTTATCACGGGTAGATTTTAACCACTCATCAGCTATATATACCCCCCTGACAATTCCTTTTACTGTAGCCAGGATAACTTCAGCTTTGCTTGCTCGTTCGAGGCTTATACGCCAACTGAAGCGTACTGCGTCATAGAGATCAACATCCTTTGAACTTCTGTTAACTGATATCATCAGAGCTTTGTGCTTAAACTCAACTGTCTCAGGCTGGTACGTTGCGATTAATTCTTTGATATGTGCAGCACCATATTCGTTACTGCCAGCACCATTCATGATGTTTGTCAAACCTGGGTAAGCATCGATTAGGGCAGCCTCCACCTCGTACGCAGTCTTTTCATCGGCGATACCATGCCGATGGATAACATGTATGACCTCCAGACCAACTAATCTAATCTCGCGAAGTTGCTTAAGTTTGTTACTGAGTAGTTCATCATCATCAGCGACAGCCACTTCACCGCGCATGTGAGCAAAAACGCGATTACCTTTCCCCTTACCCACGTAAAAAGTACTTCCGTCTCGTGGATCAATCAGTCGATATACATACCAACCAAGATGTTCGATTACCCCCGGAGGGAACTCATTAATATCCATATCAAAACACCTATCACTTGATTAATGCGATATAAGTTATACTTTCAGCTACCAGTTGACAATTTTTTAGGACTCGCAAATCGCAACAGTGGGATGCCGCCCACGCATGTCTCAAAAGTTTGATTTCTCATTTCAAGACACATTAAAGATTGAGACATGGAGATACATAATGTCAACTATCGGGTATGTTCGTGTAAGTACGGATGAACAGACGACGGAGAATCAACAACGGCAGACAGTCGAACGCTATCAAATTGACAAATGGTTTAACGATGAAGTCACCAGTGGCACGACAAAGGCTATAGGACTTGATGGATAGTCATTTCTAATGAATTATATACGTGAAAGAGATATTGTTGTATGTGTTGCTGTAGATCGTATTGGACGAAACACAATCGATTTATTGCAAACAGTTGAGATATTAAAAGAAAAAAGAGTTAGTGTTGTCAGCATGCTGAGGGCTTCGATTTAAGCACTCCAGCAGGGGAAGCCATGCTTACCATCATGGCAGCACTGGCAAAAATAGAACTATCTATATTAAATGAGCTTAGAAAGGCTGGAATTAAACGCGCCACAGCTCAAGGGATCCAATGTAGTAGAACTGCCAAGGCGACTACTGAAGACATACTGTTACTGATTGCACAAGGTAAGAGCCGTAGAGAGATTGAAACAGAGCTTGGGATAAGCAAAGCGATCTACTTCCGTCTCAAACTACATTAACATGATTTGTTGCCACCTTTAGAAGTTGGTTAAGATCCTTTTTAAGGTTTTGCAACTTAGAGTTTTACCTAACATGAGCGTCTGATTTGACCCGTAAGTTGAATTTTTATAATTTATAAGGTTTTATGTAACTAGACTAATGGTCATTTACAACAACATGAATTACTCAGTGAACATATCAAAAATATAAGGCATAGACTTCAGTGAAGCAGACTCACCTGCCCTATCGCTATATACTTATACCGCCCCGATGTTTCAGGGCAATATTAGAAAACCCAGCCTATGTAATTTATCCATTATTTCTCACATGGCTAACTTATGTCTTTACCAGTAACCCTTAGACACCATTCATACTTATTATCAATAGAATTCCAGTGCCAAATGCTGATGGCACCATGCAGACCTTCTTGGTAGAGAGCCCCCAACCTAACGACAACAGATGCTTGTGCGGAAACAAAAAGATGTACTTCTTCTGCCTCTTTCTTTAATTCGGAGATGATATAGCTGATGCTTTTAACGATTTTCTCCTGTTCATCCTCTTCAGGAAGATTATCAAATCGGAACCCTGTACTTAGTTGAACATGTAAAGTGTGTCCTACAAAATCAGCAGGAAGATCTTTTTCTAAAATTTCCATCGTAAAAGAAATTGCGAGACCGATAACCCGTCCATTGTTTGACGTCACACATTTACTATCAGTTATTATCTGTCCATTATAACGTTTAACTATCTTAGCATTTGTGGGAGAGGCATCAAGAGGATGAAATACTTTTTTGTCTCGATCAAAGTCAAACAACTTTAGAGCCAAGTGCCCATCTGTCATAAAACTACCAATCATATAAAGATACGGCACACTACCTATTGCTGTAACATAAGCAGTTGTCGCCCCATTGTGATGTATTCTATCCCTGATTGTTTGTCGGATGAAATTAGCATTGTTCAAGATGTTATTTTTATTTCTAGAATCGAATAATTTAAAATCTACATTTAAAACTTTCGCCTTCTCCCTTAAAGAAAGCATTTTATCAGCAGCTTGAGGATCAGTATTTTCAAATCCATATGCGCGGATAAGAGCAATATCCCGCTTATTCAAATCTTTCAGAGCAACATAAGCACATATACACCACAAAATAAATCCAGCAATCAGAAATAGAACACCAAACACAAGGGCAAGATCAGAACACTTTTGATAAGTAAATGTTAATCCGTCAATAATATTAATATTTTTCTTGAGGAATGCCTCTGAAAATACAAGGTTAACCGCCCAACCTCCAACTAATCCTGCCATTCCAATCCTAAGCAACCCAAGCGTCAGTCGAGATAATTGATCTTTAGGTCTGAAAATCATTTTAATGAGATACATAAGTGTTGCGTTGTTCATTATAAGCCCTCAGAATTCCTGTCGCAGGAGATTTTCATTTTGAAAATAGTAAAGTGCACGTCTTTCTGTCCCGATTATTATAAAAAAAAGCCTCTGCTCAGGATTTCGTAACCTGCATTGTTTCCAGTCTCTAATATCGATGCATGAGGCGTGGGGATTTTTTTCTGGATGGGTATGCCATGTGCCAAAATATACTAATTGACCTTGTGAACTCTTATGCAAATGATCGACTATATTCTGATGTTCTGGATCCTTTAGAGTAAAACTCATTCTTGAACATCGATCTCCTTTCTGTGGTACCGTAATTTCGACCAAGCCGTAACTCTCAATTTCCAGATCCTTATTACCGACAAGCACTCCAAACGCTTCCGGTTCCATTGACTTAATCTGACGATATGCATGCCAGATATCAATCACTTTATTTGCAATATGGAGACTGAAATATTTCGTCTCTACTGTTAGTACATTATAATTATCCATTGCAAATATCACATTCGTCATTGAACAAAGGGAGAACCTCTAGTGTGCGGGTGAACGCATGGTACCTCCCGCTTAATTTGAAGCCATTTTCTGTTGCATCCACTGCACTCCCTTTCCAGCTCACTCTAGATGATTCACGTATTTTGCCAAGAAGGTATTTAACACCAAGATCAGCAGTAATTAGTGCGGTTTGAGTTGAGGCTATGTAAGTATAAGGTAGAAAGGCATCACCACATCCAGCATGATTCCTCGTCAGATCCTGGTTTGGAGCCAAAAAATTCAGATTTGAAACTAAACCTCTTGAAAAATCAGTAGGATCAACATATGCACACCGTAAACAACCTTTTGTTCCAGGAATTTCCAGAATTGCGTGTCCTCCTATACCATATCCTTCTACCCATGCATTGATCACCGGAACATTAATTTTTTCTTTGATAAGATAATCATGAAACAGTCGTTCTTGAGTGGGTGCTCCTATCGCTATGACGATAAGATCATACTTCATTAGTAATTCATAATTTCTTAAATCAAGTAACTTATTTGTATATTTTCCAACCTCCAACCATGGGTATTTACTGGTGAGGTTGTGCCACAATGCTTGCGTTTTATGAAACGAAGTATACATCGGTGGTAGAATATGGCGATAAAGGTTATTCAGCGATAGTGTTTCTGGGTCATATAAATCTAAACGGCCAACGCCAGAAGCTGCAAGTTTATCTGCAACGTCTCCCCCAACGGAACCACAACCGACAATCATAACTTTTTTATTGAGTAGCGATTCTTCTGCTCCGCTCCTAGGCATAAGCCTTTCTTTATTAAAAGTTAATACTTCGATGGGATCGAGGTTCCATTCAGTCAGATGTGACTTTTTGAAAGGCAAAGTTTTTCGACCTTTGCCAGATTTCTTTTGGGAAAAATGAATTCCGAACCATGTTATTCCCGAAGGCGTTCTCGCGCTAAAGACCAGCCAAAACTCATATGAACGTTTTTGAGCAAACTGCTGAGTTAATTTAGTTCTGACATCCACCGATAGTTCTGACAGCAGGGCAAGATACCAATCAGCAAGTTCATCCTTTTTCCATGGAGCTGGTTTTGCCACGCTTAGCGGGATAACAAATCCCTTACCAACTGTAGTCTGCCGATTTTTTAAGGCCCGATTGATAGGTGAAAAAGTATTTTGGGGAATAGCCCCTTCGGCATATCCTAAATAATAATGTCCAAGGTCTAAATGGCCTTCTCGCGGCTTAAGAACACACAACTCTTCTGGAGTTTCACTTTCAGTTAAGCAAAGAAATGGGGTACTGCCCTGCTCAACGATACCCAACCAGCCAGCTTCAAATTCACGAAGCAATTCCTGAGTATTCCATTCACTATCGGTTAAAGCCTGGCTTAACAAAGCAACATGCCTTTTAAGTGATTCTTCAAAAGCAAGTTCAGGCCGTTCAAAATTCACAGATACAGCATCAGGTACATTGACACAAATACTAGCAAAACGATTTTCAGGATAGAATGCTGTATGTGCCAGTCTTGGAAACGCTGAAGGGTCAGCAAGAAGAAAACTGGGCATTTTGGCGAGTTCTGCTACAGTGACATGCCATAAAGTAACAGGCAAACCGTTAATCTCCAGTTCGACTGTTAAGTATCCAATTTCAGCCGTCTTCGATGGAATCGCGGATACCTTGTATCCGCATTCGTTCAAGTGGGTCAAAATGAATGAGTAATTCATGCGCCTTGCGATGTCCCCACAACTCCGGAAGAAGCGAAAACAGTTTTAACTACCGATGACGAAGCAGTTGAGGTTGCGGTGCATTCTGGAAAATCTTCACCAAATTCACTTCGTAACAACTCACACTGTTTAGACTCTTGCTCTTCATCAACAACCTTATCCAAGTTCTTCAATAGAGAGGATAATTTTTTACGGAATTGAGTACCTGTCGCAACACTACTGTTATGGTAAATGTCCCTGTAAGGGCTTACAGGAAGCGCAACACTGATTTTGTATTTGTCCACATCAACCAAGGTGAAATAGCTACGATAGTTGAGAATGTGGTTGATTGTCTCTCTCAGTGCAGTGAGGTCATCAGGAAAACCTTCATCATTAATTGAAGGGCAGAAAGACTCTTTCACCATCACCGCGATACCGATCGAGTAAATTTTGCGTCGCACGTCATCACCAAAAGTGTGATTTCTCCAACGCTTTAAGTATCTAACAATACGCCTGAACTGGTCATGCTTATTGGAACCATAGACTTCATCAGCGTCGTAATCATTCACCCAGTCAATAAGCTCACGCGGTGCGGCTCTAGACCACTCACGATTATCTTCATCTGAATGCCTCTTACCAACAGCCAATTCATATTGACCGTTATCGTACTTGCGATAAATTGGGATATCGATATGAAGATTTTGAGCCTTGTAATCAGCAGTTACACAAGGCTTTTTGATCTTAGCGTTTTTAAAACCACGTTTTTCAAGCACTTCCAGTACAGCAAGCTTAGGCGTTATTGGGTTTTCCGGTGCCATACCAGCTTCAATAACAATTGCACGATCAATATCGAAATCCTGCCCTTTTTCACGGATTCCGGTGAAGGTTGCCAAAGACCCCTGAATGAAATCCTCAATAACCGGATATCCATCATCTTTGAATCGCTCAATGATATCGGTAGTAATACTCTCATCCTTAAGACGGGCCGCCGTGTACTCAAGGTCCTTCCTACCTAACTTGATAGCATCATGAAATTTCTTAAATTTGGCTTGAAGACTCATATTGACCCCGCATTAGTTGTGAACGATATGTCAGATGGGGCCGCTTCGCTTGATTTCAAGTAGCATAGCGAAAATTTAGCCTGATTCTTATTTACATTAACAACAACATCAACTCTTACAATTGCTTAGCTCATAAGTCCAGCGCTTTCGCTGGGCTGGCCGCTCCTTTCTAGAAAATCATGTGTGTGATTAACAACTTTTAGATAGTTTTTCAAATCTAAATCGTTAATAAATATCGATTTTCCGATTTGACAATGGCCCTTAACGCACATATCGTATATGCCAACAACGTAATTTTCACGGGTCGCAGCAACCTCTTCAAGCTGGATCGTGATGCCAGGAAGTGATGACCTGGTCCCAGGGAGCAAACCTAATGCTTCGTGTAGTACACGCTGGACTACTTGTCCGCAACTCCGTTCTATTGCTCCCTTTCTAGATCGATTTTCTTGACCTTAACGGTAAACCCTTTGCCTTTATCCAGTCTTGGAATCATCGAAGGGATGTTCCTTACAACAATATTTTATTCAGATCACTTATCTGAAAGGTTTGTTACGTCTTTTTTTTTCTTTTTTCTCCGAAAGGGGGGGAAGGGAAGAAGGAAAAAAAAAAAAAAAGACACCAGTAACATGTTGCATAAATACTACTAAAAATTACCGAAAACCCGTGTATAGCAAGGCCTCCAGCCCATTTCACGGTTTTGTAAAACGAGAATATAATATGAACCTGAAACCACGAAACTTTGATGAAGTCATTGAAACTGTATTAGTTCATAAAGGTGTTTGCACCTCTGATGTATTGAACAGATATTCAAAAAAAGAGAAAGATTATTATTTCAATCAATTTCTGATCGGAGCCGTCAACAGGCGAAAGCATCCCAAAGATGAGTACGCTTTCTCACTTTATTCCTATGAAAGACGAAAACATATACCGAACGCTTCGAGATTTGAGGACATGATAAAAGATATTCCTTTAATCACAAAAAGTTGTAATTACTGGGCAGAGCATTGGTCTAACGGCTATAGAGTGACTAGTGCTGGGTATGACATTTTTTCGGCATGTTGCAATGCAGTTCCTAGCAAATGTGGTCTCTATAACGAAGGAAAACCATACAACCCACCTCGGAATGGCATACGCTCCCAATTAAAAAATAGCAATAAATGTTACGTAGAAGTCAAGGTTCCTAAAGAAATTCCTCTTAATGAGATGTCTCTTTGGCGATACATGAAGAGACTTAAGCAGAGCGGCAACCAGAGAAATATGGTTAGTCAAATTGAATACCTGTTAGCGCTTGCGAAGTCGAGTAAAAGTGGTTTATTACCGATAACATACGTGCAAAGTAATGGGGGACGGTTGTATGCAGAGGGCCCTGTAAATCTTCAAAATTGTAAGAGAGAGATTCGTAAAACTGCGTTGACTGGCATGTTCGATGTGGATATCGAGAATTGTCACTACAACTTACTAGAACAGATGTGCAATCGGATCGGTATAAAAACGCCCTGCATAAACCATTATGTCCGTAACAAAAAACAGGTCCGTAAAGAAATAGCCTCTACGTTACAATGCTCAGAAGAACAAGCAAAGGTGGTTTTGATTGCTCTTATCTATGGCTCAAATCTCAGTCCTCGTGGGGTGCTAAAAAAGCTGGGTATTGATACCAGTAAAGTGACTATCAAAGATACTTGGATTAGTAAACTAGCTCAGGAGATCACCCATGTGAGACGTTATGTGATTGAAGATTATACAGCACGGACTAGAGGGAGTTGCAAAATCAAAAACGACGCAGGGATGATTGTTAATACCAGAACAGAAAACGGAGAATGCGTTAAGGAGTCAAAATTATTAGCACATCTTCTCCACGGTGCGGAATCACTGATACTTCAACACATAATTAGCTTTCTAGGTGATAATGTCGTTTTGCTTCAGCATGATGGTGTCACTTGCCCCAATCCTGTAGATACAGATGAACTCAGTGATTATATTGCAGAGAAAACAGGCTATCGTGTTCAATTTGATATTGAGCAGCTGAAACCAGACTTTAATGTCGATGCCACTGATAGAATTCAACAACAAGACTTGGAAGACATTTTTGAAAGTGAAATGGCTGCATGATAGCTATCCTATAAGAGAATGATCCTCCTATCTTATTGATATAAAGAAAAAATATGCATCGCCGGAGGTTATGTGCTACAAATAATTATGGTGTTGTACTGGACTCCAAATGAAGCAGATAAGTCATAGCGGCATCACGATCCGTTGAACACATATCTAGCGAAGGTTGAAGATTACCGCACACTTTTGGTCGTAGTTCCGAACCGAAAATATTACATAAGTTGTCATTAGATAATTGAACACACCTTACATTTGCGGGTTTCCCCTCAGGCATGCCAGGAATTGGGCTTGATATAGAAGGAGCAATACAACAAGCCCCACAATCAATACGACACTGCATTAGACACGCCTCACGCTATCTTGTACTTCCCATGACATTAACAGAAGGCCTCATAATGAGATAGTCTAACCATACATGCCAGTTGCATACTATGAATAATTGACAATTAGGCCGCCGACAGGCATTCAGGGAATGGGATTGATATGGACGGCGCGGAGCAACAGGCCCCACAGTCGATTCGGCATTCCATGAGGACCTCTCAATTTCTCTGAATTTGAATTAAACACTAACACACTGCACAATCGGATCGATAGCATGCAACCAGCACCTATTCCTCTATAAATAATCATCGTTCCTCTTACATGGCTTAATGTTCCTTTAACATTGCAGTACAATCGATGAGTTACAGCCCCCTAGCTTAGGATGAATTAAGCCCCTAGTTTTACAAGGAGTTACTATGAGCTTCTACATAAAGAAAAGCATTCGCGTTGGACCGATGAGATTTAACCTATCCAAATCGGGAGTTGGTGCATCTATTGGTATAAAAGGACTTAGGCTTGGTACTGGCCCAAGAGGAAATTACATCCACATCGGTGCTGGCGGAGTCTATTATCGTGCTTCGCTTTCACCAAGCCTTGTCCCACAGAACAGAAAGAAGGTTCAACATGTTTCACACGAATTTCCAATAGAACATGACACTACACATGCACCTCTTGAGGAAATCGAGTCATCCCATGTCTCGGAAATCGTTGATTCAAGTTCCCGAGAACTGCTTGAAGAGTTGAACAACAAACGTAAGAAGTCACAAATATGGCCCTTGGTCATGTGCCTTTCGATTGCGCTGTTACTTTACGGTTTTTCACAGGCATGGCCTGAGTGGTGCCTCGCTATAGGATTTATCGTAGGGGTAGCAATTTCTGTTTTTGCTTACATGTACGATCAGCTAAGAAAGACTACTGTTCTTTTTTATGACTTTGATGATCAAATGATGGCATGTTACCAGCAACTTCATGATAGTGGAGCCAAGCTCGCAAGCTGCTCAAAAGTATGGCATATAGAAGCTTCTGGAGCCGTTTATGACCCCAAGTATCATGCCGGGGCTGGTAACTTACTACGCAGAAAAGTAACCTCTATCAGCAAATCAAAGCCTCCCTTTGTTAAAACAAATATTGAGACGATTGCTATCAATGTCGGTCGCCAAACATTACATTTTTTTCCAGATAGAGTACTCGTTTATGACCGTGAAGGTGTAGGCGCTGTTAGTTATAACCAGCTATTCGTTAATGTTGGTGACAGTCGATTCATTGAAAGCGAAGGTGTACCTGGAGATGCCATAGTCGTTGGCAGGACATGGAAGTATGTGAACAAGTCTGGAGGCCCAGACAGAAGATTTAAAGACAATTCAGAACTTCCTATATGCCTGTATGAAAACCTTTCGTTTACAAGTCATTCTGGACTAAATGAGTTATTACAACTGTCTAAAACTGGCTATGGAGAAAGCTTTTCACGTTCAATTGAAACACTTAGCAAAAAAATAATTTCTGCTTAGCTATGTCATTTTTATAATGCGAATAATTGACTATTAGGCTTGCCCTCTGGCATGCCTGGGATCGGGCTTGAGATGGACGGCGCGGTGCAGCACGCGCCACAGTCTGGACGACAATCCATAAACCCTCTCTGTCAGTGGCGGATGCCCGTATGGTCGGGCGTG
>Ga0207713_1001654_pt1 | contig 17294 bp, 16 predicted proteins | sample KBSS64metaG_FD_184404 | JGI IMG/M metagenome (GOLD analysis project Ga0207713, IMG submission 184404) | Switchgrass rhizosphere microbial communities from Kellogg Biological Station, Michigan, USA - KBS S6-4 metaG (SPAdes) (version 2) | ecosystem: Host-associated > Plants > Roots > Rhizosphere >... | reverse complement strand
GGCGGGTGCCGTTGATTTCCGGCTTGCCGAACAGGCGAATGGCCGTGTCCGGCTCGCTCAGGGCAGCCCCCAGGTTGGCGAAACTGGTCTGCTGCGACTGGCCTTCCGGCAGGATCACCGCCGAGGCCGATGGCCCGAACTGGCGCACCACCGGAATCGGCAGGCCGAGAATGGCGCGGGCATGCAGGGCGAACTGCGACAGATCCTGGGAAATCAAGGTCACCAGGCCAGTGTCATGTGGGCGCGGCGAGACTTCGCTGAACCATACCTGGTCGCCCTTGACGAACAGCTCCACGCCAAACAGGCCACGACCACCCAGTGCATCAGTGACCGCCTTGGCCACGCGCTGCGACTCGGCCAGGGCTTTCGCACTCATGGCCTGCGGCTGCCAGGATTCCTGGTAATCGCCCTTCTCCTGACGGTGGCCGACTGGCTCGAGGAAGGTGGTGCCGCCCACATGGCGCACGGTCAGCAGGGTGATTTCATATTCGAAATCGATGAAGCCCTCGATGATCACCCGGCCCTTGCCGGCACGGCCGCCTTCCTGGGCATAGTCCCACGACTTCTGCAGGTCGGCATCGCTGCGCAGCAGGCTCTGGCCCTTGCCCGATGAGCTCATCACTGGCTTGACCACGCACGGGTAACCGACGTCGGCCACGGCGTTGGCGTAGTCCTCGTAGGTGTCGGCGAAGTGGTACGGCGAGGTCGGCAGGTCCAGCTCTTCGGCGGCCAGGCGGCGGATGCCTTCACGGTTCATGGTCAGCTGGGTGGCGCGGGCGGTCGGCACCACGGTGAAGCCTTCGTTTTCCAGCTCGACCAGCGTGGCGGTGGCGATGGCTTCGATTTCCGGAACGATGTAGTGCGGCTTTTCCGCTTCGATGATCGCCCGCAGGGCAACGCCATCGAGCATGTTGACCACGTGGCTGCGGTGCGCCACCTGCATCGCCGGGGCATTGGCGTAGCGGTCGACGGCGATCACCTCGACGCCCAGGCGCTGCAGCTCGATCACCACTTCCTTGCCCAGCTCGCCACAGCCGCAGAGCAGTACACGGGTCGCGGTTGGCGACAATGGGGTTCCGATACGGGTCATTTCAGGTCCTCGAAGGCGTCCGGGGCCGCACCAGGCTTGGCACGGCCCGCTGAAAAAGGACCGATATTCTACACCATCAGCCTGCCACAGCGGCCCGCCGCGCACGAAATGCCATGGCCAGCCAGACGGCCGTGACACCGGCGAATTTCGACGCCATGGCGGTGCCGATCACCGCTGGCGTCAGGGCGCCGATCATGCCGAAGAAGATGAAGGTATCCACCGGGATGCTCAGCGCCGAGCTCAGCCACAGGCGGTCACGCAGCGGCCGACGAGTGATGCTGAACACCAGCCAGTCGATCAGTTCGGAGACGAAGAACGCGGTGGCGCTGGCCAGGGCGATGGCCGGCTCCGAGGTGGCGTACGACAGCACCAGGGCCAGCAGCATGGCGATCAGCGCGCCGTGGCCATAGCGGGTCTGCACCATGTCGCGCAGGATGAACACCAGGCCGCCCCAGCAGGACCAGATGATGTCCAGGTGCGGGGCGCTGGAGAAGGCGTAGTTGATCAGCACTACGCTACTGATATAGGCAATGAGATAGAACATGACGAGTGATCTGTGGGCAAGCCGCACAGATTACTTGATTTTGCGGTCAGTGCCCAATAATCAGCCCGGCTGCCACCGCCCGCTCATGGCAAAGCTTCAGCACCACCCGGCGCTCGGCATTGTCCATCCGCCCCCAGCGGCCGATTTCGGCCACCGTGCGCTGGCAGCCGGTACAGATATCCTGCTCGTCCAGCGCGCAAATGCTCACGCAGGGCGAAGCCACCGGCCGCTCTACTGCCACTTCACTCATCGTCGACCACCAGCTCCCGTGCATAACGCTCGGCATTGTGCACATAGTGCGCGGCGCTGGCTTCGAGCATGCGCATCTGCTGTTCGGTCAGCTCGCGCACCACCTTGCCTGGCGAGCCCATCACCAGCGAGCCATCAGGAATTTCCTTGCCCTCCGGGATCAATGCGTTGGCGCCGATGATGCAGTGCTTGCCGATGCGTGCGCCATTGAGGATGACCGCGTTGATGCCGATCAGGCTGTAGTCGCCGACCGTGCAGCCATGCAGCATGGCGTTGTGGCCAACGGTCACGCCCTTGCCCAGGGTCAGCGGCGAGCCCATGTCGGTGTGCATCACGCTGCCGTCCTGGACGTTGCTGTCCTCGCCGATGTCGATCAGCTCGTTGTCCCCCCGCAGCACGGCACCGAACCACACGCTGGCACGGGCTTGCAGGCGTACCTTACCGATAAGGGTGGCGTTGGGTGCGGCCCAGCTTGTGGCGTGGCATTCGACCCGATGGTCGCCCAGGCGGTATTTCATGTTCGCTCCTCAGAGGTTCACGCAGACGGCGGGGTGTGCCCCGCTCAGATTTCGATGTAGCGCTCAGGGGGTTGATGCAGGCTGATACCGGCGTCATACAACAAGTTGACCAGCTCGACGATCATGATCGCCGACAGCCCCCAGATCTTGTACTCGCCATAGCGATAGCTGGGCACGTACCAGCTGCGCCCCTGGTAATCGATACGGTGGGTGTGGTCACGCGGGTCCTGCCGGAAGAATTCCAGCGGCACGCTGAAGACTGCCGCGATTTCGGCATCGTTGGCGCGGTATTCGACGAAATCCGGGATCAAGCCGACGAACGGGGTCACTTTCAGGCCATGCAGGGAGATCAGCGGGCTGAGCGGGCCGATCACCTCTACCAGGCCGGGCGGCAAGCCGATTTCTTCCTCGGCCTCGCGCAATGCGGTAAACACCAGGTCCGGGTCTTCCGGGTCGCGGCGGCCACCGGGAAAGGCGACTTCGCCGCCGTGGGTCGACAGCCCCTTGGCACGCAAGGTCAGGACCAGCTCGGGCGCTTCGCTGCGGGTAATGGGCAAAAGTACCGCCGCCTCGGGGAACCGTCGGTCGGTTTCCAGTGAAGCAGGTTGGTGGTTGCTCATTCGGCGAAGTAGCTCGTCCAGCATTGTGCACTCTCGTTTCCAAGGCCTGCCGTGCATGATGCACCAAAAGCCGCGAAGCACCCAAGCCCCACACGCTTGCGGCAGCCCCGTCTGGCGCGCCAAGATAACCCGGTCAATAGGGAAGAACAGCATGAAATTCTGCAGCGCGTGCGGTCAACCGGTCATTCAGCGGATCCCCGAAGGCGACAGCCGCCTGCGGTTCGTCTGCGAGTCTTGCCAGACCATCCACTACCAGAACCCCAACATCGTCGCCGGGGTACTGCCCAGCTGGGGCAGCCAGGTGCTGCTGTGCCGCCGCGCCATCGAGCCGCGCCGCGGCTTCTGGACGCTACCGGCCGGCTTCATGGAAAACGGCGAGACACTCGACCAGGCCGCCCGTCGCGAAACGGCCGAGGAAGCCTGCGCGCGGGTCGGGGATATGGCCCTGTACCAACTGTTCGACCTGCCGCACATCAACCAGGTGCATGTGTTCTTCCGCGCCGAGCTGGCCGACCTGGACTTCGCCGTCGGTGTCGAAAGCCTGGAGGTGCGGTTGTTCGAGGAACACGAAATACCGTGGGGCGAGCTGGCTTTCCGCACCGTCACTCGCACACTAGAATGCTATTATCGCGACCGCATCAGGCAGCACTACCCGATTGGCCATGAATACCTGCCGCCGATGACTGTTTCGCCCACCACTTAAGCTTGCAGGTACTGCTTCATGCGTTGGTTGTTCGCCCTTTTCTGCCTTTGCGTTACCACGGTGTCCCAGGCGGCCTTCACCGAAGTCATCATTCGCAAGCCGCAACCACCCGCGCCGGCCCAGTCGCAGTCCCAGGCGGCCATGCAGCCGCTGATCGACAAGGTGCTGGTGATCAAGTCCGAGCGGCGCCTGCAGCTGATCAGCCGCGGAGAGCCGCTGAAGACCTACCGCATCTCGCTGGGCAAACAGCCCAAGGGCGCCAAGGAACGCGAAGGCGACAAGAAGACCCCGGAAGGCCTGTACTGGCTGGACTGGCGCAAGGAAAGCGACCGCTTCAACCTGGCCATGCACATCACCTACCCGAACATCACCGACGCCGCCCGCGCCACCCGTGAAGGCTGGAGTGCCGGCAGCATGATCATGATCCATGGCACGCCGATCGACGATGACTACCCCGAGTGGTACTTCCAGACCCTCGACTGGACCGATGGCTGCATCGCCATGCGTAACCGCGACATGCAGGAAGTGTGGGAATTGGTCCGCGATGGCACCTTGATCGAGATTCGCCCCTGATAGTCCTACATTCAGATTGAGCTTGTAGGACCTTTCATACTTCAAATTCACCCCTGCACCACGCTCTGCTCAGGCCAGGGGCTGCATCCAAACCAGGGCATTAATTTTTAGCATCCCCGCAAACGAGGACCTGATCCGTACGCCACTTGCGGGGATGTTCCATGCCATGCCGATTCCGCCACATCGCCAGCAGGCTGCTTGCCGGGTGCCTGGCTGGCCCCGCGTTGCCAGTGTCGCTGAGCGGCGCCTTCCCTGGCGTGCTGGGCCAGCCCCTGTACTTGCCCGACCTGGAGCAAGAGCTCGACCAGCTCAACCGCCTGCGTGCGTATGACCTGGGCATGGAGCTTCTACCGGGCCAGCTGCAGGGCGGCACTCGTGTGCTAGTGCGGGCGCAGAAGGTCGGCTCACGCTGGCACCGTGGCGCTGGCAAAGCGAACTGGCCCTGCATGCGCCTCGACTACCAACGACCCCTCTACACCAGCGACCTGCCCCGCTCGCTCGCCCAACCTACCAATGTACTTCTCGCTGCCCCGCCAGCGCCTGCGGCCCCAGCCATTGCGCGCCCCGTAGCAACGGCGTCAGCGCCGCCTCACGCTGCAAATCGAACATCACTTGGGCCTTGCGCCCAGCAAGGTCCGCATCCAGCCTCAGTTCATGCTGCCCCTGCTGCGCCAATTGCCCCCGCAAGCGCCAGCCAGCACGACAGTCCGCCTCCAACCAGCCCTGCCCCAACCCCAGGGACCATGGCTCACTCAAGGCCAGATCGGTAACGCTCAAGCGCCCCTCGCTACTGCTGCATTGGCGCCCCGCCCCCTGCAGGTGCAGCGCACCTTGCCACTGCCCGGCCAGGCGGTAATCCGTCAGTACACTCACCTGAGGGGCCAAAGCTGCAGCCTCCAGCCGCCAGTCCCATGGCCAGCCTGCGGCGCGCAGCTGCCAGGCCTGGCCCTGGAAACCGAGCTGCGCGTTGGCCTGCATGCGCCATGGCTGCAACGCCCAGTGCAGCGGCCCGACCGGCCCCAGTTGCTGTGCCTGGCCTTGCCACAAGCTGCCGCTGACATCACGTGCCGGCAGGCCAACAGCGCGCGCCACCCAGGCGGCCGGCAACTCCACCAGCAAGGTCAGGGTGAACACCATGGCGCACCACAGCAGCCCGCGACGGCTCATGGCTGCAGTACCAGGTCGAAGCGCAGGCCCTTGGCATCCTGCTCCAGCCCCCACTGCAAGGGCTGCACACCTTCCGCACGCAGGCTCTGCAACCAGCCCTGCAACACCCGTTCGTCCGCCACCTGACCCCGCAGCTGCCAGCGCTTGCCTTGCACATCGACGTCAGCCAGTTCGATTCGCCGCGCCTGGGCTGACTGGCGCAGGCGCTCCAGGCTGACACCCGGGCCGCTCTGCAAGCTTGCAGCTTGCGCTGCCAACTCGCGCCATGGACTGAGCTCACGCCATTGCGCCAGGCCTTCACGCACGGCCAGAAAAGCCAGCAAGCCACCCACCAGCCCCCAGGCCAGCCACAGCCGATGATGCTGTATCCATTCCCGATTCATACTGCCGCTCCAAGGTCGAACACCACCTGCCCGTCCTGTACCTGCACGGCGGCGCCGGCTGCACTGGCCATCTCGGTCCACGGCGGGGCGGCGCCATCACCGTCCAGGCGCAAGTGCCAGCGCTGGCCGTCGAAACGCGCCGCTTGCAGGCGCCAGCTCGGGTGCTCACGCAGCCAGGCCTGCAGCCGTGCCTGCAGGTCTTCGAGCTGGCGCTCGCGCAGTTGCTGCTGCAGTTCGCTTTCCCGCAAGCGCTTGAGGGCCTGTGCCGCGTGCCGGGGGCTGGCCTGCTCGCCGGTCACCGCCAGCACCTGCGCACGCCAGGTTTGCACCTGCCGCCACTGCTGGCTCAGCCACAGGCCGCCCCATGCAGTGGCCAGCACCAGGCAGGCCGCAAGCAGCTGCTGCTGTTGCCGCGACACATCCGGCAGCGAGCGCGCCCGACGTGGCCGTTCGAGCAGGCTGGGCAGCTTGTCGAGCGCTGCCAACGAGGTTGGCCAGGGGCCGGCGACCATTTGCCTGTGCAGGCCCGACCAAGGTTGCGCTGGCAACTCGCCCAACACCGCAGGCCAGGCCAACCAATGCTCAGCTGCGTCCTCGCCCCGTCCTTTGCACAGCGAGACGTCCGGGGAGCGCTGCCATTGCCAGGCGCTGCCCGGCTCGGGTGTGGGCAGCAACTGGAACTCGGCCCAGCAATACTCGACCCGCAGCCCCCATTCGGCACATTGCTCGCGCCAAGGCTCCAGCAGCTGCCGCGCCACCGCCATCAGGTGCAATTGCCCGGCCTGCCGTGACAGGCAGGCACACAGCACCTCGTCGGGGTTCTGCAGCAAGCGGTCCTCCAGCAACAATGGCCACTCGTCACGCTTGAGGCCTGGCGGCGCAGCCAGTTGAAACTGACTGCAGCATTCTCCGGGGACGATCAGCGCCACCCGTGCCTGCAGGTTCGCTGGTGGCTCGCCCTGCCCTTGACGATGGGCGCCTCCCGCTTCGACCAGCAGCCAGTCCCAGACCGCGCCCGGGCGCAGCAACAACCACGGTCGCGTCGGCGCCGTTCGGCGCCATTCAAATTTCATGAGCGCCCCCAAGGAAGAATGAAGGTGCAGACATAGGGTGCTCCATCACGCTGCAATTCCAGGCGCACGCCACGACCGGGGTGCGCGGGTTGGTCCGAGGGCCAGGGCAGCCAGCGGCCTCCCTGGTAGTAAAGAACGTTGATCGCGCTGACCTGCGGCAGTTGTTCGCGCAGCACCCAGCGCGGCTCGCTGGCGGCGTACAGGTCGGCCGAGCTTTCCAGCAGCAGGCGCTGGCCACCCGCATCGAAGCGCAGGCGCTGGCGTTGCAAGCGCGAGCCACCTTCGGCCTCGGGCAAGGCGGCGGCGGCTACCCACAGCAACTGCTGGCGGTCGGCCTGCCAGTCGAGCCAGCGGCTGGTCAGGGGCAGGCGCTGCTCATACAGGCGGCGCAGCACCGGGCTGTCGAAGCGCCGCTCCAGGGCCAGGCAGAACTCCAGCACGCTGGTTTGCTGAGTGTTCATCTGCAGCCGCTCGCGCACCTTGAGCCAGCCGTTGACCAGCGCCGCCAGCATGACCCCGAGCAGCGCCGTCAGGGCCATGGCCACCATCAGTTCGATCAGCGTCAGACCTGCCTGACGCCGTTTCATGGGCAGATACTGGCCCCCTGTGGGAGCGGGTTCACCCGCGAACACCGGCAAAGCCGGTGCCCTGCACCGCGGTGTCTGCTTCGCGGGTAAACCCGCTCCCACAGGGACCGCGCAAGCGTCCCGACCTTTACCCGTCATGGCTGCTCCAGGAAAAGCGTGTACTGGCCTAGGGGCAAGCGCTGGTCGTGGTCGGCGTACAACTGCAGCTCGCCACGGCGCAAGTTGCGCACACCGGTGCGGCGCAGCTGCATGTGCCAATGACAGGCCTGGCCGCCCTGACTCAGCACGCCATCGACCTGGTTGCTGTTCGGCCAGTACTGCTCGACGGTAAAGCGCGCCTGCAGTTCGCGGGCGCACAGCACGCCCAGGCGGTGCTGCTGCACGTTGTCCTGGACCGCCAGGCGCTGGCGAAGTACCTGGCTGGTGATGACCGCCAGCACTGCGGCTATCGCCAGTGCCACGGTCACTTCCAGCAAGGTGAACCCGCGCTGTTTGCGCTTCATCGCGCCATCGCCACGCGCAGCTGGCCATCTCGGCCCCAATCCCAACGCTGGCTGCCGCCTGCCCAGCGCCACTGCACCGAGCCCGATTGCGCCCAGCCCTGCGGCGTGAACAACAGGCGAGGCTTGGCGCTGGCCGGCCAATCCGGGCGCAGGCCCTTTGGCCATTCACCCAGGGCGCTTGACTCGACCACCCAGCCATCGCCCTCACGGCGCACGAACTCCGGGCGCTGACCGGTCCAGCGCAACCCACGCAATTGCCCGGCATGCCGGGCCAACGCAGCCTGGCTGAGGGTTTCCACGGCCAGCCGCTGCAGCGCCTGGTCTACGCTGGCCTTGCCACTGTCGAGCCAGGCCACCGCCATGCCGCTCATGAGCCCGGCAATGGCCAGTACCACCAGCAGTTCGAGCAGGCTGAAGCCACGCTGGTCGCGCATCGGTCACAACGCCCAGTTGCCCAGGTCGGCATCCTGGCCTTCGCCACCGGGCACGCCATCGGCACCCAGCGAATACACATCGACCCGCCCATGCTCACCGGGCATGCGGTACTGGTACGGCGTGCCCCATGGGTCTTCCGGCAGGCGGCGCACATAACCGTCGCTGCGCCAGCTGCGTGGCAGCGGTTCTTGGGACGGCTTTTTCACCAGCGCGGCCAGGCCCTGTTCGTTGCTGGGGAAACGCAGGTTGTCGAGGCGGTACATGTCCAGCGCCTGCTCCAGGGTCGCCAGGTCGGCCATGACTTTCTGCTTCATGGCCTTGTCCTGGTTGCCCAGCACGCTGGGCGCGACCACGGCGATCAGCAGGCCGATGATGAAGATCACCACCATGATTTCCATCAGGGTGAAGCCGCGCTGGCGGTTGCGTCGATGCTGCATGGAAGTGCTCCTTGTTTTCACAGTTGCAGGCCCTGGTTGAGTTGCATGATCGGTAACAGCACCGCCAGCACGATGAACAGCACCACGGCGCCCATCACCAGGATCATCAGGGGTTCGAATAGCGCCATGGCGGTGTCGACCTGGCGGGCGAAGCCGCGCTCCTGATCGTCGGCCACCCGTTCGAGCATGTCGGCCAGGGTGCCGCTGGCCTCGCCGCTGCCGACCATGTTCACCAGCAGCGGCGGGAACTGCTGGCTGGCATCCAGGGCGCGGTGCAGGCTGGTGCCGCCCTGCACCTGCTGGCGCACCTGCTCCATGGCCAGGCGAATGCGCCGGTTGCCGACGGTCTCGGTAGCCACCTGCAGGGCTTCGAGCAAGGCCACGCCACTGCTGCAGAGGATCGCCAGGCTGCGCGCCAGGCGCGCGCTTTCCAGCACCTGCAGCAGCGCTCCGATGCGTGGCAGGCGCAGCAACAGTTCATCGCGGCGCAGGCACCAGTGCGGCTTGCGCAGCAGCCAGCTGCCCAGCACGCCGCCGATCAGCGCCAGCCCCAGCAACCACGGGCCGGCTTGCACCAGGCCCTGGCTCAGGCCGATCAGCAGCGAAGTGATCAGCGGCAGGCTCTGCCCGGCGTGGGCGAACTGTTCGGTGAGCTTGGGCACGACGAAGGTCATCAGGCCGACCACCACCGCCAACGAAACGCCCATCAGCACGCCGGGGTAGATCAGCGCGGTGCGCGCCTTGTGCTGCTGGCGCTGCACCTGCTCGAGGTGATCAGCCAGCCGGGTCAGCACCTGGGCCAGGCGCCCGGAACGCTCGCCAGCTTCGACCAGTGCGCAGTACAGACCGGTGAACGGCGCCCCTTGGCGGGCGAGGCTGCGGGCCAGACCGAGGCCTTCGGCCAGCGAGCCGCGCAGGGCTACCAGCACACCATGCAAGGCCGGCTCGCGCAGTTGCCGTTCGAGCGTGGCCAAGGCATCGACCAACGGGATGCCGGCACCGGTCAGGGTCGCCAACTGGCGGGTCAGCTCGCACAGCTGGGCCCGGCTCAGGCGTTGGCGGCGCGGTTGGCGGCTGCCGGCCTCATGGCGTTGCAACTGGCGCGGGAACAGGCCCTGCTCGCGCAGCAGCTGGCGCGCATGGCGTTCGCTGTCGGCCTGCAGGCTGGCTTTGCGGGTCTTGCCGGCGAGGTCGACGGCCTGATAGCGGAAGGTCGGCATCGGTCAGCCCTGCACCACGCGCAGTACTTCGGCCAGGCTGGTTTCGCCACGGGCCAGGCAGTCGCTGGCCATCGCCACCAAGCTCTGCCGGCGTTCCGCCAGGTAGTCCTGCATGGCCAGTTCGCTGGCACCGTCGTACAGCAGGCCGACCAGGCCGGCGTCCAGCTCGATGAATTCGTAGAGCCCCAGGCGGCCGACATAGCCACTGCCCTGGCACTGCTCGCAGCCGATCGCGTGATAGCTGCTGTGCAATGCCGCCAGCTCCGGCCACAGGGCACGTTCGGCCGGCTGCAAGGGTTGTGCGACGGCGCACTGGCACAGCCGCCTGACCAGGCGCTGGGCCAGCACACCGCGCAGGCACGAGGCAATCAGGAACGGCTCGATGCCCATGTCGCGCAAGCGCGTGACTGCGCCTACCGCGCTGTTGGTGTGCAGGGTCGACAGCACCAGATGGCCGGTGAGGCTGGCCTGTACGGCGATCTGCGCGGTCTCCTGGTCGCGGATTTCACCGAGCATGATCACGTCCGGGTCCTGGCGCAGGATGGCGCGCAGGCCGCTGGCAAAAGTCAGGCCGGCGCGCGGGTTGATGGCGGTCTGGCCGATGCCGGCGATGGCGTATTCCACCGGGTCTTCGACGGTGAGAATGTTGCGGCTGCCGTCATTGAGGCTGTTGAGGCTGGCGTACAGCGTGGTGGTCTTGCCCGAGCCGGTCGGGCCGGTGGACAGGACGATGCCGTTGGGCCGCGCCAGGCAGCTGCGCAGGCCCTGCAGCACGGCGGCGGGCATGCCCAGGTTGGTCAGTGCCAGCAGGCTGGCCTGTTTGTCCAGCACACGCATCACCACGCGCTCGCCGTGGATGCCGGGCAGCGTCGACACCCGCACATCCACTTCGCGGCCGGCCGCGCGCAAGGTGATGCGGCCATCCTGGGGCTGACGTTTCTCGGCGATGTCCAGCCTTGCCATGACCTTGATCCGCGACACCAGCATGGCCGACAGCGCCCGCGGCGGGCGCAACACCTCGCGCAAGTGGCCGTCGACGCGCAGGCGCACCACCAGGCTCTGCTCGAAGGTCTCGATGTGGATGTCCGAGGCACGCAGCCGCAGCGCCTGGCCGAACAGGCCGTTGATCAAGCGGATCACCGGGGCTTCGTCGTCGCTTTCGAGCAGGTCTTCGATGCGCGGCATTTCGCTCATCAGGCTGTCGAGGTCGACCTGCTCGCCGATGCCTTCGATCAGCGCTTCGTTCGCGCCAGCGCCGGCTTCATAAAGCTGGCCAAGGCGCTCGTCGAACACCGCAGGCTCAAGGTATTCCAGCGCCACGGGCCGGCCATGCACGCGCAGCAACTCCTGCAGCTGGCCGCTGTCGGCGTCGCGACGCAGCCACAGGCGCCAGCCTTCCTCGGCCGGCGCCATGGCCAGCCCGGCCTGCCGGGCCAGGCGGTAATGCAGCATCACCAGTTGCCGCCTTCGAGGCGCGCACGGCTGGCGGGAAACACCTGCAGCAGCGGGGTGCCCTCGGCCAGGTCGGGCAACTGCAACGGCGTGGTCTGCTGCAGGGTGCGGTACTTGTCTTCGCTCAGGCCCGCCAGGCTCGGCCCGTCGCGCAGGATGCGCGGACGGATGAACACCATGAGGTTCTGCTTGGTGTTCTTGCTCGCGTCGGAACGGAACAGCCGGCCCAGGCCGGGAATGTCACCGAGAAACGGCACGCGCTGGTCGCTGGTACTGAGCTCGTCGCTGATCAGCCCGCCGAGGATGACCAGGCCGTTGTCCTCGACCATCACCTTGGTCTTGATCTCGCGCTTGTTGGTGATCACGTCGCTGGCGGCACTGGAGTCGGCGATCGACGAGACCTCCTGGACGATGTCCAGGCGCACGCTGTTGTCGATGTTGATCTGCGGCTTGATGCGCAGTTTCACGCCGACTTCCTTGCGCTCGATGGTCTGGTAGGGGTTGGCGTTGTTCTGGGTCACCGAGCCGGTCACGAACGGCACCTCCTGGCCAACCAGGATCGACGCCTCGGCGTTGTCCAGGGTCAGCAGGGTTGGCGTCGACAACAGGTTGAAGCCGCTCTTGCCCTTGAGCGCGTTGATCAGCATGGCGAAGTTGAAACCGCCGCCGATATGGCCAAAACCGGCCGTGGCCCCGGTGGTGGACGACAGCAGGTCACCCAGTGCCTCGTTGTCACCACTGGCGGCAGCGCCGGCGATGTTGGCAATGTTCACCCCGTTGCTGCCGAAATTGACGATACCGGCGCCGAACTTCTCGTCGGCGAACAACCACTGCACGCCCAGCTCCTGGGCGCGGCTGTCGGACACTTCGGCGATGATCGCCTCAACCACCACCTGGGCGCGGCGGATGTCCAGCTGCTCGACGATAGAGCGGTAGGCCGCCAGTTCGCTGTCGGGGCCGACCATGACCACGGCGTTGGTGCCCTCTTCGTATTCCAGGCGAATGCCAGAGTCGCTGGCGGCCGCCATCACCGGCCGCTCCTTGCCCTCCCCTTCGCCAGCCGCTTCGCCGGGCACTGCGCCTTCCTGGCTGAGGCCACGCAGCACCTTGACCACTTCAGCCGCATTGGCGTGGCGCAGGTACATGACCTGGGTGTTGCTGTTGTGCTGGTTGTCGCTGGGGCGGTCGAGCTGGGCGAGCAATGCCCTCACCCGCTCGGTGCTGCCGCGCACCAGCAAGGCATTGCTGCGTGGGTCGGCGACCACCTGGGTGCTGTCGGCACCCTGCTCGCGGGCCAGCAGCCGGGTGAGCAGTTGGGCGGTGTCGGCTGCGCTGGCATGGCGCAGCGGCATCACCTGGAGCGGCTCGTCGCTGACCTGGTCGAGCTGGCGCAGCAGGCTGTCGATACGTTGCAGGTTGCTGCGCCAATCGGTGACCACCAGCAGATTGGCCGCCGGGTACGGCGTGATCACGCCGACGCGGGGGTCGATCAGCGGCTTGAGGATGCCGAGCATCTGTTCACTGGCAGCATTGCGCACATTGAACACCCGGGTGGCCACACTGTCGCTGCCCTCGCCTCGTTTGCCCGCTGGCTCGACCGGCACCGGCTCCAGGCGCGCGGCCTGGTCAGGAACGATCTTCACGCTGCCGTTGGGCAGGTCGACTGCGGCGTAGCCCTGGGCGCGCAGTTGGGCGAGGAAGATGTCGTAGATGGCATCGGCATCGTGGCGGTCGACGGTGCGCACTGTGACCTTGCCCTTGACCCGCGGGTCGACGATGAAGGTGGTACCGGTGATGCGCGAAACGCTGTCGATGAACTCGCTTAGCTCGGTGTCGACAAAGTTCACCTCATACAGCGGCGTGCCATTGTCATCGAAGGTTTCCGGCTCTTCAGCCCAGGCGAGTGACAGGCCCAGGCACAAGGCCGCGGCCACGCAGTATCTGGCAAACATCATTCATCCTTGGCGCTTGAAGCCGGTTACGGCGGGGCGTACCGGCCAGGGCAGGCGTTCGCGCCGCCCCTGGTTGTCGAAAATCAGGCCATCGGCGTCGATGTCCTGCAATACGATGCCCGGCGCCAGGCGCTGACCACGGCCAAGGGTGCGTACCTGCTGGCCGTAGCGCAGCACCACCACACTGGCTGACAGCGGCTGGGCCTTGAGGCCGCCGAGGTACTGCAACGGCAGGCGGGTGATGGCGATTGCGCCGTCATCCACGGCGGGCTGCCAGTGACCGATCATCAGGCCAGGCAGCGCGATGGGGGCGACCTGCGCCGGGCTGGCCGGCTGCGGCTGGCGCCCCAGCTGCAGCACACACTGGGCAGCCAGCCAGCCGGCCAGGGTCAGCAGGCTGCCGGTCAGCAAGCGTGAAGCCAGGCTCACGAAACAGCCTGCCGCGGATGCCAGCCGGGGTGGCCTTGCACATAACGCACCTCGGGCAGTTGCAGTGCTGCCAGCTGCCAATCGGTCTTTTGCCGCGCCAGCCAGGCCTCGAGCCGCTGCCACAGGGGCTCGCCAGCCTGGGTCTCGAATTGCAGGCCAAAGGTGCGGCACAGGCCCTGCACCGTTTCGATACCCGCGACACGCTTGCCTTGCGGGCTGTAGCTGACGCGCCAGGCCTGGCCCTGCCAGCGCGGCAGGTCCTGGCTGTTGTCGAGCAGCAGTGGGTCACCGAACAGTTGCTCGGCGGCGTTCTCCAGCACTTGCTCGACTTGCCGGGCCGGGGCCTCGACTACCGGTGCCGGGTAGCCACCGGTCAGGCTGATCAGGTGCTCGCGGGTGATCGCTTCGCCCGCCGCCAGGGGATAGTCGTAGCGCAGGCCCGGCAGCAGCACCGGCATGCTGCTGTCATCGGCCAAGGCCTGGTGCAGCAGACGGTCCCAGCTGCCGCCACGGGTGTCCCGCCGCCACAGGGCCTGCGGCGCGCGCGCCAGCGGCTGGTCGAGCCACGCCGCATGGCCGGCACGTTGCTGGCGCAGCTGGTCTCGCAACTGGCTGGCGCGCATCTGCGCAGCGGGCGCCAGGTTGCGTTCAAAGGCCGGGAAGAACTGCCCGTCGAACTGCCAGTGCCCGGCGACCTGCTGGCAACGTAGACGAAATGCCCCGCTGCCCCGGCAGCCGGCAAACAGCACCGGCACCCGACGGCCACTGGCCTGGGTCGCCTGTACCGGTGCCGGCCACAGGTCCTGGCCACGGGCACAAAGCAGTACGTCGGCTTCAGTCAGCCGCTCGGCCAGCCACAGGCCCGGCCCGGTGCCGACATCGGCCATCGCCACGACCAGGTCAGCCTGGCGCCGCGCCTGCTCGAAGGTCGGTAGCAGTGACTGGTACCACTGTTTCAGGGATGCTTTCTGGTCCTGGGCGTAAGGGTCGGTGATACCGACCACGGCAATGCGCGCCCCGCCGCGCTCGAAGACGTGCACGGCCTCGAGCCCCAGGGCTTTACGTTGAACTTCAGCAAGCCCGGCACCGAGGGTAATGGCAGAAGACTGACGGTAGAGCGCCGCGCTGCGCTGGGGCCAGAGCACGCGTTCATCGCTGCTGACCCGCGCTTCGCTGCCCAGCAGCTGGCTGCCCTGCACACCGCTTTCGCCCTGGGTGAGGTAGGCCAGGCCACTGCCGTTCCAGCCCTGGCCGTTCTCCAGGGTCAGGCTGTTGCCCGCCCCGGCTTCGCCACGCAGTTGCTCCAGCAACGCCCCCAGCACGGCATAGCCGCCCAGCTTGAAGCCCCCCACCTGGTTGGCATCGAGCAAAGGCGCCAGCTGAGGATAAGCCAGGCTGGCACTCGACCCCGTCATCCACGGTGCCCGGCCCAGGTGGCTGACCGGGCCCAGACGCGTGGCCGGGACTACTGGCAGACTTGGTTGGCGCGCATCGAGGGTGTCGGCGACGTACAACAGATCCACACTGGCGCTGCCACCACCCTGGCCTGGCAAGGCAGAGCAGGCGCCGAGCAACGGTGCCAGCGCACCGACACCCATCCAGCTGATCAATTCGCGCCTGTTCACACTGCTTGCCATCGGGCCCGCCATCCTTATCCGAGTTCTCGTTGGGCCCCGGATGTTGCGGCGTTGGCATGACAGTTTAATGGCAGAAATCCGACAATCATTCCAAATCGATCTGTCTGGATTTGTAATAAGAACTTACAGTTTTAAAAACCCGTTAATATTTCTGCCAATGAATCATCACAGTAGCGCCCTAAAGTCGCGGTTTCCTCCAACTCAGCCACTATAAGGACACCCTGATGAGTCGAGATACCGGCGATAACCTGGACCGCAACCACAGCGGCAACCTGCCGATGGCCAGCGTCATGGACGCTTACCTGAGCCGTCGCAGCGTGATGCGCGGCAGCCTGGGCGCCGCCATTGCCATGATTGCCGGTACCGGCCTGACCGGCTGCTTCGACAGTGGTGGCGGTTCCGATGACGATCCGGTCACAACCGAGCCACCGGTGACGCAACCCCCTGTGACCGAACCCGAAGCGCCGAAACTGGCCCTGGGCTTCCAGTCCATCCCTGGCTCGCGCACCGATGCCTGCGCGGTTGCTGCCGGTTACAGCGCCTATGTGCTGGCCCCTTGGGGCACGCCGCTGAACAGCAACGGCAACCCGTGGAAATCGGACGGCAGCAACACCTCGACCGACCAGGCCAACGCCATGGGCATGCACCACGACGGCATGCACTTCTTCCCGATCAACGGCAGCTCCGAAGACGGCCTGCTGGCGATCAACTTCGAGTACATCGACACGGCAGCCCTGCACCCCAACGGCCCGACCACCGACACCAGCGGCAAGCGCCCGGCCGAAGAAGTGCGCAAGGAAATCAACGCCCATGGCGCTGGCGTGGTGCGCCTGCAGAAGCTCAACGGCCGCTGGCAGGTGATCGACAACGACCCGTTCAACCGCCGCTTCACCACCGCCTCGCGCATGGAACTCACTGGGCCGCTGCGCGGCACCGACCACGTCAAGACCAAGTACTCGGTCGATGGCACCCACTGCCGCGGCACCAACAACAACTGCGGCAACGGCTATACCCCGTGGGGCACCTACCTGACCTGCGAAGAGAACTGGCCAGGCATCTTCGTCAACAAGGGCACCCGCCCCGAAGACCAGCGCCGCATCGGCGTGGGCACCTCCAGCGGGCAGTACAAGTGGGAAAGCGCTGCCGGTGACAGCACCGAAGTCGCCGATGAATTCGCCCGCTTCGACGTGACCGTCAAAGGTGCCACTGCCACCGACGACTACCGTAACGAAGCCAGCACTTATGGCTACATCGTCGAGATCGACCCGTACAACAGCAGCACCCTGGCCACCAAGCGCACGGCCCTGGGCCGCTTCCGCCACGAAGGCTGCTGCCCGGGCTTGCCGGTGGTGGGCAAGCCGCTGGTCTGGTACATGGGCGACGACTCGAACAACGAGTACCTGTACAAGTGGGTGTCCACGGCCGTGTGGGATGCCGCCGACGCCAACCCGGCCGACCGCCTGGCCACCGGTGCCAAGTACCTGGACCAGGGCAAGCTGTACGTCGCCCGCTTCAATGCCGACGGTACCGGCGTGTGGCTGCTGCTCGACGTGACCACCGCCACTACCGCTGGCAGCACCCTCGGTGCGTTGTACGGTGACCTGGCAGGCATCATCCTCAACACCCGCGGTGCCGGCGATGCCGTGGGTGCCACGCCGATGGACCGCCCGGAATGGACCACCGTCAACCCGCTCAACGGCGATGCCTACCTGACCCTGACCA
>Ga0207713_1001652_pt1 | contig 17322 bp, 10 predicted proteins | sample KBSS64metaG_FD_184404 | JGI IMG/M metagenome (GOLD analysis project Ga0207713, IMG submission 184404) | Switchgrass rhizosphere microbial communities from Kellogg Biological Station, Michigan, USA - KBS S6-4 metaG (SPAdes) (version 2) | ecosystem: Host-associated > Plants > Roots > Rhizosphere >... | reverse complement strand
TGGGGCGGGCCATATGGGGTATGCAATCGCTACCGGTTTAATACAATCATCTCCAAACATATCGATAGCAGCTATTGACCTTGATCATGTCCACGACAAAGAAATGGAAGATATGGGCATCCATGTACTAAACAGCTTGCCAGAGCACTCAGCTTCGAAAGTCATGATTCTGGCCATCCCACCCCAAGCATTTATAAAATTCGCAGAAATCAATTCGCAGATTAAGCATCATGCCGGAATAACAGTTTCAGTCATGGCAGGAATCAATCTATCTGATCTCGTAGGCCATCTTGAAACCTCCCAAGTCTGCCGAGCCATTCCAAATCTTTCTTGCGCTGTCAACGAAGGCATGAGTGTATTAATGTACGCACCCCGAACTATGCAGAAAAACAGGCGAGTCGTTAACGAACTATTCTCGAAACTCGGTAGTTTTCTCATCGTGGAAGAGGAAAAGCTCATTGACGATGCCACAGCGTTGGTAGGCGGAGGTCCCGCCTACGTTTCTTACTTTGCACAAGCTCTTATTGAGTACGCTTTGATGGCAGGCTTCGACAAACCTGACGCTTATTCCATGGTTGCGCAAACTCTGCGAGGATCCTCAGCGCTTCTGGAGTTGTATAAAGAGTCGCCAGCAAAAATTTGTGAAAACGTCATGACGCCAAATGGAACAACAGAAAAAGCCATAAGTTTTTTCAAGGAGAAAAAGGTACAAGCAATCATTATGGACGGGCTGAAATACGCCTGTGCACGCTCAAGAGAACTTGGACGGAGACCTTAGGTATGCTGGGATTAATTGATCATGGCTCGGCAGGTAATTTTCACGTTGAAAATAACTGCAAGAAATGTCTTGATGAGCCCTATAAAATTTATTTTGGCTTAGGGCAAAGCGTGAGCCTGACTCAGGCTCCTGACGTCTTTAAAGTGAGCCGTGCAGGCATAAGACTAGGAAATTACCTAGTACAATCATTAAATCCAAAAAACCTCAATAGCAGTTTTTTGGATATTGGCACAGGAAGTGGAGTCCTTGCGCTATTGATGCGCAAGCTCGGTGGCAATGATATTACAGCTACAGATATCTGCGAAAAATCCATTGCACAGGCAAAAATCAACGAACATCTCAACTTCAAACAACCGACCATTTCCTTTTTTGTGAGTGATTTATTTGATGGTCTTTCGGAACAACGATTCCAAACTATCGTTTTTAACCCTCCTGGTTGGCGAACACCCTCTCGATCACTGATTCAGCGATTGGAAACCCGAGGCCGGACAGGCCAGTTGCCCATACACAGTATGTTCTACGGTGATGAGGTTATAAGCCGCTTTCTTAATGAGTTACCAAAATATCTTAACCCCACAGGGGTAGCAATTGTCGGGTTAAACTCGCTGGTAGGAATACGCGACATTTTGGAAAGGTACAACCAAAAATATAGCAACGCCCTTCCATTAACCTATAAACTAATTGAGCGACACACGCTCCCACTTATTCATTATTCAACGCACTGGAAAGCACTAGAGAAACACTTAAAATTAGAGTTTGAAAAGTGGCAGGCTTTGGATTTAGCCACATACTCCACCGATAAAAATGGCGATATTTACTGGTCATATGAAATTATCGAATTTTCTCATCACCAGAAATAACCGATCATGAACGCATATAAAACATCTAGATCAACGCACGCGCTTTCCATATTTCTATGTGGACTGGCAAACTTTCTTCTGGGGATCTCATCTCTTTACTGGAGAGGGCTCAGCGATATTTCGCCCATAACATTGATCGCCTATCGAATCACACTATCCGCTGCCATCCTCACTCTTTTCGTCGGTTTGTTTCGTCAAAAAAGAAACATAAAAAAACTCACTATAAAATTAGTTTTTCTACATTGCATTGCTTCGTTACTCATCGCAGTAAATTGGGGATCTTTCATCTGGGCCTCCATTCACGGGCTTTTTTTAGAAAGTGGCCTTGGCTACCTGTTAGCTCCTTTCTTTTCTATTGCCTTAGGGATAACACTTTACCACGAGTCAATCACTTTTAAAAAAGCCCTCTCCGCACTAATCGCACTCAGCCTCATAATCGCGCTAATCATATCCTCCAACAACCTAAACCATTTGACTTACATTATAATTTCCACAACATGGGGGCTTTACACCTACATCAAAAAACTCACCCCCTTAGACATGGTAAGCGGACTGCTTGTAGAAACCATATTCTTAACTGCATGCCTAGCAATAGCTACTCTAGCATTCAGCCTTCCAGTTATGTATCCCAGCGATTTTTTCACCCACTCAAACAAGCTAATCTGGCTGGCGGGCGGAGTATCCATAGTTCCTTTATTAATGCTGTCTTACTCAACAGGAAAAATACCGCTATCCCTAACCGGCCTCCTACAATTCATACTGCCCGCCACGCTTATTTTAGTTTCAATACTCACACACACTTAAAAGACATCAGACACACCACCAGAATAACCACTTATAACAATTAGCATTTTAATCGCCCTCACAACTTATAAAACTACAAGTATCCAAAATTCTAAAAACAGGACTCACAAATGAACAGAAGCTATGACGTTATCGTTATCGGCCTTGGGATTATGGGGGCTGCTGCGTTGTGGAGAGTCGCATCAAAATGCACCCGATCATTAGGAATCGACGCATCCGGCCCCAGCCATTGCCACGGATCCTCCCATGGAGCGTCGAGGATATTTCGCCGGGCGTACTGGGAGGGCGAAAAATATCTTCAACTACTTAATCACGCTGATTTGCTGTGGAAAGAACTGGAGCAAGTAACTCAAAGACACCTGCTGTTTCGCACGGGAGGAGTTTTCATCGGAGATAAATCCAGCCGTATAGTGTCCGGAAGCATTGAAACCGCGAAAAAGGGAAAAATTGAGCACGAGGTATGGATCGCTTCAGATGCTAGAAAGCATTTGCCAGCATTCAACATACAGGATGAGATGGCAGTTGTTTACGAGCCTGGTGCATATGCAATTTCGGCCAGCGAGGCGAGACTGGCAATGCTGAACGATGCCGTTCTAAATGGCGCTTTCACTGAATTCGGCAACAATGTCGTAAAACTCGAGAAACATGGCACTGGCGTGCGTGTAACGACCAAAAGTGGATGTATTTATTTTGCTGGCTCGGTAATAGTCACAACAGGACCGTGGATCACTACCAACCTTATGCCGGAGCTCACTAGGTTCCTAGAACCACGTCGAGTACCAATTTATTGGTTCAAACCAAAAGCAGGCTGCGAAACTCCATTTTCTCAAGAACAATTTCCCATTTTTCTTTACGAGAGGCAGGATGGCGGACTTCTCTACGGCGTTCCCTCAATAGTCAGTAATGAACCCGACGTAAAAATCGGCTTTCACAATAGGCAGCAAAGTCCCTCGCTCCCCGGCTGGGAAAATGTTCCCGTACAACATAGATATATAACGGAAATCCCCCCAATCATAGAGTCCATATTCCCTAAACTTGAAGGTATCCCGACACAAGCAAAGAACTGTTTCTATACAATGAGTCACGATGAATCTTTTTTGATAGGACACTCTAAAGCACTGGAGTCAACCTATTTCGCTTCTGCGTGCTCAGGACACGGATTTAAATTTGCGCCGGCTATTGGGGATGCCTTGGCTAATATGGCCATTGGTCAACAAGCAAGCTTTTCGCTGTCAGCTTTTTCAGTCGATCGATTTAACTGAACGTCGCCTAATCTTTAAAGATTAGGGCATCCAGGCGACTCCAGGGCGAATGACGGGAAGATCGCATGAAATGCCGTTCCAGGGTATAGCGAAAAAAAGTGGGAGGAGGCTTGCCTCCGATAGCCGAGTGTCAGGTTGAACCTCTGTACCTGATCCACCGCCATCGGGGGCAAGTCGAATCGTCGCACCGCCCCTCCCACATTGGCCTTGTGGCCGACCTTAATCCTGCATCTGTCCGAAACGACCCGATTGGAAATCCGCAAACGCCTGGTGAATCTCCTGCTCGGTATTCATCACAAACGGTCCATGCCCAAGGATAGGCTCGTCAATCGGTTCGCCGCTGAGCAGCAGGACCTTAGCGTCGTCGTTGGCCTCCAGGGTGAGTTGGCGGCCGTCGCGTTCGAATAACGCCAGTTGGCCTTGGCGTGCGACTTCTTCGCCATTGACCAGCACCGTGCCGCGCAGGATCACCAGGGCGGTGTTGCGCCCGGCGTGCAGGTCGAGGGTGACGGGCTTGCCGGCGTTGAGGCGCAGGTCCCACACATCGATCGGCGTAAAGGTGCGCGCCGGGCCCTGGGTGCCGGCGAATTCACCGGCGATCAGGCGCAGGTGGCCGGCGTCGTTGGCCAGGGGCAGCACGGGGATATCGCCGTCGACGATGGTCTGGTAGCCCGCGTCGGCCATTTTGTCCTTGGCGGGCAGGTTGACCCACAGTTGCACCATCTCCAACGCACCGCCGCTGCGGGCGAAGGCGGCGGAGTGGAATTCCTCGTGGAGGATGCCCTTGGCGGCGGTCATCCATTGCACATCGCCCGGGCCGATTTTGCCGCCGGCGCCGGTGGAATCGCGGTGTTCGACTTCGCCATCGTAGACGATGGTCACGGTTTCAAAACCGCGATGGGGGTGCTGGCCGACGCCGCGACGCTGGTCTGTCGGGGCGAAATCGGCCGGGCCGGCGTGGTCCAAGAGCAGGAATGGGCTGATGTGCTTGCCCATCGAGTCGTAGGAAAACAGCGTACGCACGGGGAAGCCGTCGCCGACCCAATGGGCGCGAGGGCTGGTGTAGATGCCGATGAGTTTTTTCATGGTAGTCCTCCAAAGTGCATACACCTTAAAACTCGCAGCAATTCGGCGCTAGACGGTAAAAAAAACCTTGATCGTCCTACCGACAGGACGATCTACGGTGGCATCCTCACAAAACAGCGTTAATGATAATGACTCGTAGTAATATCCACCCTCTCCCGCTCAACCCTCGAGGCTGCAATGCCGTTTGCCCCTGCGCCTGCCGCACCGCGCGTACTGGTGGTGGATGACCACCGCAAGATTCGTGAACCCCTGGCCACGTACCTGCGACGTTACACCTTTGATGTGCGCACCGCTGAAGACGCGGCCGGCATGTGGCAATTGCTCAAGACCCAGGCGTTCGATGTGGTGGTGCTCGACGTGCTGCTGCCGGATGGCGATGGCTTTGAGTTGTGCAACCAGTTGCATCGGCGCAGCAACACCCCGGTGATCCTGCTGACCGCCCGCGACACTGCCGCCGACCGCATACGCGGCCTGGACCTGGGTGCCGACGATTACGTCACCAAGCCGTTCGAGCCCCGGGAGCTGGTGGCGCGTATCAACAGCGTGCTGCGTCGTCAGGGCCGCGCTACCGGCCCCACCGCGCCCGGCGCCGGCGCACGGGCCTATGAGTTTGCCGGCTGGCACTTCAGTGTGACCAGCGCCACCTTACGCCGCGATGCCCACCCCGACATCCAACTCAGCACCGCTGAAAGCCGGTTGCTGCAGGTGTTCCTCGCCCACCCCAACACCCTGCTGCCCCGCGAACGCTTGATCGACCTCACCGCCGCCGCCGACAGCGATGTCAGCGACCGCGCCATCGACCGGCAAGTCAGCCGCCTGCGCCGCAAGCTGGCCCAGGGCGATGCGGCGCCGGAACTGTTGCGCACCATCTGGGGCGGCGGTTATCTATTGGCCGCCGAGGTCAGCGAATGCACGCCCTGAACCGGCTGTGGCCGCGCACCCTGGCACGGCAATTGAGCCTGTTGTTGTTGCTGGCACTGCTGGCGTCGAACGCCATTGCGATGTTGTTTTTGCAACGCACCGGCAGCCTGATCCACCCGCTGTCGCGCAGTTTCAGCCTGGAACGCCTGGGGATTGCCCATCACACGGCAATCGACCTGACCCCAGGTGAAACCGCGCACCTGCTGGCCGGCATGAGCACCGACGACACGCGCTTCTGGATCGGCCCCACGCCGGAGGTGGCGCCGTTTGCGCAACGCCCGGAAGAACAGCGCCTGGCCAACGAGCTGCGCCGCCAATTACAGCTGGATAACAGCGCCGCCATTGGCATGCAGTTGGAACGCATCAGCGGCGCCGACGCCCGCACCCATGTGTTCAGCCCCGCCGGCTGGGCGCCGTTGCGCCTGCGCAGCAGCGTGCCGCTGCCCAACGGTACCTACCTGAATGCCGTGCAATACCCCGCCGGCGCCTATGAATGGGGTCGCGTCCTGGCTTACAGCCTGCCGGTGACCACACTGCCGGTGCTGCTGATCGTGATGTTTTTCATTGCCCGCGTGGTGCGCCCGATCAAGACCCTGGCCCAGGCCACCGAGCGCGTCAGCCGCGGTGAATGGATCGCCCCGCTGGCGGAAACCGGCCCACAGGAAGCCCGCGACCTCACTGCCGCCTTCAACACCATGCAGGTCAACCTCGCACGGCATGTCGAAGGGCGCACGCGGATGCTCGCAGCGGTCAGCCATGACTTGAATACGCCGATCACCGAACTGCGCCTGCAAGTGGAGTTGCTGGAGTCCGGCGCAGCCCGCGATGACATGCTCGAAAGCCTCGGGGAACTGAGTGCGATGGTGCGTGAAACCCTGGATTTCGTGCGCGACGACGCGGTGCAGGAAGCGACTGCCACGCTTTCGTTGAGCGACTTGCTGGATGACCTGGCCAAGCGTTACCAACGCCTGCGACAGCCCGTCACCTGGGCCGGCGCACCCGCGTTACTGCTGACCTGCCGGCCGCTGGCGCTCAAGCGCGCACTGACCAACCTGATTGACAACGCCCTGCGCCATGCCGGCGACGCCGACCTGAGCCTGGCGCGCGAGGACAACGGTTGGCTGCGCATCGAGATTCTCGACCACGGCCAAGGTCTACCCGAGGCGTGGTTGAGCAAAGTCTTCGAGCCCTTCGTACAACGGGGTGTCAGTGACGGCGGCGTGGGGCTGGGCCTGGCGATCGCACGCTCGTGCATCCAGGCCCATGGCGGTGAACTGGTCTTGGAGAATCGCCCACCGGCCGGCCTGTGCGCGGTGGTGCGATTGCCCACAGCGCTCTAGAAGTTGAGCGTGGCGCCCATCCACAGGGTGCGGCCGTAGTTCACCGTGCCATAGGTTTCATCGTCCAGGCGCTTGTCGGTGAGGTTGTTGAGGGAGGCGTTGAGGGTCAACGAATCGCTCACGTCATAGGAGCCGCCCAGGTCGGCGGTGGTGTAGCCCGGCGCCGGTTCGTCGGTGGTGATGGTGTTGCCGGTTTCCTCGCCGTAGTAGCTCAGCGAGGCCCAGGCCTGGGTGCGATCGTTAATAGTCCACTCGGTACGCACATTGGCTTTTTGCTCAGGGGTGAGGGCCAGGGGCGCACCTTTGTTGGCACCGCTTTTCTGCTCGGAGTCGGTGTAGGTGTAGTTGGCCTTGAGCAGCACGCTGGGGTTGATGTCCCATTGGCCGTTGAGCTCAACGCCCTGGATGATCGCCTTGTCGACGTTGACCCGCTCCATGATGGTGTAGCCGTTCCAGCGCCGGTCGGTGGTGACGGTGGAAAGCTTGTCCTGGAAGTCGTTGTAAAACAGCGTCACGCCGCCGGACAGGTTGTCGCGGTTGCTCCACAGCGCCGAGACTTCGTAGTTGGTGCTGGTTTCGGGCTTAAGGTCCGGGTTGCCGAACATCACGAAGCGGTTGCGGCGCAGGTAGGCGTAATCCTCGACGACCGCACGCAGCTCGGGGGCCTTAAAGCCACGTGCAACACCACCCTTGAACGTCCACTGCTCGGTGGCGCGCCACACCCCGTAGACCCGTGGGCTGAGGTGGGCGCCGTACTCTTCGTGCTCATCCAGGCGCAGGCCGGTGGTCAGGGCGAAGCTGTCGGTCATCGACCACTCGTTTTCCGCGAACAAGGCTTTTTGCACCACCGAGAATTTATAGTCGACGCGGTCACCGAGGCCCTGGTTCCAGTCGGTCAGCTCGCTTTTATTCCATTGCAGGCCCACGGTGCTGACGTTGCGGGCGGTGGGCACCACCAGCTTGGCGTCAAACACAGTGTTCTTGATCTCGGGTTTGCGCCCGTAGATGTCAGTCTGCGCCGGTGTCGCCTTGCCTTCACGGCTGGAGGTTTCCTGGGACAAGGCAATGTCCGAGGTGGCCCAGCCCCAGCGGCCCTGATGGGACAGCGACCAGTGATCGCGGTTGTTTTCCTGTTCGCGGGTGGCCCAGTTGGCGCTCATGCCGTCGCCATTCTTCAAGCGCGTGGCGCCGGCTTCCAGCAGGATGTCGTGGTCGATAGTGGGGGTGAAGGCCAGGCGCGCGGTGAGGTCGCGGTGGTCAGCCTTGCTGAAGCCATTGGTCTGCTCGATGTCGTCATCGGCCTGGCGGTCCAGGTAGCGGCCCCACACCTGCAAACCGAGGAAATCTTCCTTGAGCGGACCACTGAGGTAGAACTGGGTCTGGCGTGCATTGCCCTGGTCGCTGTGCTGGCGCGCCGAGTAGTCGTACCCGACGGAGCCGCCCCAGGTCGGTGAGACCTTGCGCGTGATCACGTTGATCACCCCGCCGATGGCATCCGAGCCGTACAGCGACGACATCGGCCCGCGCACCACTTCAATCCGCTCGATGGCCGCAGCGGGTGGCACGAAGCTCTGTTCATAGCCACTGTTGCCGTTGACCCGCGATTCCCGCGCACTCTGGCGCTTGCCGTCGACCATGATCAGGGTGTAGTCGGCCGGCATGCCACGGATGGAGATGTCGGTTTCATTCGCACCGCCGTTGACGGTGACGCCTTCCACGTCTTTAACCGCGTCGCCGAGGTCGCGGTAGGACTTGCGACGCAGCGCCTCGCCATCGATCACGGTGACCGAGGCCGGCGCGTCTTCCACGCTTTGCGCAAAACCGGATGCAGTCACCACTACATCATTGAGTTCCAGTGCAACAGGCTCATCGGCGTGGGCATGAAGACTGGCGGCCACCAGCAGGGCCAGGGGCGAGAAACGAAAAGCAGGCAGCATGGGCGAAGACCTTCGGATTAGACTCAAAAGAGAATCGTAATCATCCAGCCCCGAATAACTTGGACAAAGTGTGACAACTCAAGCCGCCGCTACCTCCGCGGTACGACGCTCACGCAACAGATGGAAGGCCACGAAGGCCGTCACGGCAAAACACGCCTGGATAACGATCATCGGTGTGGCACTGCCGTCGCGCAGATGGCTCAGTAACAGGCCGCTGCAGGTCGCGCCGAACATCTGCGCAAAGCCCATCAAGCCCGCCGCCAAACCGGCGCGGTGAGCGTTGGGCATGACCCCTCCGGTCACCGACCCTGGCAATACCAGGCCGCCGCCGAGGGTCGCCAGCGCAATGGGAATATCCAGGCCCAGTACCGACAGGCCAAACAGCGCATAAATCACCAGTGCGGCAATCCCGCCCATGGCCACCAGCGTCACGCCCATCGCCACAATCCGTTGCGGCCCCAGGCGCTGGATGTTGCGTCGGGTGTAGGTGGAACCGATGATCAGCATCGACACGATCAGGCCAAAATTGATGCCGTACTCCAGGCTGCTCAAGCCCAGCAGATTGATATACACCGCCGAGGAACCGGCGATCACCGCGAACATGGCGCCATAGGTACACGCCAGCGCCACGGCGAACGCGCGGTACGGGCGGCCCTTGAGCAGGTCCAGGTATTGCCCGCCGAGGGTGCGCCAGTGGCCGGCCTTGGGGTCGAGGAAGTGGTTGCTCTCGCGGAAGAACAGCAGCGCCAGCAGCAACACCCCACTGCCAATCGCCAGTGCCAGCAGGATCGGCGCACGCCAGCCCAGCAGCTTGATCAGCAGGCCGCCGACCATCGGTGCGACGACGATGGCGTACAGCATGCCGATCATGGTCAGCGCCAGCGCCGGCCCCGCCTGGGCCTTCCACACGTCACGCACCACGGTGCGCGCCAGTACCAGCGCAGCGCAGGCGCCGAGGCCTTGTACGACGCGAGCGGCGATAAATTGCTGGATGTCATTGACCAGCAGCATCGACAAGGTCGCCAGCACATACAGCAGCAGCCCGCCGATCAGCACCGGACGGCGGCCGATACGGTCCGACAGCGGGCCGAACAGCAGTTGCCCCAGGCCAAAGGCGGCGACAAACGCCGACAGTGCCATCAACGCCGAACCCGGTGGCGCCAACAGGGCATGCTCGATCAGACCCAAGCCTGGAATGATCAATTGGGTCGAGACTTCACCCAGCGCCGTCAAGGCCACCAGTAAAAACAACAAGCTTCGCGATGGGGCCGGGGCGTTCGACATGGGGATTATCCGGGGCTGGTTTTATTTATATTTCGACCATAATATGCGTGAAAAATTATGTCCATAATTTTTTGCCCACTGGTCATCCCCGGAGCCCGACATGATCCCTCTCCCCTCGCGCCTTCTCACGCCCCTGGCCGTGTTGATCGTCCTCAGCGGCTGCAACAGCCAGGCCGACACCACCGCCCAAGCGCCGCAACCACGCCCGGTACTCGCCGCCAAGGTCGACGCCGCCGGCACTCAGCAAAGCGCCTATACCGGCGTGGTGGCTGCACGTACGGAAAGCGACCTGGGCTTCCGGGTCGGCGGCAAGGTCATCGAACGCAAGGTCGACCCCGGCCAGCATGTCTCCCGTGGCGACACCCTGCTGGTGCTGGACATCGGCGACTTCGAGCTCGCCCTGCGTTCGGCGAAAAACCGCGTCAACGCCGCCCAGGCCCAGCTGCGTCAGCGCCGCGACGATGAAAACCGCTACCAGCGCCTGTCCAGTACCGGTGCGGTGTCACGGCAGATCTTCGACCAGTCGGCCACCAACCTGCGCGTGGCCGAGGCCGAGTTGGCCGCGGCGCAATCCGACGCCAGCCAGATCGAGAACCGCCGCACTTATTCGGTGCTCAAGGCCGATGGCGACGGCATCATCACCGACGTGCGGGTGGACCGCGGCCAAGTGGTCGCCGAAGGGCAAGTCGTCGCGCGCCTGGCCCATGACGGCGCCCGCGAAGCCATCGTCAACCTGCCGGAAAACCAGCGCGACCAGGCCGCGCAAAAAGCCCTGGCCTTCCCCTTCGGCGCCCCGGACCAGGCGGTGACGGCGACCTTGCGCGAACTGTCGGCCAGCGCCGATCCCACCACCCGCACCTACCGCGCCCGTTATGTGCTGCACGGTAACGTCGAGCGCTTCGCCCTCGGCTCGACCATCACCGTGCGCCTGCAAGGCGACGGCCAGGCACAACAAACCCGCGTACCGATCGGCGCCTTGCACGATGCAGGGCAAGGCACCGGTGTGTGGTTGATCGGCGCGGATGACAAGGTCAGCTTCGCCGCCGTCAAGGTCGCCAGCCTCGGCCAGGAAGACGCCCTGCTCGACAGCGGCGTGAACCCCGGCCAGGTCGTCGTCGCCCTCGGTGCGCACCTGTTGCACAGCGGCGACGCGGTGCGCCTGTTGCCCGCCCAGGTACTGGCCCTCAACCGCAAACAGGACCAATGAGCATGCGCGGCATCAACCTCTCGGAACTGGCGGTCAAGCACCGCGCAGTCACGCTGTTTTTGATCATTGCGATCCTCGCCGCCGGGATCTTCTCGTTCGGCAAACTGGGGCGCGCCGAAGACCCGTCGTTTACCGTCAAGGTCATGACCATTACCGCCGCCTGGCCCGGCGCCACTGCCCAGGAGATGCAGGAGCAGGTGGCCGACCGCCTGGAGAAGCGCCTGCAGGAACTGGACTACTACGACCGCGTCGAGACCATCGCCCAGCCGGGCTTTGTGTCGATGCGCATGACCTACAAGGAGTCCACGCGCCCCAGCGAAATCCAGGAGCTGTTCTACCAGACGCGCAAAAAACTCAGCGATGAAGCCGCGAGGCTGCCCAGCGGGGTGATCGGGCCGTTCTTCAACGATGAATATTCCGATGTGTACTTCGCCCTGTACGCCCTGGAGGCCGAGCACCTGCCCCATCGGCAACAGGTGCAGATGGCCGAGGAATTGCGCCAGGGCCTGCTCAACCTGCCGGGGGTGAAGAAGGTCAATATCCTCGGCGAGCAGGCGCAGCGGATTTTTGTCGAGTTCTCCTATGAGCGCCTGGCGACCCTCGGGATCAAGCCGGAGCAGATCTTCGCCGCCCTCGCCGCACAGAACGCCGTGGCCCCGTCAGGTTTTGTCGAAACCGCAGGCGCGCGCGCCTATATCCGTATCGACGGTGCCTTCGACAGCCTGGCGCTGATCGAAAACGTGCCCCTGGAAGTCAACGGTCGCGTGCTGCGCATTGCCGATGTGGCCAGCGTCAGCCGCGGTTATGAAGACCCGCCGAGCTACCGCATCCGTCACCAGGGCGACCCGGCGCTGATGCTCGGCGTGATCATGGAAAAGCACTGGAACGGTCTGGAGCTGGACAAAAGCCTCAAGGCCGAGGAAGCCCGGATCCAGGCGGACCTGCCGTTGGGCGTGAACTTCGCCAAAGTCTCCGACCAGGCGAAAAACATCAGCCTGGCGGTGAATGAATTCATGCTCAAATTCTTCGTCGCCCTGGCGGTGGTGATGATCATCAGCCTGTTGGCCCTGGGCTTTCGCGTCGGCCTGGTGGTGGCGGCGGCGGTGCCGCTGACCTTGTCGGTGGTGTTTGTGATCATGCTGCTCACCGGGCGTGAGTTCGACCGCATTACCCTGGGCGCGCTGATCATTTCCCTGGGCCTGCTGGTGGATGACGCCATCATCGCCATTGAGATGATGGTGGTGAAACTGGAGGAAGGTTTTGACCGGATTCATGCGGCCACCTTCGCCTGGAGCTCCACGGCGGCACCGATGCTCACCGGTACGCTGGTGACGATCATCGGTTTTCTGCCGGTGGGGTTTGCACGGTCCGGTGCGGGGGAATACGCCGGCAATATCTTCTGGATCGTCGGCTTTGCGCTGATCTCGTCCTGGCTGGTGGCGGTGGTGTTCACGCCGTACCTGGGCGTGAAGTTGCTGCCGCAGATCAAACCGGTGCCCGGTGGCCACGACGCGATTTATGCCGGGCGCTATTACCAGAAGCTGCGTGATTTGGTCGAAGCCTGCGTACGCAGGCGTTGGCTGGTGACCGGGTTGGTGATCGCTGCCTTTGTACTGTGCGTACTGGGCATGGCCGTGGTGAAGAAACAGTTCTTCCCCAACTCCGACCGGTCCGAGCTGATTCTTGAGGTGTATATGCCGCCCGGCAGTGCCTTCAAGAGCACCGAGGCGGTGGCGGCGCAGCTGGAAAAGGCGCTGCTGCAAGAGCCGCAGACCAGCATGGTCGACACCTATGTGGGCGGTGGTGCACCGCGTTTCTTCCTGTCGCTGAACCCCGAAATGCCGGACCCGGCGTTTGCCAAGCTGATCGTGCAGACGCCGGACTCTCACGCCCGCGACGCCTTGAAGCTGCGCATGCGTGAGCGAATTGCGGCCGGTGAGTTTCCGGCGGCGCGGGTGCGGGTCACCCAACTGCTGTTCGGTCCGCCAGTGCCCTTCCCGGTGGTGTTCCGCGTGTCCGGCCCGAATGTGGAGGTGCTGCGCGGGGTGTCCGAGGACGTGCGCAAGGTCGTTGCCGCCAACACGCTGACCAAGGACGCCTTTCTCGATTGGGGCGAGCGCACCAGTGGTTATCGCCTGGTGCTGGATCAAGACCGCCTGCGCCTGCTGGGCTTTACCCCCAACGAGGTCAAATCCCAGCTCAACGCCTTGCTCAGCGGCAACCCGATCACCGAAGTGCGTGAGGGCAACCGCACCGTGTCCGTGGTCGCCCGGGCCCAGGGCAACCAGCGCGAGAACCTCGGCAACCTCAACAACATGACCCTGACCAACAGCGCCGGCACGTCGGTGCCCCTGGCCCAGGTCGGGCAGTTCCAGGCGGTGATGGAAGAACCGATCCTCAAGCGCCGCAACCGCGCGAGCACCGTGGAAGTGCGCGCCGACATCATCGACGGCGTGCAACCGCCCGACGTGGAAATGGCCGTGTACAAAGACCTGCAACCGCTGATCGCCCGGCTGCCGGCCGGTTACCGGATCGACATCGGCGGCCCGGTGGAAGAAAGCGCCAAGGCCAACGTGGCGCTGGCGGCGCTGTTCCCGATCATGATCCTGCTGACCCTCACGGTGATCATGTTCCAGGTGCGTTCCTTCGGCGTGATGTTCATGGTCTTCGCCACCGCGCCGCTGGGCTTGATTGGTGCGGTGCCGACCTTGCTGCTGTTCAACCAGCCGTTCGGGTTCAACGCGATCCTGGGCTTGATCGGGATCGGCGGGATCCTGATGCGCAACACGTTGATCTTTACCGACCAGATCCGCCAGAACCAGGAACATGGCATGGCGATCCACGCGGCGATTGTCGAGGCCACGGTGCGGCGCGCGCGGCCGGTGATATTGACCGCGCTGGCGGCGGCGCTGGCGTTTATTCCGCTGACGCTGTCGGTGTTCTGGTCGTCCCTGGCATTCGTGCTGATTGGCGGGGTGCTGGTGGGCACGGTGTTGACGCTGTTATTTCTGCCGGCGCTGTGCAGCCTGGTGCTGGGGCGGGAGAAGACAAAAATTGTCGAAACGCCCCACGTAAGCGCCGGATAAGCGCTACTCCCCTGCCCTGAAAACCGCTGCAAAGTCCCTCGCCTGAATACACAGTGCGAGGGATTGCAGATGGTGGTTTTCGTTAAGGCCCCGGTTGACGGGGCTGTTTCATGATCGAGGTGACCCGCCAAGCCATTGGCTACCTGGTGCTGGCCGCCATGGATTCAAAGACGCGGGACGTCGAATCCGTTCTCAGCGACTTCGGGCGCTGCCTCAATACCTACGAGACCTGGGCGGAAAGCTTCTTTAGCTTTTCGGCCCTGGATATCGAACAGGTCTTCAAGGTCGGGGATGACGTGGCGCTCGTCGCGCCGATCAACCGCGCCATCCTTCCCAGCAGCACGACCGCAATGTGCCAGGCAAACGGCACGTTGACCCTGGTGCATATGTTCCAGAGCGCTCGGTTCGTGCCCATTGGCAATACGCCCGTGATGGTGCAACGCATCGATCCAGAGGGCGGTCCCCTGGGCGAGCCGATCCACAGGACCATCGGCCCCAGCGGCATCCTCGAAATCACCGAGTGTGATCGCAACCAACAGTACCGGATCAGCTTCTACCCCAACGTCTCCAAAGACCATTTCAAGGCGCTGTATGCCTCTTATCAGTCGGTTATCGCCCCGCTGGACGCTTGGTTGCGCAGTGAATGGGAGACCATCTTCGAACCGTTGTGGAAGGGTTACGCCGAAGCCAGCCTCCCCAAGCGTTACCTCGCCCTGCATCAAGCCTACGCCCGCGGCTTCGGCGAAGCGCTCTACTCGCTCTGGGACACTGTCAAGCAGCTGTTCCAGTGGCTTGGCGACCCGTTGGCCTATGCCGAACAACTGCTGCACTACCTGTCAGCGGACGAACTTGAAAAGCTGCTGAGCCTCGGCGCCGACACCCTCGCCAAGGGCTTGTTGGTGCTCAGCGACGAGCCGCTGCTGTTCATTTATCTGTCGGCAATGGTCAGCTGGATGCGCCTGTTGCCGCCGCCCTATATGAACGAGTTGCTCGGGGAAATCAGCGCCGACGTATTGATCAACTTGTTGCTGTGCCTCGCCACTGCCGGGATGGGGATGGCGGTTCGAATAAGTACCAACGTGCTGGGCGGCATCAAGTCTCAACGTGCGCGCCGATGGTTGGAGCGCATGGCGGGGCAGTTCGGAAAATCGCCCATGGATGAGCATGTCGAACTCGCCAGACCGGTTCTGCTGGGTGGCCCTGCGACGTCGATCAAGACCGTACCGATTGCGCCGTTGAAGGCGGGGGAGCATATGGTTTCAAACCCCGTGCCGGCAGCTCGCAGGAAGACTCAGCAGACGGTGTTGGTCAGGCAGGAGCCTGTCGATGATGTGCCTGTTTCGGGGAAGAACCCGAGCGGAGATGCGGCGGCTTCTTCGGATAAGACGGTCACCAACGGTTGCCCCGTGTCGATGGTTACCGGGGAGGAATTGCTCACTCTCACCGATGGTGTTTTAGACGGGATCTTGCCGTTTGAGTGGACCCGGCTGTACCGCACCAGTGCGGTGGAAGTGGATGTCGGGCTGGGGTTTGGCTGGAGTCATTCGCTGGCGCATCGGCTTGCGGTGTCGGGCGATTCGGTGGTGTGGACGGACCATGAGAACCGCTCGATTGGGTTTCCACTGCCGACTGTTGCTCGACCCGCCATCACCAATAGTTTGGCCGAAGCCGCGATCTATTTGGGCGCGTCGCCGGATGAACTGGTGTTGGCCCAGGCGTCGCGGTTTTATCACTTTCGCGACGGTGTGCTGGTCTCGATCAGTGATGCGTACGACAACCGGCTGCGGATTTCTCGGGATTTTCTGGGGCGGATCGAGCGGCTGGATAACGGTGCGGGGTGTGCGCTGTTCCTGCGCTATGCGTCGGCACGCATCGTCGCGGTGGACTACCAGGTGCAGCGGGCCGAAGGCCGTGGCCCGTATGTCTGGATTACCGAGCAGACCGTCGTTTCCTACGCCTATGACGACGCTGGCCGACTGGTCTCGGCGACCAATGCGGTAGGTGAAAGCGAGGTTTATCGCTACGACGATCAGCACGTGATTCTTGAGCGGGGCTTGGCCGGTGGGGCGAGTTTCTTCTGGGCGTGGGAACGGTCCGGCAAGGCCGCGCGATGTGTCCGGCATTGGGCCAGTTTTTCCCAGATGGACACGCGGTATGCCTGGGGGGACGACGGCCGGGTCACGCTGCATAACGCCGATGGCAGTCAGGAAGTGTACGTCCATGACGACCGGGCGCGGCTGGTGCAGCGGATTGATCCGGACGGTGCTTCGCATTTCAAATCCTACGATGCCAAAGGCCGGCTGACGGTTGAGCAGGATCCACTGGGGGCGGTGACGGCGTATCAGTACGACGAAGCCGGAAGGTTGGTGGCGTTATTTCCCGGGGATGATGAGCCGACGTACTACGAGCATGACAATGGCTTCGTACGGGTTGTAAGGCGGGGTCTGGCGGTCTGGAAGTACGAGCGCAATGACCAGGGCGATGTCATTCGTAAGACCGATCCCGACGGACATGTTACGGATTACAGCTACGACCAATACGGGCAACTGGTTGGGGTTTGGTCCCCGGATCACAGTTGCCATCGGCTGGTGTGGAATGAGCGGGGGCAACTGATTGAGGAGCAGTTGCCCAATGGCGGGATCAAGCGTTATCGCTATGACGATCTTGGCCGGCCGGTGGCCCGCGAGGATGAGCATGGCGCGCTGACCCAGTATCAGTGGGACAGCGTGGGCCGGTTGGTTCGCGTCGTATTACCAG
>Ga0207713_1001650_pt1 | contig 17329 bp, 5 predicted proteins | sample KBSS64metaG_FD_184404 | JGI IMG/M metagenome (GOLD analysis project Ga0207713, IMG submission 184404) | Switchgrass rhizosphere microbial communities from Kellogg Biological Station, Michigan, USA - KBS S6-4 metaG (SPAdes) (version 2) | ecosystem: Host-associated > Plants > Roots > Rhizosphere >... | reverse complement strand
TTTCTTGACGACCATAGAGCATTGGAACCACCTGATCCCATCCCGAACTCAGCAGTGAAACGATGCATCGCCGATGGTAGTGTGGGGTTTCCCCATGTGAGAGTAGGTCATCGTCAAGATTCAAACAAAAAGCCCCTGTCTGCGCTGCAGACAGGGGCTTTTTCTTTTCCGGGGTAAAACAAGCCGGCGTAGCCTTCGTTGGGCATTAGTCAGCGAGTTGTTTGTCCAGGTAGTTTCTGATCACCCGCGCGCCGTTGTTCAGGTGCTGCTCCAGCACCCTGACTGCTTCATCGACCAGTTTGTCGGCGGCAGCATCGACCAAGGCGTTATGGTCGTCCTGGGTAAGCTTGCCCAGCCCCATGGACGATAAATGGAAACGCAGGAAGCGCTCTTCCTCGTTCAGCTCATTCTCGATCAGGCGCAGCAGTTTCTGATTGGATGCCTTGCCATAGAGTGCCATGTGGAACAGTCGATTGAGACGGCCGATTTCCGCATGGCTGGTTTCGTTCTCCAGCTGCTGGATGTAGCCACGGGCGCTGGCAATGTCGCTGGCATCGAGCAACGGAATCGACTGGCGCAGCGCTTCGCTCTCAAGGAGCACGCGCAACGCATAGGTGTCGACCGCGTCCTCGCCAATCAAGGGGGCGACTACCGCGCCTTTGTGCATTTCTACCTTCAGCAGCGCTTGCGCCTCCAGCTGACGCAGCGCCTCGCGCACCGGCATGCGGCTGACACCGAACAAGTCGGCGATCTCCTGTTGGCGTACGGCGGTGCCAGGTGGCAGGCGGCCATCGAGAATGGCGCTGCGTAGGCGTTCTTCGATGACACCACGGGCAAGGTGTGCCGGCAGCTGCTCGCTGGCCAGCACGTTACTGAGTTTGATTTTCTCGGCCAAGCGAAGTGTGCCTCGACGACAAAAGTTGGATCCAATGACACTAGTAAGAGGCAAGGGGGCTTGTCAAACCTGCGCCCGCAACAGAGCGGCAGCCCAAGCTCACAAATATGGTGGATGAGTTTTACCGGCAAAGGAAGCGAGACACACTAAGCGCTAACAATAAAGTTATAGCCAGCCGACCATCGGCTACATGATTGCGCAGTGCCATTGTCTTTTAACGGGCCAGGCCGCACCATCGCTGCTTTCGGACGACTGAACAGGGCTTCGCAGTGGCGATTACCTGGCTGCTCAAAACCGCCGTGCGACGTATTGGCCTTGCCCTGCTGCTGGGTAGCTTGCTGCTGGGCGCATTGCACGCGGATTGGGACTTCGCCGAGATCAGTCGCAAGTCCCAGGCCCTGTACGGGCCGCTCGGAGCAGGCAAGGGCCGTATCGATGCCTGGCAGAACCTCATGGCCACCCACAGCCAGGGCAGCGAGCTGCAGCGCCTGCAGGTGGTCAACCAGTTCTTCAACCAGCAATTGCGCTATGTCGAGGACATCGATCTGTGGCATGAGGTCGACTACTGGGCCACGCCGATCCAGGCGTTGATCAAAGGTGCCGGCGACTGCGAGGACTACGCCATCGCCAAATACTTCAGCCTGCGGCGCATGGGTATCCCCAGCGAAAAGCTGCGTATCACCTACGTCAAGGCCTTGCGCCAGAACCGTGCGCATATGGTCCTGACCTATTATTCAAACCCACAGGCGCAACCTCTGGTGCTCGACAGCCTGATGGATGCGATCAAGCCGGCCAGCCAGCGGACCGACCTGCTGCCGGTCTATGCCTTCAATGGTGAAGGCCTGTGGCTGACCGGCGCTGCGGGCAACAAGAAGGTCGGCGACACCAAGCGCCTGTCCCGCTGGCAGGACTTGCTGAAGAAAATGCAGGCCGAAGGGTTCCCGGCCGAACCGGTTTACTGAAGGAGCACAGATGTCACTGTTCAAACAATTGCTGTTGGCCATTTGCCTGTTCCTGGTGGTCGCGTTCAGCGGCAGCTTCATGGTCAGCCTGGAGAGTTCGCGCAGCCAGTACGTCAACCAGTTGCGTTCGCACGCCCAGGACGCGGCCACTGCGCTGGCATTGTCGCTGACGCCGAATATCGATGACCCGGCGATGGTCGAGCTGATGGTCAGCTCGATCTTCGACAGTGGCTATTACGCCAGCATCAAGGTCGTCGACCTTGGCTCCAACGCCGTGCTGGTTGAGCGTCATGCCGAGCCAGACCCGGGCAGCGTGCCGGCCTGGTTCATCCACCTGATTGGCCTGGAAGCTGCCGGGGGCGATGCCATCGTCAGCCGCGGCTGGCAGCAGGCTGCGCGGGTCGAGGTGATCAGCCACCCGATGTTCGCAATCGCCAAGCTCTGGCAGAGCGCATTGGGCAGCCTCGGCTGGCTGTTGCTGTGCGGGGCGGCCAGTGCAGTGCTCGGTGCCTTGCTGTTGCGCCGCCAGCTGCGCCCGCTGGACTACATGGTCGAGCAGTCCCACGCCATTGCCCGCCGTGAATTCCTCAGCTTGCCAGAGCTGCCGCGTACGCCGGAACTGCGCCGTGTGGTGCAGGCGATGAACCAGATGGTCGAGAAGCTCAAGGCCTTGTTCACCGAGCAGGCCGAACGCAGTGAGCGGCTGCGCGCGGAGTCCTATCAGGACAGCCTCACCGGGTTGTCCAACCGGCGATACTTCGAAATGCAGCTGGCAGCCCGAGTCAGCAACCTGGAAGAGGCCCGCGCCGGTTACCTGCTGTTGCTGCGTGTGCAGGGCCTGGCCGGGCTCAACGCGCGCCTGGGAGGGCAACGTACCGACCAGCTGCTGCAGGCCGTAGGCGAGCAGCTACGGCGTACCTGTGCCAGCTTCCCGGAGACCAACGACCTGATCTCTCGCAGCCGTGGCGGTGAGTTTGCCGTACTGGCACCGGGCATGGTCCACGAGGAAGCGGTGCAGCTCGCCCAGGCGCTGGAGGCGACCCTGCAGAGCCTGCATGAGACAGGTGCCAGCGATGTCGACCCGGTTGCCTGCATCGGCCTTGCGCCGTTCAGCCCCGGCGACGCACCGCAGGCGCTGCTGAAGCTGGCTGACGAGGCTTTGGCGCGTGCCGAGAACCAACCCACCCCAGGTTGGGTATGCCTTGAACAGGGCGTGGCCGCCGTGGCTGGCGACAGTCAGCATGCCTGGCACACTCGCCTGGACGACGCCTTCGTCAAAGGTCAGTTCGAGCTGTACTTCCAGCCTGTGGTGGATGCCAGGCAGACGCAGCAGGTCCTCCATCACAAGGTGATTTCGCGCCTGCACGACGACCAGGGCGAGGCGCTGCCGGCTGGCCGCTTCCTGCCATGGCTGGAACGCTTTGGCTGGATGTCGCGGCTGGATGTACTGGTCCTGGAGAAGGTTCTGGCGCATCTGCGTGGCCATGACCAGATACTGGCGCTCAACCTGTCGGCTGCGACGCTGGCCGACGCCCAGGCCTTGCAGCGTGTGTACGAATTGCTCGGCCAGAACCCAGCGCTGGGTTCGCGGTTGATATTCGAGATCGGTGAGGAACAGTTGCCCGAGCAGGCCTCGCTGGAAAAACTCACCCGACGCCTGCATGGCCTGGGCTTCGGCCTGGCACTGCAGCGTTTTGGCGGCAGGTTCAGCATGATCGGCAACCTGGCGCATCTGGGCCTGGCGTACCTGAAGATCGATGGCAGTTACATCCGCAATATCGACCAGGAACAGCACAAGCGCCTGTTCATTGAAGCGATCCAGCGCGCTGCGCACAGTATCGATCTGCCGCTGATCGCCGAGCGCGTGGAGACGGAAGGGGAGCGCGGGGTACTGGTAGAGATGGGGGTGGGCGGTATTCAGGGGCAGCTGGTGGGTGAGCCTGCTCCCTGGCGCTAACCGCAGGCACCCTGGGGCGCATTGCGCTCCAGGGGCTCAGATCAACCCGCCTTCCTCTTCTTCCTCGATCAGGTTGTTCAGGCTGCCCAGCGCCTTGCGCGCGCTGGAGCGGCTGAGCAGCTTGGCCTGTGCCCCCGGCGGCAGGTCGGTGATGCTGAATACGCCCTTGGCCGTCAGTACTTCGATCAGGTCTTCGAGCACGCGGATCATGTCCAGGTCGCTCTGCTTGAGTTGCTTGAGGCTGTTCTCGACGACATCGTCGGCGAACCACTCCTGGATTTCTGCATGGTCGGCGGGCAGGATTTCCGTGTACTCGGCATAGGGCGCGGCTTCCACCCGCGCCAATTGCCCCTCGCCGTCGCGTTGCACATAGAACATGGCGTCCATCCTCGTCACGTTGGACCTCAGGGTCGGCTCTGGCGCAGCATAGGCAACTTTGCCCGGCTGCGCCTGCCCGTCAGCTGTTGTTGTTGTCGATCTTGATGGTCGGGTCGGCGCCGCTGATCAACGAGTTGATCGTGGTGTGCGACCAGTCCACGCCTTCCAGCTTGATGGTGACATCGGCGTTGGCCAGGCCGCCGGCTGCGTTGAGCTTGCCTTCGGTGCTGATCTGCAGGGTCGAATCGCCGCCCACGGTGGTGATCTTCAGGTAGTTGTCGATGGTGGTGCCGCGTTCACCTTGCAGCAGATCGGTCAGGTCGAGGCGGTCGCCTTCGCTGAACTTGAAGTCCTTGATCACGTCCTGGCCGATGTCGCCAGCTTTCCACACGAAGGTATCGGCGCCGGCGCCACCGCTGAGGATGTCGTTGCCCTTGCCGCCGATCAGCGTGTCGTTGCCGGCCCCGCCAAACAGCAGGTCGTTGCCTTCGCCACCCAGCAGGGTGTCGTTGCCGGTGCCGCCGAGCAGGATGTCATTGCCCTTGCCACCATCGATGTAATCGTTGCCCCCCTGGCCAAAGATGATGTCGTTGCCGCCCCCTCCCATCAGGGTGTCGGCGCCATCGTTGGTGCGCGACAGGTCGAAGTCGGTGTAGTGCTCGCTGATGTACTGGTGCATCACCTTGGCATCCACCAGGCTCGCGTCCACGCCCAGCTTGGTGGCGACGAAGGCCTGGACGGCCTCGATGCCGCTGCCGGGTATCGAGTCGAAGCTCACCAGGTCGCCGAAGATGATGTCGTGGCCATCGCCGCCGTTGATCGTGTCGGCGCCGGCAATGGTCGCGTCGGTGTGGCCGAGGATCGCATCGCTGATCTTGGTCGGGTCGACGTTGACCTGTGGCACGCCGTCGCTGTCGAACGGCTTCAGGTCGGTACTGCTGATGCCTGTGCCGACACCGACGGCTTCGACCGACGACAGTGCCGACAGCAGCGCGAAGCTGGAGGTGGCGTTGGACAGGGTGTCGCTGCTCGTGCTGCTGCCAGTGCCGGCCAGTTTCGACAGCTCGTAGCCGCCGTTGCCTTCGGCGTGGATCAGGCCGGTGGTCACGGCGCTCCATTTGTAGCTCAGGCTCAGCAGGTCGAAGCTGCGGGTTTCGGCGGTGAGCTTGCCGGTGGCGTCGATCGACACCCGGTTGCTGGTGTCCAGCTGGTAGTTGGTCAGGGTGTCGCCCATCTTGTAGCTGATGTTGCCGAGCAGCGTGTCGAGCTTGACCGTGCTGTTGGCCAGGCTCGGGTTGGTCTGCTCGCCGGTCTGGTAATAGGTCGGCTGGCCGTCGGTGAGGAAGTAGGTCTGGTTGGTACCGGTGACGCCGGCATTCTTCAGGTTCTGGAACCAGTTGGCCGTGGTCTTGAACGCATCCTCGTAGTTGGTGCCGCCGTCCGCGCTCATGCCGCTCAGGGCATTGAGCAGGGTCTTGAGGCCGGCATCGTTGAGGGTGACCGCGACGGTGTTCTTGACCTGGGTGGCGAAGTCCACCAGCAGCACGTTCACCGTACCGACCCCGGTGGCCTTGGCATCCGCCAGCAACGTCTGGAAGGTGGTGGCCAGCGACGCCTTGGTCGCCTCGATGCCGACGCTGCTCATGCTGCCCGACGTGTCGACGATGAAGGCGAGGTTGTAGTTGGTGCCAGCGGCCATGTGCAGGCCTGCGGAGTCGGCGATGATGATGTCGTCGCCATAAGTGCCAGTGGTGCTGTCGCTGGCGGTGGTCAGCTGGGAGGTGGTGTAGGTGTCCGGGTACACCGTGACCTTGAGCGTGCCCTCGGTGGTGGCAAAGCTGCCGCCGACCGACTCGGTGGACGTCGAGGTGACCTTCACATCGAACTGGCCGCTGTAGTAGGACGGCGTCTTGATCGTCAGGCTGCTCAAGGTCCAGCCACTGACGTCGACCGCCGTGGCGCCCACAGTGGCGCTATGCCCGGCGCTGTCGCTGATCACCGAGCCCGCCGGAATGCCGCCCAGCTTGACGCTCAGGGCCTCGGAGCCGTCGATGTCGGTCAGGCTGCTGCTGATGCCCACCAGCTTGACGCTGCCGTTTTCCGGCCCTTCGTTGAGCTTGTAGCCATCGTAGTAGCCCTGGCCGCTGCTGCCGTGCAGGTCGGACAGCGTGACGCCGGCGTTGGCCAGGGCGGTGACGCTTGGGTACATGGCGATGGTGGTGCTGTTGAAGTCACCTACCGTGCCGCTGCCAACCTTGATGTTTACGTCGTAGCTGCCTGGGCCCGACTGGTTGGCATGGTAGATCTCCAGGGTGTAGTAGCCGCTGGTGGTGGGCGTGTAGGTGCCCGCCACGGTACCGCCAGCGCCCCAGGTGGCGGTGACCACGCTCTTGCCGCCGATGTTCACCAGCAGGCTGTCGTCAGCGGTGCCGCTGAAGGTGTAGGTCTTGCCGGCTTCCAGGTACACCAGGCCGGATGTCTTCGAACCGCTCTGGGCCGCTACGGTGGCATCGGACTGCACATTTGTGGTGGTGGCTGACGTAGTGGCAGTGCCCGAGTTGGTGAACACCGTCTTCAGCGCATCGCCGGTAATGCCGTTGCCGTTGGTGCCCAGGCCAGTGAGGGTGGTCCAGGTTTCCTTGGTCAGGCCCAGCGAATTGACGTTGTTGCTGCCGATGCTCAGGGTCGGGGCGTCGGCGACCGGCGTGATGTCGACCTTCAGCGTGGCTTCAGTGCCCGGGGTAATGCCGTCAGTGGGCTTGAACTTGATCTGCGCGTAGTCAGCCTGGTTGTTGCCCACACCGGTGCCGCCGTAGCCATCGGTACCGGACTGGTTGGCCAGCGGCACGAACTTGAGCTTGCCGGCGGCGATGTCGGCCTGGCTCACGGTCTGGTTGAGCGTGACGTTCACCCAGGTGGTGCCGTTGTTGTACTGCAAGGTGCCAAGTGTCGGCAGCTGGGTGATGGTGATGCCCAGGCTCGAGGTCGGGCTGTCGACGTCGGTAACGTTGAAGTTGCTCCAGTTCAGCACCAGCGCTGTGTCCTCGACACCAGTGACGGCGCCTCCGATGGACACCGGTGCATCGTTGACCGCCACCACGTTGACCGTAGTGGTCGCCGTGTTGGACACATTGACCCCGTCGGTGACCGTGACCGTGATGATCCGCGGCGTGGTGCTCGGGTCTTCGCTGGTGTTGACGAAGGTGATGTTCTTGATTGCCTGCATGTAGTCGGCCAGCGACGCGTTGCCTGCAAGCGTCAGCACCACCTTGCCGGCAGTGATGCTGGAGGTGATGGTGATGCCGTTGACGCTGCTGCCCAGGTTCAGCGCATCGCCGGCCTGGGCGTTGGTCAAGGTGACGGTGGCGCCGGCCATCTGCGTGCTGTCGAAGTCGGTGAGGGCGATATCCAGGTCACTGATCGAGTTGCCGCTGCCGTTTTCGGTGAAGGTGGTCTGGAAGTCCGCCCCCGTCTTGCCGCTGGAGTCATTGGCGTCGAGGTCCAGCACCGGGGCCGGCTCGTACAGCTGGGTGGTGATGCTGCCCGCAGTGCTGCTGACCGCGAGCCCCTCGAAGTTGCCACCGGTGGCCGAGTCGATCTTGATGGTGAACTGCTCGGTGCCTTCGGTGACGTTGTCCTTGACGGTCGGGATGGTGAAAGTGGCCTGGTTGCTGTTGGCTTTGATGGTCACCGTCGCCACGCCGGTATAGTCGACGCCGTTGGTGGCGGTGCCGCTGTAGCTCAACTTGACCACCACGTCGGTCTGCGGCGGATTGCTCAGGGTCAGGGTATAGGTGGCGTTGTTGCCCTCGGCCACGGTGGCCGAGCCGGTGATGCCGAGGGTGGTGGTGTTCAGCGTGTCGGTCACGGCGGTGACCGCTGGCGCCGGGTTCACCGCCAGGCTTTCGAAGTTGCCGCCGGTGGCGTTGGTGATGGTGGTGCTGACCGTGGTCGCGCCGAGGTAGACATCATCGGCTGGCGCAGCCACGGTGACGCTGCCGGAGGACTGGTTGGCACCGATGCTGATGGTCTGGCCGTTGCTCAAGGTCACGGTGACGGCTGTCTGCGCCGGGTTGGTCAGGGTCGCGGTGTAGACGATCTGGCCACCCTCGGCCACGGTGGGTGTGGCGGTGAGGGTGACGGTGGTGGTGTCCTGCACGTCGGTGACGCTGGTGCTGAGCACGGCCTTGTTGGCCACCAGGTTCTCGTAACTGCCACCGGAAACGCTGCTGATGCTGTTGGTGACGGCGGCATGGCCCTGATACACGTCATTGGTCACTGCGGCCGTGGCAGTACCGGAAGTCTGGCCGACTGCAATGGTGATGGTCTGGCCATTGGTCAGGGTCACGATCACCGGGGTCACGGTGACCGCAGCACTGACGGTGGCGGTGTAGATGATGGTGCCGCCCTCGGCCACGGAGGGCGTGGCGCTCAGGGTCACGGTGGTGGTGTCCTGCACATCGGTGACCGAGGTGCTGACGCTGGCGGTATTGGCGACCAGGTTCTCGTAGCTGCCACCGGAAACATTGGTGATGCTGTTGGTGACCGGCGCGTGGCCCAGATAGACGTCGTTGGTCACGCTGCCTGTCGCCGTGCCTGAGCTTTGGCCGACCGGGATGGTGATGGTCTGGCCGTTGGCCAGGGTCACTGTCACGGCACTGCCAGTGACCGGCGCGCCGACGGTTGCGGTGTAGGTGATGGTGCCGCCCTCGGCCACGGATGGCGTGGCCGTCAGGGTGACAGTGGTGGTGTCCTGCACATCGGTGACGGTGGTGCTGACCGCTGTCTTGTTGGCTACCAGGTTTTCGTAATTGCCACCGGACACATTGCTGATGCTGTTGGTGACCGCGGCATGGCCCACGTAGACGTCGTTGGACACGGCGGCCGTGGTAGTGCCGGAGGTCTGGCCGACGGCAATGGTGATGGTCTGCCCGTTGGCCAGCGTCACCAGCACCAGGCTGCCGGTGACTGGCGCCGTGACGGTGGCGGTGTAGACGATGGTGCCGCCCTCGGCCACCGAAGGTGTGGCGCTCAGGCTTACGGTCGAAGTGTCGATGGTGTCGGTGACGTTGGTCACCGCAGCCGTGCTGTTGATCGCCAGGTTCTCGAAGTTGCCCCCCGTGGCGTTGGTGATGCGGGCGCTGACCTGGGCGGCATCGATGTAGGGATCGTCGCCTGGCGCTGCGATGGTCACGCTGCCCGAGGTCTGATTGGCACCGATGGTGATCGTCTGGCCATTGCTCAGGGTCACGGTCACGGCTGTTTGCGCGGCGTTGGTCAGGGTGGCGGTGTAGACGATCTGGCCACCTTCGGCCACGTTCGGCGTTGCCGACAGCGACACCGTGGTGGTGTCCTGCACATCGGTGACGCTGGTGCTGACCTGGGTCTTGTCGGCCACCAGGTTCTCGTAGTTACCGCCGGACACGTTGCTGATGCTGTTAGTGACGGCGGCGTGGCCCTGATACACGTCGTTGCTGACGACGCCGGTGGCCGTGCCGCTGCTCTGGCCGACCGGGATGGTGATGGTCTGGCCGTTGGCCAGGGTGACTACCACCGGGCTGACGGTAACCGGGGCGCCGACGGTGGCGGTGTAGAGGATGGACCCGCCCTCGGCCACTGACGGCGTGGCCGTCAGGGTAACGGTGGTGGTGTCGGTCACATCCGTGACGCTGGTGCTGACCTGAGTCTTGTCGGCGACCAGATTCTCGTAATTGCCGCCAGACACATTGTTGATGCTGTTGGTGACCGGTGCATGGCCCTGGTAGACGTCGTTGCTGACGGCGCCAGTGGCCGTGCCGGAGCTCTGGCCGACCGGGATGGTGATGGTCTGGCCATTGGTCAGGGTGACTACCACCGCGCTGCCAGTGACCGGCGCGCCCACGCTGGCGGTGTAGATGATGGTGCCGCCCTCGGCCACGGACGGCGTGGCGGTCAATGTTACCGTGGTGGTATCGGTCACGTCCGTAACGCTGGTGCTGACCTGGGTCTTGTCGGCGACCAGGTTTTCGTAGGTGCCCCCAGATACGTTATTGATGGCGTTGGTGACCGGCGCATGACCTTGGTAGACGTCGTTGCTCACGACACCCGTGGCCGTGCCTGAGCTTTGCCCGATCGCAATGGTGATGGTCTGGCCGTTGGTCAGGCTTACCACCACCGGGTTGCCGGTGACCGGTGCGCTGACGGTCGCGGTGTAGACGATGGTGCCGCCCTCGGCGACCGACGGCGTGGCCGTCAAGGTCACGGTCGACGTATCTATGGTGTCGGTGACGCTGGTGCTGACCTGGGACTTGTCAGCCACCAGGTTCTCGTAGTTGCCACCAGATACATTGCTGATGCTGTTGGTGACGGCGGCGTGGCCCTGATAGACATCGTTGCTGACGACACCTGTGGCCGTGCCCGAGCTCTGACCGACCGGGATGGTGATGGTCTGGCCGTTGGTCAGGCTCACTACCACCGGGCTGCCGGTAACCGGGGCGCCGACGGTGGCGGTGTAAATGATGGCGCCACCTTCGGCTACCGACGGTGTCGCGGTCAGGGTGACGGTAGTGGTGTCCGTCACATCGGTAACGCTGGTGCTGACCTGGGACTTGTCAGCCACCAGGTTCTCGTAGTTGCCGCCAGTGACGTTGCTGATGCTGTTGGTTACGACCGCATGGCCTTGATAGACGTCGTTGCTGACGGCGCCTGTTGCAGTGCCGGAGCTTTGGCCAACCGCAATGGTGATGGTCTGGCCGTTGGCCAGGCTGACCACCACCGGGCTGCCGGTAACCGGTGCGCTGACGGTCGCGGTGTAGACGATGGTCCCGCCCTCGGCCACTGACGGCGTGGCCGTCAGGGTAACGGTGGTGGTGTCGGTCACATCCGTGACGCTGGTGCTGACCTGAGTCTTGTCGGCGACCAGATTCTCGTAGTTGCCGCCAGACACATTGTTGATGCTGTTGGTGACTGGCGCGTGGCCCTGGTAGACGTCATTGCTGACTGCGCCAGTGGCCGTGCCGGAGCTCTGGCCGACCGGGATGGTGATGGTCTGGCCATTGGTCAGGGTGACCACCACCGCGCTGCCGGTAACCGGCGCACCCACGCTGGCGGTGTAGATGATGGTGCCGCCCTCGGCCACGCTTGGCGTGGCGGTCAGAGTCACCGTGGTGGTGTCCTGCACGTCGGTGATGCTGGTACTGACTGTTGCGGTGTTGGCAACCAGGTTTTCGAAATTGCCGCCGCTTACGCCGGTGATGTTGTTGGTGACCGGAGCATGGCCCTGGTAGACGTCATTGCTGACGGCGCCGGTGGCCGTGCCGGTGCTCTGGCCGACAGGGATAGTGATGGTCTGGCCATTGGCCAGGCTGACCACGACTGGGCTGCCAGTGACCGGGGCACCGACGGTGGCGGTGTAAACAATGGTGCCGCCTTCGGCCACGGACGGCGTGGCGGTCAAGGTCACCGTCGTGGTGTCCTGCACGTCGGTCACCGTGGTGCTGACCACCGCTTTGTTCGCCACCAGGTTTTCATAATTGCCGCCCGACACATTGCTGATGCTGTTGCTGACGGCAGGGTGGCCCTGGTAGACGTCATTGCTGACGACCGCCGTAGCGGTGCCGGAACTCTGCCCAACGGGAATGGTGATGGTCTGGCCGTTGGCAAGGGTCACGACCACGGCAGAGCCGGTGACCGGCGCGGTCACGGTGGCGGTGTAGACGATGGTCCCGCCTTCAGCCACCGATGGCGTGGCAGTCAGGCTTACGGTCGAGGTGTCGACGGTGTCGGTGACATTGGTCACCGCCGGCGTGCTGTTGACCGCCAGGTTCTCGAAGTTGCCGCCAGAAGCATTGGTGATCCGCGCACTGACCTGGCCGGCATCGACATACGGATCATCACCGGGCGCTGCCACGCTGATGCTGCCTGACGTCTGGTTGGCAGCGATGGTGATGCTCTGACCATTGCTAAGGGTGACGGTCACCGCGGTTTGCGCAGCATTGGTCAGGGTCGCGGTGTAAACGATCTGGCCGCCTTCAGCCACGCTGGGAGTCGCCGACAGCGACACGGTGGTGGTGTCCTGCACATCCGTGACCGTGGTGCTGACCTGGGCTTTGTCTGCCACCAGATTCTCATAACTGCCGCCGGTCACGTTGCTGATGCTATTGGTGACGGCCGCGTGCCCTTGGTAGACATCATTGCTCACAGCTCCCGTGGCGGTTCCGGAGCTTTGGCCGACGGCGATGGTGATGGTCTGGCCATTGGTCAGGGTCACCACGACGGGGCTGCCAGTGACAGGTGCGCCCACGGTAGCGGTGTAGAGAATGCTGCCGCCTTCGGCCACCGATGGCGTGGCCGTCAGGGTGACCGTGGTGGTGTCTTGGACATCGGTCACCGTGGTGCTGACTGCCGTCTTGTTCGCCACCAGGTTTTCATAGTTGCCGCCGCTGACGTTGGAGATGCTGTTGGATACGGCAGGGTGGCCCTGGTAGACGTCGTTGCTCACGGTAGCAGTGGCGGTACCGGAGCTTTGGCCAACGGGGATTGTGATGGTCTGCCCGTTGGCCAGGTTCACGACCACGGCAGAGCCTGTGACGGGGGCAGTAATGGTTGCGGTGTAGACGATGGTGCCGCCTTCGGCGATCGAAGGGGTAGCGGTCAGGCTCACGGTCGAGGTATCGACGGTGTCGGTGACATTGGTCACTGCGGGTGTGGCGTTGATCGCCAGGTTTTCGAAGTTGCCACCGGATGCATTGGTAATGCGTGCACTGACCTGACCAGCGTCGAGGTACGGATCATCGGCTGGCGCTGCTACGGTGATGCTGCCGGAGGTCTGGTTGGCGGCAATGGTGATGCTCTGGCCATTGCTCAGCGTGACAGTCACTGCAGTTTGCGCGGCGTTGGTCAACGACGCGGTGTAAACGATTTGGCCGCCTTCGGCCACGCTCGGGGTGGCTGAAAGCGACACGGTGGTGGTGTCCTGAACGTCAGTGACGTTGGTGCTGACCTGAGACTTGTCCGCGACCAGGTTTTCATAATTGCCACCGCTGACGCTGGTGATGTTGTTGGTGACCGCGGCGTGGCCTTGGTAGACATCGTTGCTCACGGCGCCGGTGGCAGTGCCGGAGCTCTGACCGACCGGGATGGTGATGGTCTGGCCGTTTGCCAGGCTGACCATCACAGGGGTACCGGTAACCGGCGCCCCGACACTTGCGGTGTAGAGAATGGTCCCACCTTCGGACACGGACGGCGTGGCTGTCAGCGTAACAGTGGTCGTGTCCTGCACATCGGTCACCGTGGTGCTGACCGTGGCGGTATTAGCCACCAGATTCTCGTAATTGCCGCCAGACACATTGTTGATGCTGTTGGTGACTGGCGCGTGGCCCTGGTAGACGTCATTGCTCACGGCGCCAGTGGCCGTGCCGGAGCTCTGGCCGACCGGGATGGTGATGGTCTGGCCATTGGTCAGGGTAACCACGACAGGGCTGCCAGTGACCGGTGCGCCCACGGTAGCGGTGTAGAGGATGGTGCCGCCTTCGGCCACGGACGGCGTGGCGGTCAGGGTGACTGTGGTGGTGTCCTGGACATCGGTGACGGTGGTACTGACGGACGCAGGGTTAGCGACCAGGTTCTCGTAGTTACCGCCGGATACATTGCTGATGCTATTGGAGACGGCGGCATGGCCCTGGTAGACGTCGTTGGACACGGCAGCCGTAGTGGTGCCGGAACTTTGCCCGACTGGAATGGTGATGGTCTGCCCGTTGGCCAGGTTCACCACAACTGCGGAACCGGTGACCGGCGCTGTCACCGTGGCGGTGTAGACGATAGTGCCGCCCTCGGCTACCGATGGCGTGGCTGTCAGGGTCACGGTCGAGGTATCGACGGTGTCGGTGACATGGGTCACCGCTGGTGTGGCGTTGACTGCCAGATTCTCGAAGTTGCCGCCAGATGCATTGGTAATGCGTGCACTGACCTGGCCAGCATCGAGGTAGGGATCATCCGCTGGCGCGGCAACAGATACGCTGCCGGAGGTCTGGTTGGCGGCAATGGTGATGCTCTGGCCATTGCTCAGACTCACAGTCACCGCCGACTGCGCGGCGTTGGTCAGGGTAGCGGTGTAAACGATCTGTCCACCTTCGGCCACGCTAGGCGTAGCCGAAAGTGACACGGTGGTGGTGTCTGTCACATCGCTGACGGCGGTGCTGACAGGTGCTTGGTTTGCGACCAGGTTTTCATAACTGCCGCCGCTGACACTGGTGATGTTGTTGGTGACCGCGGCGTGGCCTTGGTAGACATCGTTGCTCACGGCACCGGTGGCAGTGCCGGAGCTCTGACCGACCGCAATGGTAATGGTCTGGCCGTTGGCCAGGCTGACCACCACAGGGCTACCGGTAACCGGCGCCCCGACACTTGCGGTGTAGAGGATGGTCCCACCTTCGGATACGGACGGCGTGGCGGTCAGGGTGACTGTGGTGGTGTCCTGGACATCGGTGACGCTGGTGCTGACCTGGGACTTGTCCGCGACCAGGTTTTCATAATTTCCGCCACTGACGTTGCTGATGCTGTTGGTGACGGCGGCATGGCCTTGGTAAACATCATTGCTCACGGCGCCCGTAGCGGTGCCGGAGCTTTGGCCTACCGGGATGGTGATGGTCTGGCCGTTAGCGAGAGTCACCACCACGGCAGAGCCGGTAACGGGAGCTGTAACTGTGGCGGTGTAGATGATCGTGCCGCCTTCGGCCACCGACGGTGTGGCGGTCAGGCTTACGGTTGAGGTATCGACGGTGTCGCTGACATTGGTTACCGCTGGCGTGGAATTGACCGCCAGATTCTCGAAGTTGCCGCCGGATGCATTGGTGATGCGTGCGCTGACCTGACCAGCGTCGAGGTACGGATCATCGGTTGGCGCTGCTACTGTGATGCTGCCGGAGGTCTGGTTGGCAGCGATGGTGATGCTCTGGCCATTGCTCAGGCTCACCGTCACTGCCGACTGCGCGGCGTTGGTCAGCGTGGCGGTGTAAACGATTTGCCCGCCTTCGGCCACGCTCGGGGTGGCCGACAGTGATACGGTGGTGGTGTCCTGAACGTCAGTGACGTTGGTGCTGACAGGCGCTTGGTTTGCGACCAGATTCTCGTAATTTCCGCCGGTGACGGTGCTGATGCTGTTGGTGACGGCAGCATGGCCTTGGTAGACATCATTGCTGACGGCGCCCGTAGCGGTGCCAGAGCTCTGACCGACCGGGATGGTGATGGTCTGGCCGTTGGCCAGGCTGACCACCACAGGGCTACCGGTAACCGGCGCCCCGACACTTGCGGTGTAGATGATGGTCCCACCTTCGGACACGGACGGTGTGGCGGTCAGCGTGACTGTGGTGGTGTCTTGAACATCGGTCACCGTGGTGCTGACTGCCGCCTTGTTCGCCACCAGGTTTTCATAGTTGCCGCCGCTGACGTTGGAGATGCTGTTGGAGACGGCAGGGTGACCCTGGTAGACGTCGTTGGACACGGCAGCCGTAGTGGTAGCGGAACTTTGCCCGACCGGAATGGTGATGGTCTGGCCGTTGGCCAGGTTCACCACGACTGCGGAACCGGTGACCGGCGCCGTTACCGTGGCGGTGTAGATGATCGTGCCGCCTTCGGCCACCGATGGTGTGGCGGTCAGGCTCACGGTTGAGGTATCGACGGTATCGCTGACATTGGTCACCACTGGCGTGGAATTGACCGCCAGATTCTCGAAGTTGCCACCCGATGCATTGGTAATGCGTGCACTGACCTGGCCGGCATCGAGGTAGGGATCATCAGCTGGTGCGGCAACAGATACGCTGCCGGTAGTCTGGTTGGCGGCGATGGTGATGCTCTGGCCATTGCTCAGGCTCACAGTCACTGCGGTTTGCGCGGCGTTGGTCAGCGTGGCGGTGTAAACGATCTGCCCGCCCTCTGCCACGCTTGGTGTAGCCGAGAGCGACACGGTGGTGGTGTCTGTGACATCGCTGACGGCGGTGCTGACAGGCGCTTGGTTTGCGACCAGGTTTTCATAATTGCCACCGCTGACACTGGTGATGTTGTTGGTGACCGCGGCGTGGCCTTGGTAGACATCGTTGCTGACGGCGCCGGTGGCAGTGCCGGAACTCTGACCAACCGCAATGGTGATGGTCTGGCCGTTGGCCAGGCTGACCACCACAGGGCTACCGGTAACCGGCGCCCCGACACTTGCGGTGTAGATGATGGTTCCACCTTCGGCCACGGACGGCGTGGCGGTCAGCGTAACAGTGGTGGTGTCCTGCACATCGGTCACCGTGGTGCTGACCGTGGCGGTATTAGCCACCAGATTCTCGTAATTGCCGCCGCTGACGTTGCTGATGCTGTTGGTGACCGGCGCATGGCCCTGGTAGACATCGTTGCTGACGGCAGCGCTAGCGGTGCCGGAGCTCTGACCGACCGGGATGGTGATGGTCTGTCCATTGGTCAGGGTCACCACGACCGGGTTGCCAGTGACCGGCGCACCCACGGTAGCGGTGTAGAGGATGCTGCCGCCTTCGGCTACGGACGGCGTGGCCGTCAGCGTGACCGTGGTGTTGTCCTGCACATCGGTGACGCTAGTGCTGACTTGGGTTTTGTCTGCGATCAGGTTCTCGTAATTGCCACCGGTTACGTTAGTGATGCTGTTGCTGACAGCCGGGTGACCTTGGTAGACGTCGTTGCTCACGGTAGCAGTGGCGGTACCGGAGCTTTGGCCAACGGGGATAGTGATGGTCTGGCCGTTGGCCAGATTTACGACTACGGCAGAGCCTGTGACAGGTGCGGTGACGGTTGCGGTATAGACGATGGTGCCGCCCTCGGCCACCGACGGCGTGGCCGTCAGGGTTACGGTCGAGGTGTCGACGGTGTCGGTGACATGGGTCACCGCTGGCGTGGAATTGACCGCCAGGTTCTCGAAATTGCCACCGGATGCATTGGTAATACGCGCGCTGACCTGGCCGTCGTCGAGGTACGGATCATCCGCTGGCGCGGCAACGGTGATGCTGCCGGAGGTCTGATTGGCGGCGATGGTGATGCTCTGGCCATTGCTCAGCGTGACAGTCACGGCAGTTTGCGCGGCATTGGTCAGCGAAGCGGTGTAAACAATCTGGCCACCTTCGGCCACGCTAGGCGTCGCCGACAGCG
>Ga0207713_1001648_pt1 | contig 17340 bp, 13 predicted proteins | sample KBSS64metaG_FD_184404 | JGI IMG/M metagenome (GOLD analysis project Ga0207713, IMG submission 184404) | Switchgrass rhizosphere microbial communities from Kellogg Biological Station, Michigan, USA - KBS S6-4 metaG (SPAdes) (version 2) | ecosystem: Host-associated > Plants > Roots > Rhizosphere >... | reverse complement strand
ACGGCAATCTCCAAAAGGGTGCTTGACCCTATAGTGGCTACAGGGTCTTTACTTGGCAACAGGCACCTTCATGGACGCGACCAATGAGCGATTCCCTGCACACCCACAAGCCCGGCGACGGGCACGACCACAGTCACAGACTGCAGCCTGTGCATAAACATGCCCACGCCGGCGATTCCTGCTGCGGGTCGAAAACCGTTGCGCCTGCGCCGGTTCATTCGAGTGAAGACGCCTGCTGCTCGTCGAAAGCCGCGGCGCCGTCACTGGTGCAACTGAGCGAGGCAAAAAGCGCCGATGCCCGGCTGAGCAGCTTCCGCATCGAGGCGATGGACTGCCCGACCGAACAGACGCTGATCCAGAACAAGCTCGGCAAACTGGCCGGGATCCAGCAGCTGGAATTCAACCTGATCAATCGCGTGCTCGGCGTGACCCACAATCTGCGGGACACCGCGCCAATCATCGACGCGATCAAATCCCTCGGCATGCAGGCCGAGCCGCTGGAGGCGGGCGTTGAAGCGCCGGTTGCAGCGCCGGTGAAAAAACATTGGTGGCCACTGGCGCTGTCCGGCGTCGGTGCGCTCGCTGCCGAAGTGATCCACTTCACCAGCGCCGCGCCGACCTGGGTGGTGGCAATCATCGCGCTGATTTCCATCCTCAGCGGCGGCCTCACCACCTACAAGAAGGGCTGGATCGCCCTGAAGAACCGTAACCTCAACATCAACGCCCTGATGAGCATCGCCGTGACCGGCGCCGTGTTGATCGGCCAGTGGCCGGAAGCGGCGATGGTGATGTTCCTGTTCACCGTGGCCGAGCTGATCGAAGCGCGCTCGCTGGACCGCGCACGCAACGCCATCAGCGGCCTGATGCAGATGACGCCGGAGCAGGCCACTGTGTTGCAGGCGGACGGCAACTGGGTCGAACTGGATGTGAAAAGCATCGATCTCGGCGCCCGTGTGCGGGTAAAACCAGGCGAGCGTATTGCGCTGGACGGTGAAGTCGTCAGCGGCAGCTCGACCATCGATCAGGCGCCGATCACCGGTGAAAGCCTGCCGGTGGAAAAAACCGTCGGCGACAAAGTGTTCGCCGGCACCATCAACCAGGCCGGTTCGCTGGAATATGCGGTGACTGCAGCGGCGAACAATTCCACCCTGGCGCGAATCATCCACGCCGTGGAGCAGGCGCAAGGCGCGCGGGCGCCGACCCAGCGTTTCGTCGATCAGTTCTCGAAAATCTACACCCCGGTGGTCTTCGTCCTGGCCCTGGCCGTGGCGATCATCCCGCCGCTGTTCATGGCCGCCGCGTGGTTCGACTGGATTTATCGCGCGCTGGTGCTGCTGGTGGTCGCTTGCCCGTGTGCGCTGGTGATTTCCACCCCGGTGACCATCGTCAGCGGCCTCGCGGCAGCAGCGCGCAAAGGCATTCTGGTCAAGGGCGGCGTGTACCTGGAGGGCGGTTTCAAGCTCGACTATCTGGCCCTCGACAAGACCGGCACCATCACCCACGGCAAACCGGTACAGACCGATTACCTGTCCCTCGACCCGACCGCCGACGCCACGGCCCCGGCGATTGCCGCCGCGCTGGCCGGTCGCTCCGATCACCCCGTATCGCTGGCCATCGCCAACGCGGCTGTGGATAAAGGTTTCGCGGCTCTGCTTGTGGATAACTTCGAAGCGCTGGCTGGCCGTGGGGTAAAAGGCGAGGTCAACGGTCAGGTCTACCACTTGGGCAACCACCGACTGGTGGAAGAACTGGGCCTGTGTTCGCCGCAACTGGAAGAAAAGCTGTTCGCGCTGGAGAAACAAGGCAAGTCCGTGGTGTTGCTGCTCGACAGCTCCGGCCCGCTGGCGCTGTTCGCCGTGGCCGACACGGTCAAGGAAACCAGCCGCGAAGCGATCCGCCAACTGCACGATCTGGGTGTGAAAACCCTGATGCTCACCGGCGACAACGTCCACACCGCGCAGGCGATTGCGGCGCAGGTCGGGATCGATCAGGCCAAGGGCGACTTGCTGCCGACCGACAAATTGCAAGCCATCGAAGACCTGTACGCGCAGGGCCGTCGGGTCGGCATGGTCGGCGACGGCATCAACGACGCGCCGGCACTGGCTCGCGCCGAGATCGGTTTTGCGATGGCGGCGGCCGGCACCGATACCGCGATCGAAACCGCCGATGTCGCCCTGATGGACGACGATCTGCGCAAGATACCGGCCTTCATCAGCCTGTCGCGTCATACCGCCGCTATCCTGAAACAGAACATCGCACTGGCGCTGGTGATCAAAGCGATCTTTCTTGGGGTAACCTTCGCCGGGCTCGCCACCATGTGGATGGCGGTGTTTGCCGACATGGGCGTGAGCCTGCTGGTGGTGTTCAACGGTTTGCGCCTGCTGCGCAAATAGAGGAAGAGGGGCGGTTGTGCTGAGTGCCGAGCTGAAAGCGTTTTACATGGTGGCCCGGCTGGGCAGCATCACGCTGGCGGCGAAAAAACTCGGCCTCAGCCAACCGACCGTGACCACCCAGATCCGCAATCTGGAAAGCCAGTATTCGGTAGAGCTGTTCTACCGTGGCGGCCGGCGCCTGAGTGTCAGCGACGAAGGTGCGCGGCTGTTGCCGACGGTCAAGGCGTTGTTGCAGCAGGAGGCCGACATCGAATTCTTCCTGCGCAACAGTGGCCAGGTGCAGGGTGCGCTGCGCATCGCCGCCACCGCGCCGTATTACATCCTCGATCTGGTGAAGACCTTCCGCGAGCGCCTGCCGCAGGTGGAGGTGTCGGTGGAAATCGGCAATTCGCAGCAGGTGCTCGAAGCGCTGGAGGATTACCGGGTGGATGTCGCGGCGTCGTCGCAATTGCTCGACGATGCCCGGCTGATCCGCCGGGTGCTCGGCAGCGACCCGCTGGTGCTGGCGGTGCATCGCAATCATCCGCTGGCGGCGCACGACCATGTGACGCTGAGCGCGCTGGCCGGACATACCTTGCTGATGCGCGAACCGGGTTCGACCACTCGACGGCTCACCGAAGAGTTGCTGGCCAGCGCCGGCGTCAGTTTTGGCCCGTTGCTGGAGATAGGCAGCCGCGAATCGATCCGCGAGGCGGTGCTGCGCAACATCGGCATCAGCATCATCGCCCGCCAGGAAGTGCCGCACGATCCGCAGTTGCGGGTGCTGACCCTGGAGAATGCGCCGCAGATTCCCGAATACCTCTACTGCCTCAAGGAACGCAAGAACGCCCGGTTGCCGGCGGCGTTTCTCGGACTGGCGCAGGAAATGTCCCCGGCCTGATCAACCAAAATCCCTGAATACCACTATCGGTCGTTTTTGCCTCACTGCCATATGACCGACGCATTGCAACTCTAGGATTCGTCTCATCTGCTTGATGAGGCCTGTCCATGAACCCTGCAATCGCAACTGCCCTGACCAACCCCGGCGCACCGATGAAAGTGCGCGGCGTGCAGAAGCGTTTCGGCGCCTTCACGGCGCTGGATAACGTCTCCCTCGATGTCGCGGCCGGTGAGCTGGTGTGCCTGCTCGGCCCGTCGGGCTGTGGCAAGACCACGTTGCTGCGTTGCATCGCCGGTCTGGAGAAGCAGGACAGCGGCGAGTTGTACCTCGGCGAGCGCGACGTTTCCCACCTCGCGCCCCAGGCTCGTGACTACGGCATCCTGTTCCAGTCGTACGCGCTGTTCCCCAATCTGACCGTTGAAGCGAACATTGCCTACGGCCTCGCCGGCAGCGGTCGCGATGAAGTGCGCCGTCGCGTCGGTCAGATGCTGGAACTGGTCGGCCTCACCGGCAGTGAGAAAAAGTACCCGGGCCAATTGTCCGGCGGCCAGCAGCAACGGGTGGCACTGGCCCGCGCCCTGGCCCCCGCGCCGTCGCTGCTGTTGCTCGACGAACCGATGTCGGCCCTCGACGCCCGGGTCCGCGAGCATCTGTGCACCGAGCTGCGCCAACTGCAACGCAACCTCGGCATCACCACCCTGATGGTCACCCACAATCAGGACGAAGCCATGCTGATGGCCGACCGCATCGCCGTGATGAACAACGGCAAGGTCGAGCAGTACGCCACCCCGCAGGACATCTACAACCGCCCGGCCACGCCGTTCGTGGCCGAGTTTGTCGGCCAAGGCAACTGGCTGCCGTTCCAGCGCAGCAGCGACAGCCACGCCAAGGTCGGCGGGATGAACCTGCGCCTGGCCGACGGCAGCGTCCACAGTCCGTCGGGTCGACTGTTCTGCCGCCCGGAAGCGATCAACGTCAATCCGCTGGTACATGAGGAAAACCTGTTCCCGGCCAAAGTCCGCGAGATCACTTTCCTCGGCAACCGCTGCCGCATGAGCTTCGAGCTCGATCAATTGCCCGGCCACGCCTTGCTCGCCGAACTGGCACCGGAAGCCATGCCGCGCCTCGGCGCCCAGCAGATCATGGTCGCCTTACCGCCACGCTGCTTGCAGGTGTTTGCCTGATGAACAGCAACCTCGCACTGCCGCTACCGCACAAGCACGCGCGGCAGGTGTCCGGGGCCGAGGTCGGCGACCGGATCTTCGTCCTCGGCGGCAAACTCCTGCTGCTGGTGCTGCTCGGTGTGGCGGTGCTGTTGCCATTGCTGGCGATCTTCTGGCGCGGCTTCAGCAGCGAAGCCGGGCAGGGCGGTGGCTGGCTCGCCGCCAAGGAGTTGGTGACCAGCGACAATTTCCACTGGCTGCTCGGTAACAGCCTGAAAGTTTCCCTCAGCGTCGCGGCCATCGTCGTACCGCTGGCCTACCTGTTTGCCTACGCCTTGCAGCGCACGCTGATTCCCGGCAAAGGCCTCTGGCGCGGAATTTCGTTGCTGCCGCTGATGGCGCCATCGATGTTGCCGGGGATCGCGTTGGTCTATCTGTTCGGCAATCAGGGGATGTTGCGCGGGCTGCTGTCGGACAACATCTACGGTTTCTGGGGGATTGTTCTGGGTGAGGTGATCTACACCTTCCCACACGCCTTGATGATTTTGCTGTCAGCCCTGTCGCTGGCGGACGCGCGATTGTTCGACGCTGCGTCGAGCATGGGCGCCAGTCCTGCGAAAGCCTTCCGCAGCATCACCTGGCCGGCGACCCGTCAGGCCGTGTTTGCCGCGTTCTGTCTGGTGTTCACCCTGACCATCACCGATTTCGGTGTGCCGGTGGTGGTCGGTGGCGACTATCAGGTGCTGGCGCTGGAAGCCTACAAAGCGGTGGTCGGCCAGCAGCAGTTCGGTCGCGGCGCGTTGATCGGCATGGTTCTGCTGCTGCCGGCGCTGTTCAGCTTCGGCGTCGATGCCTGGCTGCGCAGGCGTCACGGCGACGCCATGAGCGGCCGTGCCCAAGTTTTCAAACCGGCGCCATCTAGGAAGCGCGATGCCTTTTATCTCAGCGTGGTCCTGCTGATCAGCGCCGCGTTGCTGCTGGTGTTCGGCATGGCGGTGTTCTCGTCGCTGGTGAAGTTCTGGCCGTACAACCTGTCGCTGTCGCTCAACCACTATCAATTCAACGAGACCGCCGGCGGTGGTTTGCTGGCCTACGGCAACAGTTTGAAGATGGCGCTGGGCACGGCGTTGATCGGCAGCGTGCTGATCTTTACCGGCGCCTACCTGATGGAAAAGACCCGCAGCCAGCGCGGGCTGAATCTGACGCTGCGCATGCTCAGTTTCGTACCGATGGCGGTACCGGGGCTGGTGCTGGGTCTGGGTTATGTCTTCTTCTTCAACCTGACCGGCAACCCGCTGCACGTGCTGTACGGGACCATGACCCTGCTGATCGTCTGCACCATTGCTCACTATTTGACCACTGCGCAGATGACTGCCACCACCGCGCTGCGTCAGCTCGACGCCGAGTTCGAAGCCGCCGCGCTGTCGCTCAAGGTGCCGCTTTACCGGCATTACCTGCGGGTCACCGTGCCGATCTGTCTGCCGGCGCTGCTGGACATCGTGCGCTACCTGTTCGTCTCGGCCATGACCACCGTGTCCGCCGCGATCTTCCTCTACAGCCCCGACACCATCCTTGCGGCGGTGGCGGTGCTGAACATGGATGACGCCGGCAACGTCGGCGGCGCGGCGGCGATGTCGACCCTGATTCTGTTCACCTCGGCGGGCGTGTCCTTGCTGCTGGCGTGGGCTTCGCGCGGCTTGCTGCGCCGTTCCCAGGCCTGGCGGCAAACGGCGCCCGGCCACTGATCCACGACTTATCCCTTCAGCCTCAACTCACCGACAGGAAAACGATCATGTTCAAGCCTATGGCCCTGGCCGCTGCTGTGCTCGCTACTTTCAGCCTGAATGCCTTCGCGGCAAAAACCGAGTTGACGGTGTACACCGCCCTCGAAGCCGAGCAGTTGAAGTCCTACAAAGAGGCCTTCGAAAAGGCCAACCCGGACGTCGAGATCAAGTGGGTGCGCGACTCCACCGGGATCATCACCGCCAAACTGCTGGCCGAAAAGGATCGCCCGCAGGCTGACGCGGTGTGGGGCCTGGCAGCATCGAGCCTGGCGATCCTCGATCAACAAGGCATGCTGCAAAGCTATGCGCCGAAGGATCTGGGCAAGATCGGCGCGAACTACCGCGACGCCGCCAACCCGCCAGCCTGGGTCGGCATGGACGTCTGGGCCGCGACGATTTGCTTCAACACCGTCGAGGCCGAGAAACAGGGCCTGAGCAAACCGGTGAGCTGGCAGGACCTGACCAAGCCTGAGTACAAAGGCAAGATCGTGATGCCGAACCCGGCTTCGTCCGGCACCGGTTTCCTCGACGTCAGCGCCTGGCTGCAAACCTTCGGCGAGAAACAGGGCTGGGCCTACATGGACGGCCTGCACCAGAACATCGGCCAGTACGTTCACTCCGGTTCCAAGCCTTGCAAACTGGCGGCGGCGGGCGAATTCCCGATCGGCATTTCCTTCGAATACCCGGCCGTTCAGCTCAAGCGTCAGGGCGCGCCGCTGGACATCATCCTGCCGAAGGAAGGCCTGGGCTGGGAGATCGAAGCGACCGCCGTGATCAAAGGCACGCCGCATGAAGAAGCCGCGAAGAAACTGGCCGACTTCTCCGCCAGCGCCCCGGCGATGGACCTGTACAAGGAAAACTTTGCCGTCCTCGCCCAACCGGGCATCGCCAAGCCGCAGACCGAACTGCCGGCCGATTACGAGCAGCGCCTGATCAAGAACGACTTCGCCTGGGCTTCGAAGAACCGCGACGAGATCCTGAGCGAATGGCGCAAGCGCTATGACGGCAAGTCCGAGAAAGTCGCGGCCAAGTAAGTTCTTCATCGACTGACAGGGCCCCATCGCTGGCAAGCCAGCTCCCACAGGTTTGGCTGCGTTCACACAATGTGTGTTCCGCACCGGGCAATGTGGGAGCTGGCTTGCCAGCGATGGCGGTCTCGCACTTCAGAGCACCTCTCAATGGCACAACACAAAGACTTGCTGATCGTCGGCGCCGGCATCCTGGGCCTGTCCCACGCTTATGCCGCCGCCCGGCGCGGTCTCAAGGTCACGGTTTTCGAGCGCACCGCCACGCCACTCGGCGCTTCGGTGCGCAACTTCGGCCAGGCGCTGGTCACCGGTCAGCCACCGGGTCCGATGCTCGAACTGGCCAAGGCCAGCCGCGACATCTGGGGCCAGTGGGCGCAGCTCGCCGGCCTGCAACTCAAGCGCAACGGCTCGTACCTGTTCGCCCGCACCGAAGCCGAAGAGCTTCTGCTCGAAGCCTTCTGCGCCGGGCGCGCCGTCGAGCACGACTATCGCGTCGAGCTGCTGCGCGGTGCCGCGTTGCGCGATTTGTACGGCGGTCAGTTCAGCCATCACCGCGCCGCGCTGCATGGCATGGACGATCAGCAGCTGTATTCCCGGGAAGCGATTCCGGCGCTGATCGAATACCTGCGTCGCGAACTCAAGGTCGAGTTTCACTTCTCGACGCTGGTGCGCGACGTCGAACCGGGGCGCCTGCACAGTACCGCCGGGATCTTCTCCGCCGAACAGATCATCGTCTGCTCCGGCCACGACTATCAGACCTTGCTGGCCGAGCCGATCGCCGCCCTCGACCCGCAAATCTGCCGCCTGCAAATGCTCCGCGCCCGGCCGCAGATCGACCTGAACTTGCAACACGCCTTGCTCACCGGCCTCAGCTGCGTGCACTACGGCGCCTTCGCTGACCTGCCGGAAGCCGCGGAAGTGCAGGCGCAAATCCTGCGCGAACAACCGCACCTGCAGGCAAACGGCATTCACCTGCTGATCAGCCCGACACCTTATGGCGAGCTGATCATCGGCGATTCGCACCATTACGGCAGCGATCCATCACCGTTCAACGCCGAGCAGGTCGACAACTGGATGCTCGAACTGGCCGAGCAGACCCTCGGCTGCAAGGTGCAAGTGGTCGAGCGCTGGCAGGGTGTCTATGGTTCCCGTGGTCCGGGGCCGTTTTCATTCCTGCGTCCGGCGCCGGGGCTGAGTGTGGCGCTGATGCACAGCGGCGTCGGCATGAGCGTTGGCCCGGCCATGGCCGAGGGCAATGTTGCACAGCTTTTTGGAGAGCGCTGATGTTGATTCACGAGCAAGTCATCGATCGGGTGTTCGGCCTCTATGAGCGCTTCGGCGCCAGCGACTACATCGGCGAACCGGTGTCGCAGATCGAGCACATGTCCCAGGCAGCGCAACTGGCCATTGCCGAAGGCTTTGACGACGAAGTGGTGCTCGCTGCGTTCTTCCACGACATCGGCCATTTGTGTGCCGAAGGCGCGGAGAACATGGGCGGTTACGGCGTGGTCAGCCACGAACGCCTCGGCGCGGATTACTTGCGTGAGGCCGGCTTCAGCGAACGCATGGCGCGGCTGGTGGAATATCACGTCCAGGCCAAGCGCTATCTGACGCTCAGGGATCCGAGCTATTACCACCGCTTGAGCGAAGCCAGCCGCCGCACCCTGGAATATCAGGGCGGAGTGATGACCGAGGCTGAAGCCGATGCGTTCGAGCGCGATCCGTTGTGCGCCGTCAGCCTGCGGATGCGCCAGTGGGATGAGCTGGCGAAGGAGATGGCTGTGCCGGTGATGGATCTTGCGTTGTTGAAGGGCAAGGCTTTTACCGTGCTGTCCCGCGAGGCGCGCTGAACCTTCTTACGCCAAACCGGGAAACGGTGCATGGCGCGTGTTGCCCCTTCGGCCCAGACTGGTTTTTTGCCGAAGGAGCGCACGGATGCGTTTTATGAAAGTGATTGCCCGGGATCGGTCCGGCAGCGGCGCAGGGGACACTGTCCAGTTGCGCTTTCATCACACCGAACAGGATTGGCGCGAAGCCTCTGCCCGTGAAGTCGCGCAACTGCGCAGCTTCACCCGAACCTATCTGAAATGCGCCTGGTTCAACGCGGCCGACGAGGACACGCGACATCTGCGGATCTTCGCTCTGAACCCCGGCAGCGATGGAACGCCGGAATCAGTGAGGCTGCACTTTCACCAGGGCGAAACCATCGCTTACAAAGCCGCCGTCCACGACCTGGATAACGATGGCCGCTTCGAAGTTGTCCTGTGTTCGGATGTCGACAACGACGGGCGCGCCAATCGCACCGATCGCAGCCGGGTGACGGCGCTGGTCAAACAGTTCCTCAAGCTCGGCTGGTTCTAGAGTTCGAGGACCTTGCCGACCAGTTCATCGATCTGTTCCTGACGCTGGGCCTGATTCAGTTTCGGATGCGGGTTGAGCGACGACCATTGCGGGTGGGCCCGGGCAATGTTCAGCGCCTCCGGCAGCTTGCCTTCGCGCCAGGTCTTGTCCTGCGGCGTTGCCACCTGAATGCTGTCCAGCGCCGCATGGCCTCGGGCGTTCAGCGCTTGCAGCAGTTGCCGCTGACGCAGGGCCAGCAGGCGCAACACGTTGTCGTCGACCGTCAGCTCTCGCTGCCCTTTGATCTTGCCGAGCAGGCGGTTGCCGTAGCTGCGGGCAGTTTGCAGGGCGCCGCCGGCAATGGCACCGGCCAGGGCGGCGGCACCCAGGGTGATGCCGCCGACCAGCAAATCCACACCCGCACCGGCTGCGGCTCCGGCGGCAATCCCGCCGCCGACCCGCACGCCGAGTTGCTTGAGGGTTTCCGGGTTGAACAGATCGTCGCCCCAGCGTCCGTCGAGCAGCGGCAGGTCGCTGGCGGCGGCGTCCTGCGGGCGGAAGGCGTAGAGCTTGAGCAGCGCCTCGACGCAGCGTTGTTCGCGCTGGCGCACGGCTTTGCGCAGTTCGCTGATGGCCTGTTGTTCCTGTTCGGCGTTGCTCGCCACACTGCGTCGGCACGCGGCGCAGTCGATCAACAGTTCGGCGATCAAGCGTGCGGCGCTTTGCTCGCGGGCCAGGCGTTGGGCCTGTTGATCGGCGATCAGGCGTTCAAGTTGTGGGCGGGCGTTCTCCAGCAACAGTGCGAGGCTTTCATACAACCGACGCTCACCATCCTCCGGCGGGGCGACGCTGTCGAAACGCACCAGCGCATGCAGGCCAAGACGCGCCAGTGCTTCACGCCAGTCCGGCTCGCGGTGGTTGGCGCTGCTGACGAAATTCAGCACCGGCAGCAGCGGCTTGCCGCAACTGGCCAGCACTTCCAGTTCGTCGCGGTACTTGGCCAGCACCGGTTCGCGAGCATCGATCACGTACAGGCCGGCATCGGAATCGAGCAGTTGCCGCAGCACTTTGGCTTCCTGTTCGAAACGCTGGCGCGCTTCACTGCCATCGAGAAACCGCGCCAGCCGTGCCGGGCCGTCGAGGCGTTCGCCGGGGCGTTCCAGACGCTCGAGAAAATCCAGCAGGGCGATGGCGTCCTCCAGACCGGGCGTGTCGTAGAGGTCGAGCAACGGTTCGCCATCCACCGACAACCGCGCACCTTCGACATGCCTCGTGGTGCTCGGGCGATGGGAGACTTCGCCGAAGCCGACGTCGCGGGTCAGGGTGCGCAGCAGCGAAGTCTTGCCGACGTTGGTGTGGCCGACCACCGCCAGTTTCAGCGGCGCTTTCCAGGCATCAGTCATGTCCGTGCTCCAGCCAGTTCAACGGGGCGCAATCGGCGAACGGCAGTTCCAGTTGTTGCAACGCCACGTGCCAGTCACCGAGACGTTCGGCGTCCAGCGCTTGTCCTTGCGGCGCCTGCAACAACCAGACACGGGTCGCAGTGGCATTGCGCGCCAGCTCGGCAATCAGCGCCAGGCTGCCGCGATCCGGTGAACGCCGTGGGTCGCAGGCGATCGCGAGGCGCGCCGGCGGAAAACGGCTGAGCTGTTCGAGCAGTTTGTTGCGCGATTCGCGACTGTCGAGGATGCCAGCGTTGCTGACGTTTTTCGGCAGCGTCGGCGGCCATGAGTGTTGATCGTCGAGTTCGATCGCTACCAGCAGCGCCCCGTCGCTGGCGTGTTCGCCGACGGTGCTTTCGACGCGGTGCAATTGCGCAGGCTCCGGGTCGGTGATGCCGAGGCGTTCGCTGGTCGGCATCAGGCGTTCGCGCAGTTGGGCGTAGCCGGGGAGGTTCAGGTCCAGCCGCAACGCCGCTTTGCCGCTGTTCCAGCGCCAGAAGCAAAACAGCGCCAACAGCAGGCGCGGCAGTACGCCGTACACCACCAGCACGCCGACCAGCCAGGTCGCCCAGGTCTGACGGGCGCTTTCGATGTTCAGCGCGGTGTCGCCGCTGGCGCGGATCATGTCCACGGTCGGCACGTTGAAGCCCAGCAGCGCCGGCAATGCGCCGAGGGCCTGGGTCATGTTGATGAACGTGTCGGCGCTGAGAATCGTGGTTTCCCAGACGAAGCCGTAGCGCCGGGTCGCCATCAGCGTCAGCAGCAAAACCAGCGCGCTGAACATCGCCAGTAGCCACAGGCCGTTGACCAGCGTGCCGAGCGCCCAGCGATTGAGCTTCTTGCGTTGCAACATCAACAGCAGGGCCGGCGCCAGTTGGGCAGCCTTGGCATCCCGGGCGAGTTTTTCACTGAGCCACAGCCACAAGCGGCCAAGGGTGGCGCCGTGTTCGCCAGTGAAGATCAGCCCCAGCGACCAGCTCAGCAGCAGAATCAGATTCAACCCCAGCAGACTGCCCAGGGCCCAGAACACATTGACCGGCGTCTGGCCCAGTGCGGCGAAGGCCAGCCCTGCGCCGCTCAATATGGCGAAGATCGCCAGCAGCACCAGCGCCAGACGGGCGCCTTGCAGCCAGTGCTTGAGTGCGGAGGTCAGGCCATCGCGCTCGGCCAGCCACAGGGCGCGGCGTTGAATGCGTCCCGGCAGATCGCCGCCACCCGCGCGGGCCAGGCGATTGGCTTCCAGATCGTCCAGCGGGCCTGCGTGTTCTTCGCGCAGACGCACGGTTTCGGTGAGCCAGAGGTTTTGCAGTGAAGTCAGTTCAGTCACGCGGCATCCCGTTGCTTGATTGAGCCGTGAGCATAACCGCTGTGGCGCTTATCGGGGTAAGGGCGGCTCTGGTATCCTCGCCGGCATGACTAAATCACTCCCCCTCAGCCTGATCGCAGCCCTCGGTGAAAACCGTGTGATCGGCGTCGACAACAGCATGCCCTGGCACCTGCCGGGGGACTTCAAATACTTCAAGGCCACGACGCTCGGCAAGCCGATCATCATGGGCCGCAAGACCTGGGACTCGCTGGGTCGCCCGTTGCCGGGCCGTCTGAATATCGTGGTCAGCCGTCAGGCCGGTCTGGTGCTGGAGGGCGCGGAAGTCTATCCGTCGCTGGAAGCGGCCGTGGTTCGCGCCGAAGAATGGGCGAAAGATCAGGGCGTCGATGAGTTGATGCTGATTGGCGGGGCGCAGTTGTATGCGCAGGGGCTGGCGCAGGCGGATCGTCTGTATCTGACCCGTGTGGCACTGAGCCCGGAAGGCGATGCGTGGTTTCCGGAGTTCGATCTGAACCAGTGGAAGCTGGTGTCGAACGTGCCGAATCCGGCTGAAGGCGACAAACCGGCTTACAATTTCGAAGTCTGGGAAAAAGCCTGAACCTGGGGCGAGGGAGCACGCTCCCTCGCCACAACGTCAATCAAGCCTGAGCAAGCTCCGCATGCTCATCGGCATCCAGCAGTGCCTTGTCGGTCTGCTGCATCACCTGGCTGGTAATCGCGCCAGCGGTGATCGAACCGCTCACGTTCAGCGCTGTGCGACCCATGTCGATCAGCGGCTCGACCGAAATCAGCAACGCCACCAGCGAAACCGGCAAGCCCATGGCCGGCAGCACGATCAGCGCGGCGAAGGTCGCACCGCCACCCACGCCCGCCACACCGGCCGAACTCAAGGTTACGATCGCTACCAGCGTCGCGATCCACAGCGGATCCAGCGGGTTGATGCCGACGGTTGGCGCAACCATCACTGCCAACATTGCCGGGTACAGACCGGCGCAACCGTTCTGGCCGATGGTCGCGCCGAACGAAGCAGCGAAGCTTGCCACCGATTGCGGAATACCCAGACGACGGGTTTGCGCTTCGATGCTCAGCGGAATGCTCGCGGCGCTGGAGCGGCTGGTGAACGCGAAGGTCAGCACCGGCCAGATCTTGCGGAAGAAACGCAGCGGGTTGATTCCGGCCGCCGACACCAGCAAGCCGTGCACCACAAACATCAGGCCCAGACCGAGGTACGACACCACCACGAAACTGCCGAGCTTGATGATGTCCTGAAGGTTGGAACCGGCCACCACTTTGGTCATCAGCGCCAGCACGCCGTACGGGGTCAGCTTCATCACCAGACGCACCAGACGCATCACCCAGGCTTGCAGGGTGTCGATGGCGTTGATCACTTTCTGACCTTTCTCGACGTCATCCTTGAGCAGTTGCAGCGCGGCAACCCCCAGGAACGCAGCGAAAATCACCACGCTGATGATCGAGGTCGGCTTGGCCCGCGCCAGGTCGGCGAACGGGTTCTGCGGGATGAACGACAGCAGCAGTTGCGGCACATTCAGGTCGGCGACCTTGCCCGCGTAGTCGGTCTGAATGGTTTGCAGACGGGCCATTTCCTGCGTGCCGGCAACCAGGCCTTCGGCGGTCAGGCCGAACAGGTTGGTCAGGCCGATGCCGATCAGCGCGGCAATCGCGGTGGTGAACAGCAGCGTGCCGATGGTCAGGAAGCTGATCTTGCCCAGCGACGAAGCGTTGTGCAGACGGGCCACGGCGCTGAGGATCGAGGCGAATACCAGCGGGATCACGATCATTTGCAGCAGTTGCACGTAACCGTTGCCGACCAGATCAAACCAGCCGATCGAGGCTTTCAGCACCGGGTTGCCGGCACCGTAAATCGTGTGCAGCGCGACGCCGAATGCCACGCCCAGCACCAGCGCGAGCAGGACTTTTTTCGCCAGGCTCCACGAGGTGTGACGGGTTTGCGCCAGACCGAAGAGCAGGGCGAGGAACACCAGCAAGTTGAGAATCAGGGGCAGATTCATGAGAACTCCAGAAAAGACTGTGCCAACAACCTTCCGGGGCTGTTGCGAACCGGCAAGCCTAACAGTTTGATTTCCAATGATTTAATACCAAAATCGAAGGTGATCCGTCGTTTTTGGAATAAGCGGGTGTCGCTCTCGGGGATGCAACTGGCGCGAAACGGACGTGGACGGTCGCTGACAGACGAGGACTGTCACACATATTTGTTAGCGTCGATTTCTTTGACCCAGGGAGAAAGCGCCAATGAAGTTCACACCGAAATTTCTGGCTGTCGCACTGACTGTGGGGATGGGCCTGGCCACTCAGGCATTCGCCACCGACCTGAAACACTGGCCGGCCGATCAGGCCAAGGCGCTGGACGCGATGATCGCCGCCAACGCCAACAAGGGTAACTACGCGGTGTTCGACATGGACAACACCAGTTACCGCTACGACCTCGAAGAGTCGTTGCTGCCGTTCATGGAAAACAAGGGCCTGATCACCCGCGACAAGCTCGACCCCTCCCTGAAACTGATGCCGTTCAAGGACACCGCCGACCACAAGGAAAGCCTGTTCAGCTACTACTACCGCCTCTGCGAAGTCGACGACATGGTCTGCTATCCATGGGTCGCGCAAGTGTTTTCCGGCTTCACCCTCAAGGAACTCAAGGGTTACGTCGATGAGTTGATGGCCTCGGGCAAACCGGTGCCGGCGACTTATTACGAAGGTGACGTGGTCAAGAACCTGGATGTGAATCCGCCGAAGATCTTCACTGGCCAGAAAGAGCTGTACAACAAGCTGATGGAGAACGGCATCGAGGTCTACGTGATGACCGCCGCCTCCGAAGAACTTGTGCGGATGGTCGCGGCCGATCCGAAGTACGGCTACAACGTCAAACCGCAGAACGTGATCGGCGTGACCACGTTGCTGAAGAACCGCGAAACCGGCGAGCTGACCACCGCGCGCAAGCAGATCACCGCCGGCAAATATGACGAGAAAGCCAACCTCGGCCTCGAACTGACCCCGTACCTGTGGACCCCGGCGACCTGGATGGCCGGCAAGCACGCGGCGATCCTGACCTACATCGACGAGTGGAAAAAACCGGTACTGGTGGGTGGCGACACGCCGACCAGCGACGGCTACATGCTGTTCCACGATGTGGACGTGGCCAAGGGTGGCATTCACTTGTGGGTCAACCGCAAGGACAAGTACATGACCCAGATTCAGGGCATGATGGCCAAGCACGCGGCGGCCCAGGCGAAAGAAGGTTTGCCGGTGACGGCGGACAAGAACTGGGTGATCGTCAAACCGGAAGAAATTCAGTAAACCTGAAGGCAAAAAAATGCCCCGCACTTGGCGGGGCATTTTTGTTTCTGCGATTTGACGCTTACAGCCCGTCGAGCATCGCCTTGTTACGCACAGCACCCTTGTCGGCGCTGGTCGCCAGCAGGGCGTAGGCCTTGAGGGCGGTGGTCACTTTGCGTGGACGCTGTTCGACCGGTTTCCAGCCTTTCTTGTCCTGCTCGACCCGGCGTGCCGCCAGTTCTTCGTCGCTGATCAGCAGGTTGATCGAACGGTTCGGAATGTCGATCAGCACCTTGTCGCCGTCCTGTACCAGGCCGATCGCGCCGCCGGCCGCAGCCTCTGGCGAAGCGTGGCCGATGGACAAGCCGGACGTACCGCCGGAGAAACGACCGTCGGTCAGCAGGGCGCAGGCTTTGCCCAGGCCTTTGGATTTCAGGTACGAGGTCGGATAGAGCATTTCCTGCATGCCCGGGCCGCCTTTCGGGCCTTCGTAGCGAATGATGACGATGTCGCCTTCCTTTACTTCGTCGGCGAGGATGCCGCGTACGGCGCTGTCCTGGCTTTCGAAGATCTTCGCGTTGCCTTCGAACACGTGGATCGACTCGTCGACACCGGCGGTTTTCACCACGCAGCCGTCCAGGGCGATGTTGCCGTACAGCACGGCCAGGCCGCCTTCTTTCGAATAAGCGTGTTCAAAGCTGCGGATGCAGCCGTTTTCACGGTCGTCGTCCAGGGTTTCCCAGCGGGTCGACTGGCTGAACGCGGTCTGCGTCGGAATGCCGGCCGGGCCGGCCTTGAAGAAATGATGCACGGCTTCATCGTCGGTCTGGGTGATGTCCCATTTGGCGATGGCTTCTTCCATGCTGCGACTGTGCACGGTCGGCAGGTCGGTGTGCAGCAGGCCGCCACGGGCCAGCGAACCGAGAATGCTGAAGATGCCGCCGGCGCGGTGCACGTCTTCCATGTGGTACTTCTGGATGTTCGGCGCGACCTTGCACAGTTGCGGCACCTTGCGCGACAGACGATCAATGTCACGCAGGTCGAAGTCGATCTCTGCTTCCTGGGCTGCGGCCAGCAAGTGCAGGATGGTGTTGGTCGAACCGCCCATGGCGATGTCGAGCATCATCGCGTTCTCGAACGCCTTGAAGTTGGCGATGTTGCGCGGCAGTACCGACTCGTCGTTCTCGCCGTAGTAGCGTTTGCACAGCTCGACGATGGTACGGCCGGCCTGCAGGAACAGCTGTTCGCGGTCGCTGTGGGTGGCCAGGGTCGAACCGTTGCCCGGCAATGCAAGGCCCAGGGCCTCGGTCAGGCAGTTCATCGAGTTGGCGGTGAACATGCCGGAGCACGAACCGCAGGTCGGGCAGGCGCTGCGCTCGTACTCGGCAACCTTCTCGTCAGAAGCGCTGGAGTCGGCGGCGATGACCATGGCGTCGACGAGGTCGAGACCGTGGCTGGCCAGTTTGGTCTTGCCGGCTTCCATCGGACCGCCGGAGACGAAGATCACCGGGATGTTCAGGCGCAGCGCGGCCATCAGCATGCCGGGGGTGATCTTGTCGCAGTTCGAGATGCAGACGATGGCGTCGGCGCAGTGGGCGTTGACCATGTACTCGACGGAGTCGGCGATGATCTCGCGGCTCGGCAGCGAATAGAGCATGCCGTCGTGGCCCA
>Ga0207713_1001644_pt1 | contig 17397 bp, 18 predicted proteins | sample KBSS64metaG_FD_184404 | JGI IMG/M metagenome (GOLD analysis project Ga0207713, IMG submission 184404) | Switchgrass rhizosphere microbial communities from Kellogg Biological Station, Michigan, USA - KBS S6-4 metaG (SPAdes) (version 2) | ecosystem: Host-associated > Plants > Roots > Rhizosphere >... | reverse complement strand
CCAATCAACCGGACGCTATCAACAACCCGGAGCTGCGCGAAAAACTTTTTACCTTTGACGTCGATATCCTGAGCAACGATCTGTGTGATATCAGCCTCAATCTGCAGCTCACGGAGCGCGTGATTGTAAACACTGACGGCACCGTATCGAGCGTTGAAGCGGTGCCGGAACCCGACGTACCCGAAGAAATGTGGACGGTGAAACGTGGATGACCTGCAGAGGGTGGATGACTGGCTGGCGGCCCTGCTGGCGAATCTGGAACCGGCAGCCCGCAACCGTATGATGCGACAACTGGCGCAGGAGCTGCGCCGGTCGCAACAGCAAAACATGAGGCTGCAGCGCAATCCAGACGGCACCGGCTTTGAGCCGCGCCGGGTGACGGCCAGAAGTAAAAAGGGGCGCATTAAGCGCCAGATGTTCGCCAAATTGCGCACCACTAAATACCTGAAAACCGCAGCCACTGCGGACTCTGCCAGCGTGCAGTTTGATGGGAAAGTCCAGCGCATCGCCCGTGTTCACCATTATGGTCTGCGTGATCGAGTCAGACGCAACGGCCCGGAGGCCCAGTACCCGGCACGCCGTCTTTTGGGTGTCAACGATGTGATAGAAGAATTAACACGGGATACTCTTCTACGCTGGATTATTAGGTTGTGAATTATATAAAGTAATTTGCTCAATTGCTTCGTCTATAGATATTTTAATGAATGCCCATTCATAAATATCGAAGAAGCAAACGTATATTCTACATTCTGGGAGGTGTTGAGTGATTCTATCTCGCATTGTTTTTAAATAATCATGCTTGTATGCATTTCTAAGGCCGATGTAAATTTCCTTAATGCTGGAGCTGCTTATGGGCTGTATTTCATTTCTATATCGTGAAATATTTCTTACCACCCTAACTTCTTCTTCGTATGACCAATAAGCAGGTTTGTAGAGAAAGGTTCTTTGTAGTGCTTCCAGAAAATCAGGATTGTAATGAAACTGCATTCCTTCAAAGAAATTGAGATTATCAGAGTTTATGTAAGGATTATGGGGTTTTGTTGATGCATAAATAACACTGCCATACTTTGCTGGGATGACATTCAAACCCTCATCATTTAATTCTGCTTCGTTGGCATCTATGCCAAAAACAACTCCTGCATGCGAGCCATTATCCTTATCAAGCAAGATGCTTTTTTTATCATCATAATTTGCACCCTTACCATAATGTGCCCACATCAGAGGATTTAATGGAGCGCGAGTCAAAGATAAAATTCCATATGATATGGAAGCGGAAAGAAATTTTAAAGTTTGTTCTTTATATTGTTCTTCCGATCCATAGTGTAAACCTGTTAATTCAAAAGGATCGTTTAGAGATGATGCTCTTGAAAATTTCAATGTTGAATTTTTTATAATTAAGTCTGCTGTTTCAGAGTCGACATATTTATATAGAATCATTTTCAAGCCTTAGATTAAATAGTTTCTATTAACTTCCATGGCCTTAGATGTTATCCCTTAATTGTAAGGGACACCATACAGTGCAAGCTAGTTTTGTGATTCCCCGAGGTAATGCAATCTCATCCTATGAACGCACAACTAACCGAAATCATGCGCCTTATCACCAACCTGATCCGCACCGGCACCGTAACCGAAGTGGACCGGGAAAACTGGCTGTGCCGGGTAAAAGTGGGCGAACTTGAAACCAACTGGATTAACTGGCTGACACTTCGCGCTGGCGGTGCACGTACATGGTGGTGCCCGTCGCCGGATGAGCAGGTGGTGGTGCTGAGTATGGGCGGCAATCTGGAAACCGCTTTTGCCTTACCTGCGATCTATTCCAACCAGTTCGCGCCGCCGTCGGACTCAGTGGACGGCTGCGTAACGGAATACCCGGACGGCGGCTGGTTTGAATATGAACCCGCGACCGGCCGCTGGCATGTGCGGGGTATCAAATCAATGGTGATCGAGGCGGCAGATAACATAACCCTGAAAACGGGGGAATTTGTGGTGGAAGCAAGCAACACGCGCATAAACAGCGAGGTGGTGATCAATGGTGGCGTCACCCAGGGCGGCGGTGCCATGAGTTCTAACGGGATCGTAGTCGATAAACACGGTCATACCGGCGTTAAGTCCGGCGGCGATACATCGGGAGGTCCTGTATGACGCTGTATATCGGTATGAATCAGGACAATGGCAAAGCCATTTCTGATGCGGACCATTTGCGGCAGTCGGTCAGGGATATTCTGCTGACTCCCCAGGGAAGCCGTATAGCCCGCCGGGAATATGGTTCCCTGCTGTCAGCATTGATTGACCAGCCCCAGAACCCGGCGCTGCGCCTGCAGATTATGGCGGCTGTTTACGTATCGCTGAGTCGCTGGGAGCCTCGGCTTATGCTGGATTCCATTACCATCAACAGCAGCTTTGACGGCTCCATGGTGGTTGAGCTAACCGGGAAGCGCAATAACGGCGCGCCTGTTTCTCTTTCGGTATCAACAGCAACAGGAGCAGACAATGGCAGTCATTGACCTTTCCCAGCTCCCCGCGCCGCAAATCGTTGACGTGCCGGACTTTGAATCCCTGCTGGCTGAGCGTAAGGCCGCCTTTGTGGCCCTGTATCCGGCAGATGAACAGGACGCGGTGCGGCGCACGCTTGAGCTGGAATCTGAACCCATCACCAAACAACTGCAGGAAAACACGTACCGGGAAATTCTGCTGCGCCAGCGTATCAACGAGGCGGCGCAGGCGGTCATGGTGGCTTATGCCATGGGCGGCGATCTCGATCAGATGGCGGCCAACTACAACGTGAAGCGGCTGACGGTTACACCTGCCGATAACGACGCGGTGCCGCCGGTCGCAGCGGTAATGGAAAGTGACGAGGCGTTGCGCCTGCGTGTTCCTGCCGCATTTGAGGGGCTATCCGTTGCGGGACCAACGGCGGCTTATGAGTTTCACGCTAAAAGCACGGACGGGCGAGTCGCTGACGCCAGCGCAACCAGCCCGGCACCGGCGGAGGTGGTGCTTACCGTACTGAGCCGTGAGGGCGACGGAACAGCGGCGGCGGACCTGCTGGCGGTGGTTGAACAGGCACTTAACAGTGAGAACGTGCGGCCGGTTGCTGACCGTCTGACGGTGCGCAGCGCTGAAATTATTCCGTACAGCGTGGATGCAACGATCTTTCTTTACCCGGGGCCAGAAGCTGAGCCGGTGATGGAGGCGGCAAAGGCCAGCCTGCAGAAATATATCGCCAGCCAGACGAGGCTGGGGCGCGATATTCGCCGCAGTGCTATTTATGCCGCGCTGCATGTTGAAGGTGTGCAGCGTGTTGAGCTGGCCTCGCCGCTCGCTGATGTGGTGCTGGATAAGACGCAGGCCGCTTCATGTACGGAATGGAGCGTAACCAACGGGGGAACGGATGAATAGTCTGCTTCCTCCTGGTTCATCGCCGCTTGAGCGCCGCCTGGCTCAGACCTGCAGCGGAATTTCCGATCTGCAGGTGCCGCTGCGCGATTTATGGAACCCGGCAACATGCCCGGTTAAGTTTCTGCCTTATCTGGCGTGGGCCTTTTCGGTTGATCGCTGGGACGAAGGATGGGCGGAGAGCGTGAAGCGCCGCGTGGTGCAAGATGCGTTCTATATCCATCAGCACAAGGGCACAACCAGCGCTGTGCGGCGTGTGGTGGAGCCGTTCGGCTTTCTGATCCGCATCATTGAATGGTGGCAGACCGGCGAGGCGCCGGGCACGTTTCGCCTGGATATTGGGGTGCAGGACCAGGGCATAACAGAGGAAACCTATCTGGAGCTGGAGCGCCTCATCGGTGACGCCAAACCCTGCAGCAGGCATCTGATCGGCATGTCCATAAATCTGCAGACGAGCGGGCCATGTTTTGTGGGGGCGGCCACCTATAGCGGCGAAGAAATCACGATTTACCCGTATATCAACGAAACCATCATTTCCGGTGGTTCTGCCTACGAGGGCGGCGCCATCCATGTTATTGACACAATGAGAGTGAATCCATGAGCGCAAAATTTTATACCCTGCTGACGGATATCGGCGCGGCGAAACTGGCAAATGCCGCCGCGCTCGGTGTTCCGTTGAAAATTACACAGATGGCGGTGGGGGATGGCGGCGGCGTGCTGCCAACGCCAAACGCACAACAGACAAAGCTGGTCGGTGAAAAACGCCGTGCAGCTCTGAATATGCTGTATATCGATCCGCAGAACAGCAGCCAGGTGATCGCTGAGCAGGTGATACCCGAAACTGAGGGCGGTTGGTGGATTCGTGAGGTTGGTCTGTTTGATGAAACCGGCGCGCTGATTGCTGTCGGTAACTGCCCGGAGAGCTACAAGCCGCAGCTGGCAGAGGGCAGCGGCCGCACGCAGACAGTGCGCATGGTGTTAATTACCAGCAGCACCGATAACATTACGCTGAAAATTGATCCTTCCGTGGTGCTCGCTACCCGTAAATACGTTGATGATAAGGTACTGGAGCTTAAGGTGTATGTGGATGAGCTGATGGCGGCACATCTTGCGGCAGCTGATCCGCATTCGCAATATGCACCAAAAGCCAGCCCGACGTTTACCGGCACCCCAAAAGCCCCGACGGCGGCAGCTGGTAACAATTCCACTCAGCTTGCCAATACTGCTTTTGTGCAGGCCGCTATTGCAGGGCTTGTTGGTTCCTCACCCGCAGCGCTTGATACATTGAACGAACTGGCGGCGGCGTTAGGTAACGATCCTAACTTTGCGGCCACTATGACTAATGCCCTGGCGAACAAGCAGCCTCTGGATAACACACTGACCGCCTTGTCAGGAAAATCTGTTGCGGCCCTTCTCGAATACCTCGGTTTAGGGGAAGGCTCCGCGCTGCCAGTTGGTACACCCGTACCATGGCCATCAGCAGCTCCACCGGCAGGGTGGCTCAAATGCAACGGAGCAGCTTTCACGGCTTCCCAATATCCGAAACTGGCGCTTGCCTATCCTGCCCTCAAATTGCCAGATCTTCGCGCTGAGTTTATCCGTGGCTGGGATGATGGCAGAGGGATAGATAGCGGAAGGGGGTTGCTGACAGCTCAGTTTGGTTCCGGGATTGGGATGTTTGTTGGCGGTTATTCTGATGGAACTGCTTATATTGCAGTGAGTGATTTCGATAGCGTTGTCGATAATAGCCCATCATGGTCACATATTAGTACCGCTGGAATTATTTCTTCAATTACAGGGCAAAAGTCCTCATTTGGTGCTCGCCCACGTAACATTGCATTCAATTACATTGTGAGGGCTGCATAATGGTGATGGCAAAGTTAAACAGCGATCATATTGCCGTAGTGGCCGGTGAAATTACTGTATTTAATTATGACGGTGAAACGCGCGAATATCTCTCCGAATCAGTGGAGAATTTACCTGTTGGTGTGGGGATTCCCGCTAACTCATGCATTGACGCGCCGGGATATAAAAAAGAAGGTTTTGTCATTTGCCGGACAGCTAATTTAACCGCGTGGGAATATGTCATGAATCACCGTGGTGAAACGGTGTATAACACTGAAACTGGCGAGCCCTTAACCATTTCTTTGCTGGGAGATTACCCGGAAAAAACAACCCCTCATGCTCCAGCCACACCATACGATAAATGGGATGGCAGCAAATGGGTTACAGATTTGAATGCCCGACATTTAGCAGATGTCGCCAGTGCTGAAACTGAAAAACAGTCAAGAATCGATAAAGCCAATGATTACATCAATAGTAAACAATGGCCCGGCAAAGCAGCTATTGGGCGTCTGAAGGTAGAAGAACTGGCACAGTATAATCTGTGGTTGGACTATCTTGATGCGCTGGAAGATACAAACCCTTCCAGCGCACCAGATATCAGCTGGCCTATACCTCCGGCTTCGGCGGAAGGTTAATTTCAGGCGCGGTACTGGTATCGACTTTAGTCAGTTTGTAACGGTACCGCTGCCACTCAGCAAGGCGCGGCATATCTGCGTCGTCAATATATCCTCCAGCCTGAGCATCTGCCAACGGGGCAATAATCCCCGCCGCCTCTGAGAGTAACGCGTTTTTTTGCCTTTCAGCCTCTGCCACATCAGCAGCATGCTGCGCTTGCGTATCGGTCACCCATTTGCTGCCATCCCATTTATCATATGGCGTAGATGGAGTCTGTGCAGTGGTGTCCTGTGGATAATCACCCGGTGCATTGATGGTAATTTTCTCACCGGTCTTTGTGCTGTATACCGTCTCACCGCGATGATCGGCAACGTCTTCCCAGGCTTTGTGATCGTTCGTTCTGCAAACGGTAAAGCCGTCTTTTATTTTGCCTGGCGCATCAACACACGAATTAGCAGGGATGCCTACGCCTACGTGTAAAAACTCTACTGATGATGAAATATATTCGCGCGTCACTCCGTCATAGTTAAATACAGTAATATCACCGGCCACTACGGCAATATGATCGCTGTTTAATTCCGCCTTAGACATTATGCAGCCCTCACGATGTAATTGAATGCGACGTTGCAAGGCGCTGTTTCATTTTGCCCCTCTTCAGTTAAATACACGCCACTACTTCCCGAATATGCAAAATAGGTAGTTGATGAACTCTTGCGATAACTTTCATGTATAGCAGGAGTTTGCGACCCGTCACCATTACCAAACAATAATGCGTGGGTGTGTTTCCGCAGCTTATCGGCGGCATATGACAAAATTGTACGCCCACTATCAATGCCTCTCCCATCATCCCAGCCACGAATAAAGACGCCGCGTAAATCAGGAAGCGTGCCGGAGGGATAAGCTATAGCCAGCTTCGGATACTGTGCTAATGAAAATTGTGCTCCGTTACATTTCAAATACCCGGCCGGGAGGGTTGCTGACGGCCAGGGTATGGGAACGCCCACCGGCAAAGCTGACCCTTCTCCTAAACCGAGGTTTATAAGAGAAGTAATTCTGACCATCCATACAAATCTCCCACTAATGATAGTGGGAGACTGTATTGATATTAAAACGAGCCAAAGAATCTTACGTCATTATTTAAGTTGTTTTTTGATGCCCATTCTGTAATATCTTCCAAAAGAACGTCAAGATATTCTTTTTCAGATAATTTTTCAGGGGGGAAACAATCGTGACGCTCTCCAGTAAGCAAATCATGAAGCAAATCTTGTACATTAGATTTTAATGTTTCATTGGTTTGGATTTTAATGAAAGCATTGAATGGTTTATCTTTACTCTCTTCATCGCCACCCAGAAATCTTTCAAAGTCAGGGATGCTAATTCGATGTCTTACAGTAAGACCATTTCCTCTGGCCTCTTGGATAGCATCTCTGATTTTTTTATTCTCGGTCCACATTCCATTATTATGACCGTTCCTTTTGAATGGGGAGTCACAATCATGAACAATGCTGAAGTTTATTTTAAAATGGTTCATGACTTTAATTATTGGAAGGAGTATGGATTTTCCTCTTGCCCGTATAATTGTGATTTTATCTAGTAGTTCATTATTTTCTTTAACAATGGCGGCTAAGAAAGCGGCATGCTCAGTGTCACCTTCCACTAGAATAGGGAATGAGCCAAAGAAAATTTCTGAGAAACTGGGATCTATAAGTTGGAGTGCTTGTAATCTCTGTTTTTCATCTGCTTCAAAATCAACATTATCTGAACGGTAGGTTTTAACTAGAATGTCTTTGTTATCTTGATAACTTCTATCAAGTCTAACTATCGTGGTGTGATCTTCAAATGGATTTATAAAATAAGGTGAGTGCGTTGTCATGATGACTTGCCAGTCAGGATTTTCCGCCAAGTTATACAGATGACGCTGTGCTGCTTTGGCTGCGAGAGGGTGCAGTGCATTTTCAGGTTCATCAATTAATAAAAGATAACCAGGTAATGCTGGATCTTCTTTGTCCTGAGGAATACTCCCCCCATCGTCAAAATGTTTGACCAATGCTGATATTTCCTCAATTCTTAAACCAATCTCTTGAAGCCTGTCTGACTTAGTACCCTTTTTCTTAGTCTCTTTGTCTAAGGCTTCTTTCTCATCAATCAGTCCCTTACGGTAGCCTCTACGAATTTCTGACTCTCTCTCCAGCTGGTTATGAACTTGAAGCATTGCCCAGAAGAGCGCTCTTCTCGCTCCAGTACCTTGTTGAGATAGAGAAGTTTCAAGCTCGCCATCTTTAACAATTAAACCTGAACCACTTTTAATAATTTTATCTGGTTCTATAGACATTGGTCCTGACATTATATTTAAAGATACGCTTAATTCAGGGAATACGCTCTTAAAACCATCAGTTACTTTTTGTGAGATTTCGTTAAAGCTTTGTTTGTGATGAGAGCTAGTATTATCAATGTGCTCAGTTATAGCTTTTATTGCCTTGGTAAGTTTTGATTCTGCATCCTGTTTCTCTAAGTTTAATTTTTCAATTAAAGGTTGTAAAGCCAAGGCAAGTAACGTTTTCTCGGTCGATTCTGCATCCTCTAAAGAACCAATCCTGATTGCTTTTGGTAAGCGAGAGTTGAAAACGTTATCTAACCCACCTGCTTTTTTATCTTCTGACCAATCGCCTTTACCATCCTCACCACCCTTTGGATGCCATGTAGTCCTGATAACTTTATAGTCTGGAGCAGCCCACTGCCAGCGACTACGTACAATTTTCAATTCCCCATCAATTATTTTCCATTCGTTTGAAATATTTCCTATGTTATCGGGTATATGAATATCCAGAACAATCTCGGAAGGTGAGGTTTCTTTTGCTCGAAGATATCTATCTTGAGAAGGGATAAACTTTATATCTCCCCTGGCAAGTTCATAAGCACGAAGAATGGTCGTTTTTCCAGAGTTATTTTTACCCACAAGGCAGACTACTTTATCTAATGCAACTGTGACAGGGTTCTCACCTATGCATCCTATGTTTTTAACTGTCATGCTAAGAAGTTTTGAGCGATTTGCTGTGTTCATAAATATCCTTATGTTTCACTGTTATAAGGAATTCATAATATCTACTGTTAAGTGTTTTCTTCCAGTATATATTTTAGATATTGACATTTGGCTACTAAAATTGTGATCGGTGAATCAGATTACTTGGAGGTAGGCTTTCGTATATACATGAGCACTCTTATCTCTGCTGGCCATATTGCTTTGGGCTTTAAAAATGAACGTGCCTGATAAAATGGTGGCATTATTGCTCGCTTTTATGGGCGATCAATCATGCAAGTAGGCTATGTGAGGGTGTCAACAAATGACCAGAACACCGCATTACAGCGAAATGCACTGCAGTGCGCAGGATGTGAGCTGATTTTTGAGGATAAAATCAGCGGTAAAACCTCAGAGCGGCCAGGGCTAAAGAAGGCTCTGCGCACTCTTTCAGAAGGTGACACTCTGGTTGTTTGGAAGCTGGACAGGCTTGGTAGGAGCATGCGGCATCTCGTTACCCTGATAGAAGAGTTGAGCAGTCGGGACGTTAATTTTCGCAGCCTGACGGACAGCATTGATACGTCAACCGCGATGGGGCGTTTCTTTTTCCACGTTATGGGCGCCCTCGCCGAAATGGAACGTGAGTTAATCGTGGAGCGTACCCGTGCCGGGCTGGCGGCAGCGAGGAAACAAGGGCGTGTCGGTGGCAGGCGACCAAAACTGACAGAGCAGCAATGGGGACAGGTCGGGCGACTTCTTGATGCAGGGGAAAGCAGAAAACGCGTTGCACTAATTTTTGATGTGGGTATATCCACACTGTACCGAAAATTTCCTGCTGCATTGTGTGAATCACAGGACAATTCCGCGTAGCTGTCTGCACGGCCTATTCACTTCACCATAGGGCGAAACCTAAACACCGGAGGGTTCGCCGTATGGCTCAGGATTATCACCACGGTGTGCGCGTCGTTGAGGTCAACGATGGCACCCGCCCCATTTCAACAGTAAGCACGGCAATTGTCGGTATGGTCTGTACCGGCGATGATGCAGATGCGTCCGTGTTCCCCCTCAATAAACCGGTCCTGCTTACCGACGTGCTGACCGCCAGCGGTAAAGCAGGCGAGTCCGGCACGCTGGCCCGCTCGCTGGATGCAATTGCCGACCAGGCTAAACCCGTGACCGTCGTTGTGCGCGTTGCACAGGGTGAAACCGAAGCGGAAACAACCTCCAACATTATCGGCGGCGTGACAGCTGACGGTAAAAAAACGGGCATGAAAGCGCTGTTATCTGCACAGTCCCAGCTCGGCGTTAAGCCGCGCATTCTTGGCGTGCCGGGGCATGACACGCAGGCAGTTGCCACTGAGCTGCTGGGCGTGGCGCAGAGTCTGCGCGGCTTCGCCTATCTGTCAGCCTACGGCTGCAAAACGGTAGAGGAGGCCATTGCCTACCGCGCTAATTTCAGCCAGCGCGAGGGGATGCTGATCTGGCCTGATTTCATCAGTTTTGACACCGTGCTGAACGCTGACGCAACGGCTTACGCCTCAGCCCGTGCGCTTGGCCTGCGTGCCAAAATTGACGAACAGACCGGCTGGCACAAATCCCTTTCCAACGTAGGCGTGAACGGCGTCACCGGCATTTCTGCGGATGTGTTCTGGGATTTGCAGGACCCGGCAACCGATGCGGGGCTGCTGAACCAGAACGATGTCACCACGCTGATCCGCAAAGACGGTTTCCGCTTCTGGGGCTCCCGCTGCCTCAGTGACGATCCTCTGTTTGCCTTTGAAAACTACACCCGCACCGCGCAGGTACTGGCTGACACCATCGCCGAAGCGCACATGTGGGCGGTTGATGGCGTGCTTAACCCGTCGCTGGCCCGCGACATTATCGAAGGTATTCGCGCCAAACTGCGCAACCTGAAAACGCAGGGCTACATCATCGGCGCCGACTGCTGGCTGGATGAGTCCGTAAACGATAAAGATTCCCTGAAAGCCGGGAAGCTCACTATCGATTACGACTATACGCCGGTACCGCCTCTGGAAAACCTGATGCTGCGCCAGCGCATCACCGATCAGTATCTGCTGGATTTCTCCAGCCAGGTCAGCGCGTAAGGGGACAATATGGCTTTACCACGCAAGTTAAAACACCTGAACCTGTTTAACGACGGGAATAACTATCAGGGGATCGTTGAGTCCCTGACCCTGCCTAAATTCGGCCGCAAGTTTGAAAAGTATCGCGGCGGCGGTATGCCCGGTTCGGCTGATGTTGATCTGGGGCTGGATGATGGCGCGCTGGACACGGAATTTTCAATCGGTGGCACCGAACTGCTGTTATTCAAACAGATGGGTAAAGCCACCGTTGACGGCATCCAGCTGCGTTTCACCGGCTCCATTCAGCGTGACGATACCGGCGAAGTGCAGGCCGTTGAGCTGGTTGTGCGCGGGCGACATAAAGAAGTCGATTCCGGCGAATGGAAAACCGGCGAGAGCAACACCACAAAAGTCAGCAGCACCAACAGCTACGCGAAGCTGACCATTAACGGCGAGGTGCTCTATGAGGTTGATGTGATCAACATGATTGAAATCGTTGATGGCGTGGACCTGATGGAAGAACACCGCAACGCCCTGGGCCTCTGATCTACTTTAAAGGCGCGGGCAGCCGCGCCAGTACCTTATTAACAGGAAATGACAATGAGCGAACAACAGACTGAAAAAACCGTACAGCTGGACACCCCAATCAAACGCGGCAAAACCGAAATTGCCGAAATTGTGCTGCGCAAGCCGCAGTCCGGCGCGCTGCGTGGCACCCGTCTGCAGGCGATCATGGATATGGACGTCGGCGCGATGATGACGATTATTCCCCGCATCTCCACGCCCGCGCTGACCGCTCAGGAAATGGCTGAAATGGACCCGGCCGATCTCACCGCGCTGTCGGTTGAGGTGGTCACTTTTTTGTTGAAGAAATCGGTGCTTGCCGGTTTGCCGACAGCCTGACGGTAGAAGACCTGGTGGCTGATATCGCCACCATTTTTCACTGGCCGCCGTCCGTCACTGACGTTATGCCGCTGACCGAAGTGCTGGAGTGGCGGCATAAAGCGATTCAGAGAAGCGGGGCCAGCGATGAGTGACACTAACCTGCGTTTGCAGGTAATTCTAAATGCGGTTGATAAGCTCACCCGCCCATTCCGATCAGCGCAGGCCAGTTCTAAAGAGCTGGCTACCGCCATTCAGCAAAGCCGCGCAAGATTAAAAGAACTGGACGCCCAGGCGGGCCGTATTGACGGTTTCCGCAAGGCAAGCGCGCAGCTGGCCGTCACCGGCAACAGTCTTAAAGCCGCACGCGAAGAAGCGGCGAAGCTTGCCACGCAGTTCTCGGCCACTAACCGGCCGACGGCGGCGCAGGCGCGTCTGCTGGAGCAGGCAAAAAACCGCGTTAACGAGCTGCAGAGCAAGTACAACGGCCTGCGTCAGTCGGTGCAGCGTCAGCGTCTTGCGCTCAATGAGGCCGGGCTGGACACCAAAAAGCTGAGCAGTGCGCAGCGGGAGCTGCGGCAGAACGCCGACGAAACCCGGCAGGCACTGGACCGACAGCAGAAATCCCTTAAGCGCCTGGGCGAGCAGCAGGCTCGTATGAACGCCGTCCGCGATCAGTATTCGCGGCGCCTTGAGGTGCGGGATCGTATCGCGGGCGCCGGAGCAACAACTACTGCCGCCGGGCTGGCGATGGGTGCGCCGGTGATGGCAGCCGTTAAAAGCTATGCCAGCATGGAAGATGCGATGAAAGGCGTGGCAAAGCAGGTTAACGGGCTGCGGGACGACAACGGCAACCGCACAAAACAGTTTTACGACATGCAGGATGCCATCAAGGCCGCCAGTGAACAGCTGCCGATGGAGAATGGCGCCATCGACTATGCCGCTCTGGTTGAAGGTGGCGCCCGCATGGGCGTGACAAACCAGAACGATTCTTACGAAGACCAGAAGCGTGACCTGCTGGCCTTTGCATCCACTGCAGCAAAGGCCGCAACGGCATTCGAGCTGCCCGCTGATGAGCTGGCGGAGGGGCTGGGGAAAATCGCGCAGCTGTATAAAGTGCCGACCCGTAATATTGAACAGCTTGGCGATGCCCTGAACTACCTGGACGATAACGCCATGTCTAAGGGCGGCGATATCATCAATGTGCTGCAGCGCATGGGGGGTGTGGCCGACCGGCTTGATTTCCGCAAGGCGGCCGCGCTGGGTTCCACCTTCCTGTCTCTGGGTGCCGCGCCTGAAATTGCCGCCAGCGCATCAAATGCGATGGTGCGCGAACTGTCGATTGCGACCATGCAGAGCAAGCGGTTCATGGAAGGTATGGATCTGCTGAAACTCAATCCAGAAGAGATTGAAAAGCAGATGACAAAGGACGCAATGGGGACCATTCAGCGCGTGCTGGAGAAGGTCAACAAGCTGCCGCAGGATAAACGCCTGTCCGCCATGACGATGATATTTGGCAAGGAGTTTGGCGACGATGCGGCGAAGCTTGCAAACAACCTGCCGGAGCTGCAGCGACAACTGAAACTCACCTCAGGCACTGAGGCTAACGGCTCCATGCAGAAAGAATCCGATATCAATAAGGATTCACTTTCCGCGCAGTGGTTGCTTGTTAAAACGGGCGCGCAAAACGCTTTCAGTAGCCTGGGTGAAACCCTGCGCCAGCCGCTGATGGATATCATGGGGTACGTCAAAAACGTTACCGGGGCACTGCGTCAATGGGTTGAGGCTAACCCGCAGCTGGCGGGTACGCTGATGAAAGTGGCTGCAGCCACAGCTGCGATCACCGTTGTGCTCGGCACGCTGGCGGTGGCCGTGGCTGCCGTGCTGGGGCCGCTGGCGGTGATCCGTTTTGGCCTGTCCGTGTTGGGTGTAAAAACACTCCCCTCCGTTATGTCTGCAGTGACCCGCACCGGCGGCGCGCTGTCCTGGCTGGCAAATGCGCCGCTTTCCCTGTTGCGCCGTGGCCTGGCTGCATCCGGCAGCAGCGCCGGATTGCTGGCGTCTCCCCTTAACTCCCTGCGCCGTTCTGCCGGGCTGGCTGGCAATGCGCTGAAAGCGCTGGCCGGTGCGCCGCTTGCTGTCCTTCGCGGCGGAATGTCTGGTATTCGCAACATTATCGGCATGGTAATGAATCCGCTGGCCGCGTTGCGCGGGGGATTATCCGCAGCCGGTGGCGTGCTGCGTTTTCTGGCGTCCGGCCCGCTGGCCCTCCTTCGCGTTGCGCTGTACGGGATTTCTGGATTGCTGGGCGCCCTGCTTAGTCCGATAGGGCTCGTTGTGGCGGCGCTGGCTGGCGTGGCGCTGGTTGTCTGGAAATACTGGCAGCCGATAAGCGCATTTTTAGACGGAGTGGTTGAAGGATTCAAAGCTGCAGCTGCGCCTATCAGTGCGGCGTTTGAGCCACTGCAGCCTGTTTTCCAGTGGATAGGTGACAAGGTCCAGGCATTGTGGGGCTGGTTTACTGATCTGCTGACGCCGGTTAAATCCACCTCTGCAGAGCTGCAAAGCGCGGCGTCGATGGGGCGGCAGTTTGGGGAGGCGCTGGCGGCAGGGCTGAACATGGTCATGCACCCGCTGGATTCGCTTAAATCGGGCGTGTCCTGGCTGCTTGAAAAACTTGGCATTGTCAGTAAGGAAGCGGCCAAAGCGAAGCTTCCTGAGCAGGTCACGCGGCAGCAACCAGCCACGGTAAACACAGACGGTAAAGTGGTGCTGCCGCCTGGCGGATTCCCGCCGATGGGTTTTGCTGGCATGTACGACAGCGGCGGTACCATTCCGCGCGGCCAGTTCGGCATCGTGGGTGAGAATGGCCCAGAGATCGTTAACGGGCCCGCCAATGTCACCGGCAGGAAACGGACTGCTGATCTGGCAAGGGTGGCGGCAACGCTCAATCCTTCCCGGACGGAACCGGCCAGCGCTAAACAACGTTCTGAGCACGAGATTATTCTGCCACCTGAGATTGTTAACGCCCCGGTAAATCTACCTGGTCGGGATCGTGCTGGCGAGCTGGCTGGTACCGCTGCAGCTGTCATGCCAGCACCGGCCATTACGCAAATCACGGATAACAGGGCTGACCCGATGGCTATGCGCCAGAAGGTGTTCGCTTCCGTCGTCGCTGGCGTAATGGGCCTGGCGGCTGCCCCGGCAGAAGCCGCACCACTTCATCCGTACAGTGTACCTGTCAGGACGCAACCGGCGCAGTCGGCGAAGGCAGAGAGACAGCCGCAGGTAATTAAGTACGAGATAAGCGCGCCAATTCATATCGTCACCCAGCCAGGGCAAAGCGCGCAGGATATCGCCCGCGAGGTGGCCAGGCAGCTTGATGAGCGTGAGCGCAGGGCCACGGCAAAAACACGCAGTAATTTCAGTGATCGAGGGGGTTACGAATAATGATGATGGTGCTGGGGTTATACGTATTCATGCTGCACACCGTGCCCTATCAGGAGCTGCAGTACCAGCGCAGCTGGCGGCACGCTGCCAACAGCCGGGTAAACCGGCGCCCGACAACGCAGTTTCTTGGGCCGGATAACGATTCGCTTACTCTGTCCGGCGTCCTGCTGCCGGAGATAACCGGCGGCAGGCTGTCTTTGCTGGCGCTGGAGCAGATGGCGGAGCTGGGGAAAGCCTGGCCTTTGATTGAGGGGAGCGGGACGATTTACGGCATGTTTGTGATCGAGAGTCTGAGCCAGACAAAAACAGAATTTTTTGAGAGCGGTATGCCCCGGCGCATCGAATTTTCGCTGAGCCTGAAACGGGTGGATGAATCGCTGTCTGATATGTTCGGCAGCCTCAGCGATCAGCTCAGTAATTTGCAGGACTCCGCCACCTCTGCAATAGGCAATATGAAAAATACCGTTGGAGGGCTACTGCAGTGAATTTCAGCTCTGAACTCCTGAACCTGAACAGTAAAACCCCCGGTTTCTGCATCATCATTGAAGGTAAAGATGTGACTACCGTGCTGGATGCGCGCCTGATGAGTCTGACGCTGACGGATAACCGGGGCTTTGAAGCGGACCAGCTTGATCTGGAACTGGACGACTCGGACGGGCAAATCGTTCTGCCGCGTCGGGGGGCAATTATTCAGTTTTCGCTGGGGTGGAAAGGTCAGCCGCTTTTTCCCAAAGGGGCTTTTACTGTCGATGAGATTGAGCACAGCGGCGCGCCTGACCGTCTCACAATCCGCGCACGTAGTGCTGATTTCCGTGAAACCCTTAACACGCGGCGTGAAAAGTCCTGGCACCAGACAACGGTGGGCGAGGTCGTGAAGGAAATCGCCGCCAGGCATAAATTAAAGATGGCGCTGGGCCAGAACCTGATGGACAAGCCTGTGGATCATCTTGACCAGACCAACGAGAGCGATGCGAGTTTCCTGATGAAGCTGGCGCGGCAGTATGGAGCGATAGCCTCAGTTAAGGACGGCAATCTGTTGTTTATCCGCCAGGGGCACGGCAGAACGGCAAGCGGTAAGCCGCTGCCGGTTATCACCATAACCCGCCAGGCCGGTGACGGTCATCGTTTTACCCTGGCCGATCGCGATGCCTATACGGGGGTGATTGCCAGTTGGCTCCATACCCGTGAGCCAAAGAAAAAAGAGACGGCAAGGGTTAAGCGCCGTCGAAAGAAAACCACCGCGGCAAAGGAGCCGGAAGCAAAACAGGGAGATTACCTAGTTGGAACGGATGAAAACGTGCTGGTTCTCAACAGAACTTATGCAAACCGCAGCAATGCAGAGCGAGCGGCAAAGATGCAGTGGGAGCGTCTGCAGCGCGGGGTTGCAACATTCTCCCTGCAGCTCGCAGAGGGAAGGGCTGATCTCTATACCGAAATGCCGGTGAAGGTGAGCGGCTTTAAGCAGCCAATTGATGATGCCGAATGGACCATTACCACGCTGACGCATAGTGTCAGTGCAGATAATGGTTTTACTACGACTCTGGAGCTTGAAGTTAAGATTGATGATCTCGAAATGGAGTAATTGGTTCTCAAAATTGAATAATGATGTATCATTATTGTGATTTTGGCAAAAGTGGTGGGATAACCGGAATGATGAATTGTCCAGAGTGCGGCCAGGCAGCCCATACAAGAAGCAGTTTTCAGGTGTCAGCAACAACCAAAGAACGTTACAACCAGTGCCAAAATATCAACTGCGGTTGTACTTTTGTCACGCATGAAACATTTGTTAGGCATATCATTAAGCCTAATGTGATTTCTTCTGCGCCCCCACATCCGGGAAAAGATGGGCAAGGGCACATGAATTTTTAAAAAGAACCCGCTTTGAAAGCGGGTTTTTTTGTCGCCAGTCTAAAAGCCTGTCGCCATTTTGCCGCCATTGGAAAAGAAAAAGGGGCTACGTTTTCACGTAACCCCTTGTTTTATTTGGTGGAGCTGGCGGGAGTTGAACCCGCGTCCGAAATTTCTACATCCTCGGTACTACATGCTTAGTTTGTCTTTACATTCGCACGCCAGCTGCGGACAGACACGCCACTAACGAACTAGCCTGAT
>Ga0207713_1001643_pt1 | contig 17403 bp, 15 predicted proteins | sample KBSS64metaG_FD_184404 | JGI IMG/M metagenome (GOLD analysis project Ga0207713, IMG submission 184404) | Switchgrass rhizosphere microbial communities from Kellogg Biological Station, Michigan, USA - KBS S6-4 metaG (SPAdes) (version 2) | ecosystem: Host-associated > Plants > Roots > Rhizosphere >... | reverse complement strand
ATGAACTCGAACAATGCGACACAGCTTTTTTCGGCCATCCAAAACCCTTAAAAACTTTATTTTTTACTGAACTGTGGGAACGGTTTTCTTACTATGGAATTCGTCCCTTATTGGTTCTTTACATGGTCGCAATGGTCAATGACGGCGGTTTAGGTCTTGATCGTCCTACCGCAGCAGCAATTGTTGGGTTATTTGCCGGCTCTATGTATTTAATGACCGTTTTAGGCGGTTGGATTGCCGATAACTGGTTAGGCCAAGCAAGATCTGTCTGGTATGGTTCCATCATTATTGCATTAGGTCATTTATCAATTGCGCTTACTCCCATCTTTAATCAATTCTTTTTTTATTTCGGTTTAGTCCTTATTGTTCTTGGATCAGGTTTATTTAAAACCTGTATTTCAGTGATTGTCGGAACATTATATAAAGCCCAAGATAATAGACGCGATGCTGGGTTCTCCATTTTTTATATGGGGATTAATATGGGGTCGTTTATTGCCCCGCTCATTACAGGTATATTGGCCCGCGATCATGGCTGGCATCTGGGTTTTGGTATAGGTGGCCTTGGGATGTTAGTTGCTCTACTCATTTTCCGTGCATTAGCGATTCCACAGCTACAGTCTTTCAATCAATTGCGCCAACAAGCTGATAATTGGAATAAACCGGTAATAGAAAATAAAAATGCCCCAAAAATTGCTTTCTCATTTTTATTAAGTGTAGCAGTCGTTATTGCTCTTACCTTCTTTGGTGTCATCCACATCAACCCAGTTGCAGTGGCAACTTATTTAACAGTTGGAATAGGCATTGGCATTATCGCTTATTTTGCTTATTTGTTATTTTTCCTAAATTTAGAACAGCATGAAAAATTTAAAATTATTATTTGCTTCGTTTTATTAGCAACATCCGCATTATTCTGGTCAGCTTTTGAGCAAAAACCAACATCTTTCAACTTATTTGCTCAAGATTACACGGACCGTAATTTTTTCGGATTTGAGATTCCGGCAGTATGGTTTCAATCAATTAATGCGCTCTTTATTATTATATTTGCCCCGATTGCAGCATGGCTTTGGGCTAGACTAGGTAAATCGAATAAAGATCCAAGCTATATCACTAAATTTATTATTGCACTTTTACTGGCAGCAGGTGGCTTTCTACTTATGTCATTTGCAAGCCGTTTCGCCATTGCTGGTGGATTAGTTTCGCCATTTTGGTTAGTCGGTACTTTATTTTTTCTTACCATAGGTGAACTTTGCTTAAGCCCAATTGGTTTATCTACCATGACTAAACTTGCCCCCGATGTCATACGCGGTCAAATTATGGGTCTATGGTTCACGGGTTCAGCTTTAGGTAATCTGATAGCAGGGTTGATTGGAGGACATGTATCGGCAGATGGCATTAATCACTTACCTACCCTCTTTATGAGATGTGTTTTGGCATTAGTGATTGGCGCAATCGTGTTATTTTTATTAAAGAAACCTATTTATAGATTAATGAACAAAAGTACTAGTAAAGTTCAACCTGACTTGGAAACCATATGACCAATTTAACTGTTCAAGAAAAGCTAGAGAAACTTCGTGAACTCATGCTTAACCAGCATGTTGATGCGTTAGTCGTCATGAGTGCCGATCCACATATGTCAGAATATTTACCGGATTACTGGAAAGCAAGACAATGGCTTAGTGGCTTTAGCGGTTCTGTTGGAACACTTGTAGTCACTCAAAACTTTGCAGGACTATGGGCAGATGGACGCTATTGGGTACAAGCCGAGCAACAGCTTGTCGGAACTGGATTTGAACTTCAAAAATTGACCAGTGATGAATCATCAACACATCTCGCGTGGATTGAAAAAAATCTACAACCAGAATCAGTCATTGCGGTAAATGGACATACCTTATCCATTCAACAATTTAAGGCGCTCGAACATACTGCAAGACTTAACAACTATAAACTCGAAACTCAACAAGATTTAATTGGAGCCATCTGGTCTGATCGCCCTGAGCTTCCATCAAATAAAATTCATTTAATGCCTGAAGGTTTAAACGCCCTCTCTCGTAAAGAAAAAATTCAGGCTATTCGTGAAACTTTACATAGCAAGAATATTAAGGGTCACTTCATTTCATCTTTAGATGATATTGCATGGGTCCTAAATGCACGTGGACAAGATGTAGAATACAACCCTGTGTTCTTGTCTCATTTATATATTAGTGAAAAACAAGCTGTTCTTTTCATTGATGCGGACAAAGTTGATATAGCCATTCAACAAGCTTTTAAAGCTGATGGCATTGAGATTCATAACTATGAAGATACGGCAACATTTTTAGCGAATATTTCTGATGCCTCTGTACTTTTAGATCCAGCCAAAGTATCGATTTATCATGAACAAGCCATCGCAAAAGATATTCAGGTTGTATACGACATCAACCCGAGTACGCTATTTAAATCGCGTAAACATGAAAGTGAAATAGCTCATATCCGTCATGCAATGGTTAAAGATGGTGTTGCCCTTTGCCACTTTTTCCACTGGTTAGAAAAAGCACTTCATCATCGTGAAAACATTTCAGAACTAACGATTGATGAAAAAATTACAGGTTTCCGTGCTCAGCAAGATGGGTTTATAGGGCCAAGTTTTTCTACAATTGCTGGCTTTAATGCCAATGGCGCTCTACCTCACTACCGCGCAACTGAGGAGCACTATTCATTTATTGAAGGCGATGGGTTATTGCTGATTGACTCAGGTGGGCAATATGTAAATGGAACAACGGATATTACTCGTGTAGTTCCTGTAGGCACGCCAACGCAACCACAAAAACGTGACTATACCTTGGTGTTAAAGTGTCATATTGCTTTGGCAAAAACCATTTATCCAGAAGGTTTAGCTGCACCGCTACTTGATTCAATTTGCCGCCATACCTTATGGCAACATGGTCTAGATTATCGCCACGGAACAGGTCACGGTGTAGGCTTTGCGCTTAACGTTCATGAAGGACCGCAAGTTCTTTCTTATTACGCGCCAGTTCATGCCTATAGCAAATTACGTGAAGGCATGATCCTTTCCAATGAACCGGGACTTTATCATGAAGGACAATACGGTATTCGTATTGAGAATCTGGTGGCAAACCGTCTTCACTCTGGGTTTGAAAAAACCTATGGTGAGTTCTTGGAGTTTGAAACGCTAACACTTTGTCCAATTCATTTAGATTGTATCGTTGTTGATATGCTTAACAACGAAGAAAAAGACTGGCTAAATGCCTATCACCAAATGGTTCAAGAAAGACTAGCTGAACATTTATCTGGAGAGGTTCTAGACTGGCTGATTTACAACACTCGTGCGATTTAATCTGCTTTTCTAACTAAGGCAGAATACTTTTTATTTCTAATGAAAAAGCCGATTCTGCCCTAGTTGCACATATCTCTGTTTCTTAACAGATCTAATATCAATTTAAAGCTGACTTTTTTAGCAAATTTCTAAGGAATGAAATAGTTAAACTGGTCACTTCATTTTTTGTTATATTAGCCGCTTAGAAAGCAGTTCTAGTAAGATAATTATTCATACATGAAGATGAAGAAAATTTTATACGTATTATGCTATTTTAAAATGTACTTAATGATTCTTTTCAATTATCTTCATAATGAAACCCGATTAGCAATCCAACCATAAAAAAACTGTTCTTGAGTTGAATTGCGTTCACAGATTTCAATATATCGCTGGCCTTGCATGATGTTTAGCACGCGAACCAAGACTTTCTCGCCCTCTTTACCTCTTTTTGACAGATAAGTTTTGAGGGCATTTAATGTAGCTGGTCCATAAATTCCATCTACAGCGAGATCTGACCAACCTGCTTTGCCTTGGTTATTCAGCAAGTTCAAAGCACGTTGTAAAAGTGGTTTTGCAAATCCGGGACCACAGTTCACACCCGTATCTAGAAGTTCTTCAGCTACTGCAGAAGATACCGCATTTACTTGATCAAATCTCGGAGCAGTCCAGTACTGTTTTTTATAAATTGCCTTTGCTGTTTCAAGCGGCAAGTCTTTCATATTGCCTTTAAACCCATTTGTTCTAGCAACGGCTTCTGTAATGCCATACTTAGTTGCACCACCACGGTCTGCAGAGTTATTTACATAACCACCTTCGCGTATAATAAGTTCTTTAAGATATTGTTCAATGTTCATTTCAGTTTCCTTTGGATGTAAAAAACCGCCCGAAAGCGGTATTAACTATTTTCAATATCTTTTCTGGCTTTTTAAACTCTTTGATCACTTCAACGATCGTTTGACCTTCCTGTTTGTCGATGAAATTAAAGATCCACCGGACCAAAGCCCAACCCGGCAATCCACAAACAAAGAAGAACCCACCCAGTGCAATCATCCCCCATACATCAGTAACCCATTCATGAAGTCCCCACTTCACAATAATGAATGAGCCACCAGCCAAACTTGATACAACCGTACAAATCAAACCTACTCCCCACTCTTGTGGTGAGCGTGGCATACGAGTCATTAATACAACTGCCGCAACTAAACCGACCGCTAAAGTCACCATGATTGCCGCCCCATAAAACTTTAAAAGTGCTGTTAAACCGCTAGTGGAAACTGGTTCCATTTATTTCTCCAGAAAATTTAGTCAATAAAAAAGCCCTAAGCTATTGAAGCAAAGGGCTTGGTTTTAAGTAATGAGATCAGGACTTCATTATTAAATTAAAAACAATTATTTGAACGACTTGGCTATTAATTTTGTTACTGTCATGAAGCTTCCCAGAAATATATGACATTTTCTTTATTTGCATTTCCTGTTAGCGTCGCAATTCCATTTATATTCACACCAGTTATGCCATTTGCCATTGAACTTGTTCCATAAGGTAATAAACAAACCGTTCCATCACTGGCTTGAATTTTGAGTAATCTCGGCTCATAACCAATCAGTAGCTCCTTTGTTGTACTACTCCCTGTTCCAACATAGACTCCTTGCTTATAAGTAGAACCCAAACTTACTGCTCTTGATAAGTTATGAATAAAGGAACTCCCTATAGCACTCACTTTTATCAGATGATTTATTACAGAAAGTCCCGCATTACGTGTTACAGCTATCCAAGTATCATTCGGAGCAGATAAAATTTCCTCAACTTCTACTTGGTCAAATTTACCACTTTGCATATTTAACAATGGTGCACTTGAATTAAAGCATTGTTCATAATGATTATTTTTGATAGTAATGTTTGAGTTCAACGTATTTGAATCAGTATAAATACGCACTAAACTCTGACCAATACGTTTGAAATTATTGGAGATAATCGTAATATTCTTAGCAAACTTGTTAATAGTTATAAATTCGCCTGAGTCTGGAGTTTCTGGGAAATCTGAATCTTCATATTGATAAAATGTATTTCCAGAAATTACAATATCTTGCAAAGATGTAGCCTCGATATATTTCCAATCTGCCGTCCGATGATAGGAAATATTTCCAGAGATTGTCGCCTCTCGACAAGCACCAAAAATTAAACGACTCCCACCTTCCAGTTGATTCCCAGTTATCAAGAAACCTTTAGCATTCTCTGAATTCCAGCCTATATTCTTAACCATATAACAAGGTGAATAATGGTTACGATTATTTCTAAAAATATAACCCCTCATACCTTGTCTGGCATTCATATTATTGAAAGGACCAGGCTCAAAAACATCTTGCGCGGGGAAATCTAAATCTAGCCATGCATAACGAATGTTATAAAAAGCACTATTATCAACGATAACCCCACGTCCAAAAATTCGAATTGCGTATTGAGATTCTGATAAATAGCAATCATTTATATCTACATCTACATCTGCTCTATTATGATCTTTTTCATCAAGAATTAGTACATCATGATTGAATACTCCAGTTCCAATAATCCTAAGATGATGAAATCCACACGCTTCTTTAATTTTTATACAATCGCCAGCTGTCTTTAATTTTAGAGCCGTATTGATTCGATCTTTTCCTATAAATCGAATGCCAAGTTGCCTTATTTTAATCGTATTAATTAGAAACGTTCCCACTGGGAAGTTTAAATTTGAATAAGATGGCATAATATTTAAAATTTTTTGGATTCCATCTGTCGCATCGGATACTCCATTAGGGATCGCTCCACCCCACGTCGCATCATATTCCTTCTGGTTTATAAATTGACGAACCCACCCATTAAATACAACTACATCATCTTTTTGTGCAGCCTTACTAGAATCATATATAAAATGGCCTCCTCCAATCGCTAAACCATTATGGTAAGACTTCACATAAACAGTTTTCCCATTTATAGGATTTTGAATATTTAATAGGTCACTAATACTTTCATATACTTCCATTTTTCTCACCATTTTTTAAGAAATTTTAAAAAAAATTAAAAGACTCTAAGATTTCACTTAAAGCCTTTGTTTACTATTAATAATATGGAACTTTCCGAACAGTACCGTTGATATTGATCGATAGATATCCTGCTGGTTGTGCAGGTAAGGGACTGGCTGTTCCAGACATAGCAGTAGTAGTTGAAACACCACCCAGCATTGGATTGCCAGATTCGTCTACTCCAATGTATCCAGAACCTGCTTGAAGCTTGACATAAGGATATGCAATTAGCATTGTTGGTGTATTTACATCTCCTGAACCCCCACCTGTAGGTTTTGAAACTAAGCGTTGTATATCCCAAACAAATGCATCACCACCACTAATTTCTGCTGCACATGAAATATATGCATTTGAAGACTGAAGGACATAAACATCATAAACATACCTATTGGTATATGTTTGTACGAAACGTACCTCTTGAATACCTGCCCCATTTCCTATGTGATGCCATGTGGCTTGGATATTTGCATTTGCAGCATTTGAGTTATTTTTACACTGTGCAAATACTATTGTTTTCCCTAACGCAGAAGAAGCTGAAGGATTTCCTTGAGTATAGCTATTCGTTCCAAGGATCTCTAAACATAGAATTCCAGCCTCGCCTATAGCCGCAGTACCTAATTTGGTCCATGTAGATCCAGAAAATGAAGGGGTAATACGCTTGAAACGCTCAAATTCCTTTTGTAATTCGAAAACTCCTGCTACACGTGGAGTAAATAAGCTAGTCCCTTTATCAATATAAAGTAGGTCAGGCTGCGTAACATTAATCGTATCATTTGCAGTAAATGCAAAATGGTACATTCTTAATAACCGTGTATTAGTTGCAGTTAAAGGAGCACTATTATTCTCTGTGTATAAATTGACGATTGTCCAAACACCATTATTGATATGTCCCATTGAGGTATTAAACTCAAAAATACAATCAATCATTGAAGATTGAGTACAGTAATCAGCATTAAATAACAATGTATTATTTTGGGCATAAACTTTTTCAAGTTGAATAGTCGTATTATTTTCCCACTTATCTTTTACAAACTTAAATACAATATTATTGCTGTTAGGAATAAATCCACTGATTTTTGAATCAATAAGATCTTTAGCAAAAATTAGATGGCCTGAAAAACCTGATGCTCGACAATTTAAAACATGAATCCATGCACCATTATTTTTACTATTCGTAAGTAAACAGATATTTAAATTATCTGTTTTAGTACCAGTCGATTGGAAATCAATATATGCAAGTTTTACTTTTTGAGTATTACACTTGATTCCCGCGCCACTAATTCGAATAGTTGTCTTTAATGTTTGTGCAGAAATTGAGGGTACACCACGAAGACTTACAGCTTTTGTTCCATAATCAACAGCGCTAAATGTAAAGTCGCCATCTGCAAAAATTGTCGTTTCATTATCTGACGCATTAATTACTGCTTGATAAGCGGCTGCATCATCTGAGCCATCAAATTTTGCACCAAACCAACTGAGGTACAACTCACCAAAACCTATTTGCCGCACCCATCCATTAAAAACAGTTCCACTATCATTCTGGGTAGATTTTGTTGAATCATAAATGAAATGGCCACCACCTCTTTTTTGTCCTGAATAATAGGATTTCACATATACAGTTTGACCATTTACCGGATTTTGAATATTTAATAATTCATTAATACTTTCATATATTTCCATTTTTATCACCTTTACAAAAAATTAAACTTCCATCAATAAATTAAAATTTTTATTAATAATTAGTAACCTACATAATTAACTCTCCAGTTCATAGGCAATAAAAAAGCACCCATTGGGGTGCTCATTAATTCATACAATTTATACTTTAAATTTATATCTATATGATCCAATTAAAAGCATATTTGATGCAGACTTAGTAGATAAGTCTAGAGGTGCATTTAATACTAAAAGATTTGCCCTTTGTTCAGTATTAGCAGTCACATTAATCGCAATATTATTGGAAATATTGAAACCAGTTGACTGAGTAATGAGACCATGACCTGAAATATAGTTCGAAATTACTGTACGTTCAGGAACACCTGAAACAGGTAATGTAATTGATAGATTTCCACTTGTAAGAGTTGAGTTAAGTAGAATTGAGAATTCAACAGTAATATATTTACCTTCAATACTGTAATAGCCAACAGAATCTGTAATAGTTACATTAGGATTTATAGCGCCATTAACTAATATCTTTGGAATATACTGAAGTCTTTCATCTGGAAAATTATTATCAGTCGTATTATCACGAATGATAATAGTACTATTACCAGAAATAGGTCCATCAATCCACTTCTTGGAAAAGTCCGATTTTGAGCTAAATGTGTTATCTATGATTTTTAGATTTTCTGGCTGGAGTGTTGCTTGCAGTACACAAGCATTATTCTGTAGATCACCAAAACCTTCAAATATATTATTTAAAACCTTTATATTCTTAGCAACTCCAGTCGTTTTAACCACACCAAAAACTAGATCTTTTGCAGTTGTACCCATAATCAAAAGACCATCCACGTCTGTATATCTATGGACAAATGAAATACCTTTATCACGGGAATTTGCAATATTGTTTTTATCAATAAAATTTGTCCATGTGTTATTAATATCCTTAACATCAATAGCTCTAGGTACTGATACTACTCCCTCGTATGAACTTGATTTAAAACTAGCAATAGCAATATTATTAGAAAAAATTGGCTTAATTAACGTACAATCTTCTGAATAGACAAGTCGACCCGCAATAGTTATCTCATTATGTGAAATCGATAACCCATTAATATAGTCTTTGATAGCATGAGTTCCTGTTACTTTTACAAGAAGTGAGGTGACATCAAAGCGATTGTTGTGAATCTTAAAGTGGCGCATTCCACTCTCTACAGAGTGCATAGCTGGGGTATCACCGGCAACAATCAAATCAGAATCACAAGCAATCTCAAGAAAGCCATTTGCTCCACCCATTCCAGCTCCACCATTTCTAAAAGTAAATCCTCGACCTGAAACACGAGCAAATGAGTTGTACCAAGAAACATCACAGTCATCAAAAACTGCATCAATATCAAGATACTTATAAGATATTTTAAAACGAAATATATATGGGATTGCTGGATTGTTTAAATCTGGATAAACAGCTTTTAGTGAGCCATTGAATCTTATTGAACGATATCTTGTATATTCAGAAAGAACTTCAATTCCATTTCCAGTAGGGTCAAACCATAGATTAGTTGAAGAGCCATCCCCATACATTTCAAATCCGAAGCCACTATTAGGGGCTAATATTGTTAAACTTGATAATCTAAAATTTCCACTTGGGATATACATAAATCGCTTACCACCTTGTCGCATGGTATTTTCATTGGACATGATGTAATCAATACATTTTTGAAAAGAAACCGTATCATCATTACCTATTTGATTTGTAGCATTCCAATTCCCATAAGCGCCAAACATATATACATCTGGCACTACAATATTTTGACGAACCCACCCATTAAAAACTAAACCTCCGTCAGTTATTGCTGATTTTGTTGAATCATAACTGAAATCCCCACCTCCTTTTCCTTTACCAATATGGTAGGACTTCACATAAACAGTTTGACCATTTACAGGATTTTGAATATTCAATAAGTCACTAATACTTTCATATACTTCCATTTTTAGTTACCTTTATTAATAGAGAAAAGTTATTTATTCGAGTACCACATTTTGATTATTCCAATTAAGATGTTTGCAAAACTTTCCCTCCAGATTATAGGTAATAAAAAAAGCCCAATGCTTCACAAAGGGCTTCCTAAATTTTTCACAAATAGACATTTCATTAATATTATTACTGTTTATCATTTTATATATCTAAAGATATTAAAAAAACAGATTGATATATCATTTACGAATAATAAATTGATACTCTAAATTATTACCGCCAGTTACATCATTTCGAAGCCAGAGCCAACCATTGGTATCTATGTATCCCCAAATATTAATTGTATTGAGCACGCCATCTACGTAATAAGCAGTAGATAGTGGTGTAGGCGAACTGGCATTTGTTGATACAAATGTTTTTTTATAACCAGCAACTGCAGATTCAAAATAACGGTCATAGGCAGGATTTGTACAAATTGCTTTTTCAATAAAGAACCGGCCACAATCACCAACATAAGCAGATTTTTTATATGTTGTACCCGTGAAAATAACCTTCGAATAAATAGTTCGATCTACCTCACGATAACCTGTAGACGTATATTCAGACACTAATCGTGAATCAGATAGCTTATATGGAAAATCCTTAAAATAATCGTTAAATGTACAATTTTCAAAGCTTACATTTGGTGAACTAATCCGAGATAAAAACGCATATTTTTCAGCCTCAACTTGTGTTCTATTACTGAATGTTTTTTCCCAATCAAAACCAACGAATTTAATATTTGATTCATAGTCGATTTTTATTTTTGGTACTGTAGTTGAAATATCAGCTGTATTATAACTACGCCCAGTAATTACGACGCCACGGCTATTTGTAAAATAAAATTCCGTTCCTTTGTGGTTCTCAACAGAGGCCAATAACCGTATTGAGTGAGTTAAGGAACCTTGAATAGCATTAGCACCATCTGGTGATCCGGTACCACAGCCATCAGCATGTACAGATAAATCAGAGTAAGTAAGCGCAGATAGATCAATACCAACTCCCTGAGAGTTCGTAACATACAGATTGCGACCCGTTACTGATGTACCAGATGTAATCCCAATACCAAGCGAAACAGTATTATCCGTTAAGATATTGTTGACTTGGGACATCCAGCAATCAGTTTGAAAATATCCTTTATCACACCCAACTACCCTTAGGTCATTTCGACTTCCATAAATATTTGCTCGTAAATAGAAACCATAACCTGTTCCAGCAACTGAACCATATCGATAAACTGAAATACCTTCGACACGATCATACATACCATATAGATCACCATCTTTTGGGCATACAAAAATAACCGCATCAATATTATCCGTAAGATAGCCACTACCTACATGATTAGCCGTAGTTTTGATGAATTCAGTTGCTCCACGTCCTGCGCCTATTAATTTTGGTACTCGATAGTAGACAGAAGTTCCTTGTGCAGCATGGATTTTAGAAATGATAATAGGATTAGTAGTTCTAAAAGTACCTGTCCCGATTTTAACCGTACGAGGCAAATTAAATGATGCGGCATAATACAACGCCTGATTCACAGCTGCACAAGACCATACAAATGTTGAATCTTGACTCAAACCATAATTCTCAGCATCAATTTCAGAAGTACTGTCAATACGGACCCAACAACCATTTCCTGTATTGGTAGCATTATAGTAAGTATTAAAATTAGCAAAATCTGGTAAAGTTATTAATGGATCAATAGTATATCCACCATCATGCTTACTTTTACTTTCTGTTCCGCTCCATACGAATAAACCGCCACCGATCCTAGGATTTATTAATCCAGACATTGGGGTATGATAGGATAAAACCCGAACAATCTGTCCATCTTCTCTCAGGACCACACTAATAAGATCATTAAGTGTATTGACCACCTGAATTGTTTTATCATTAATCTGCTTTTGATTTTCTGAACCATCAATAACGTCAGTTGCATTTATTGTAGCCATTTTATGTACCTTTAAATATCTATGAAAATAAAAAAGCACCCTTTATAGGTGCTAATAAGATTAAGTAGTTTGTAAAATTTTCCCTCCATTGATCAGCTTAGTTGTTAGTGGTGCTACTCCGCCAATTGCTGTGCCACCTCGTATCGGCTGATCTTCAGTCATGCCGTGGTAATTCCAGTTTCTTGTGCCGCTATTGATAGATTTATTACCATGTCTACCAGGCCAATGCCCTCCCTCAATATCACTGAGTAATCTCAACTTCACTATGTAAAAATCAAAGCACCAGTGTTTAGGATAGGTTGAAAATTGCTTTCGAAGCGAATGGCCGTTTCTTTTAATTCTTGATTAAGGGTCTTTTGAGCTTCTAAATAATTTTGCTTGGCTTTGGATAATTGCCTATTCTTTGGTTTGGATTTGACTTCTGTCTTTCCTGTGAGCTTAATATATTGCTTCGAGTCTATGCCTACACTTCCACTACGATAAAAAATATTCAGGTTTATTATTAAGCCGAGCAATTAATTTATTATGTTTTTCTAAAGCCATAAAAAAACGCTCATCTAATTGAGCGATCTCTTCTTGAGTTAGTTCTTGTGTTAAACAACTGCCTATATGATTAAGTTCTGCTTGGATCTGTTTAATTTCATTGGTAATTTTTTGAAATCCTGTCATAAATTCTCCAGAAATAAAAACTCCACTCAATCAAGGAATCAAGTGGAGCTAGAATTCATTTCTTAATTTTCAACGAATATTAAACAGCAGGAATCACTTTAATAGTCGTAGGAGTCACTTCATTGCTATTCTGGCATACAAGAGTGAGGTTGAAGTAAACATCTTCAGTGAACGCTGTAATAGTCTGGTTATAACGATGAATTTCAGTTAAACCATCAACTGAGGTAATCACATGCTCAATTTCAGTTTCAGACACGTATTTCATTGAATACTTAACTGGTAAATTTTGCGTTTGAAACAAAGTATCCAACAATGAAAAGAAATCATTCATCTCATCGTAAGTATTGTTATAACCAATATCAGAACCACCTAAATCGTAACTATCAAAAGTCGTCTGTAAACGAACACCACTATGGACATTACCTGTAGCGCTTAAGAAATTCTCAGCAACAACTTCAAGTGTGTCTCCAATATTAGCTTTAGTAGCTACATGGTAACCGTACATGATCATTGGTGCTTCAGGTGTACCAAAATCTAATGGCTCGCCTACTGGAGTTAAAACACCATTTTCATATGTACAGTTATCCAAATACCAAGCCGATGCTGGAGGATTTGGAAGACTAGTTACACCAATGACAGTAAAACCTGGTAATGCATTAATTGCTTCAACATTACTCAACACTTGGTCATAGCTAGTTGTATCGTCAATCTTAACCAGCACTGTATGACCAGCAGGTAAGTTTGTATTTGTTAAAGTTTCAATTGTTGCTTGTTTTGGGGTAGTAACCATGAAGGTTTCCTCATAAAAAAGCCCTATCATTTATATGTGATAGGGCTGGGTGGTAGAAACTGAAAAATAAAAAGCCCCGCCAATAACTAGTATTTAGCAGGGCTTCGCACCGTAATCCGTCCGGTAATTTAGGCAAATCATATTAATGTCATCACTTCACCTTTATCAGAGCAAAATGAATCATTCCCCGATCTACTGAACTTCTCATCATTAATAATTAAGTGATGAATTTTTGTTGTTCCAATTAATTGAGTACGAGCCTGTTGTACAAGACTCCTGATAACAAAATCTTCCCCTTATACTCCTTACCATCAGTTTTTGTGATGATAATGTTTTGAGATTCAGATTTTTCCAAAGGATAGCTAATCGTTTTTTCATGTCAATAGCCTTTAAAATTAAAGAAATTTTAATTTAACAAGCCATCAAAAATTAGTACTGTTTTCTGTTGACAGTTCAAAAGCAATAAAATTAATTTTAATCAATAAAAAAAGCCCACTGATAAGTGAGCTTTAAAATATCTTTGGTGTTCGACCATAACTTCGTCCCACCTTAACATAAATTTATACTAACTGTGCTGCATTGTCAATATTGCAACACCTCTATTTTTCCATCTAAATATGCAAGGCCTTTATCAATTTCTGAACGGACTTTTGCTTTACTGCATTTATGAACATTGGCAATTGTTAGATAAGACCAATTATTTTCATAATAAAGTATTAAAAACCAAGATCTTTCTTGCAAAAACTCTCTTTTATCACTATGCATTTTTGCCAATAGTTTACCTACCTCAACTGCTTCAAAATCCTCAATAACGCAAGGGATAGAAACATTACTTGCCCTAATTCTAGTTGTGTCATTTTGGTCAATTAATATAGCTAAAGGATTTGCTGAAACTTTAAATTTCGTAGATCTTACCCACAAACCATATTGTTCAAGCCACTGATGAGCGGAACGTTTAGACCAGTCCATTATCTTATTATTTACTTTTGCATTCATGTTTAAAATTCCCTCATATCAATATTGTTTACTGTTTTCATAAGGTGTTTTTGTTTCGATAACTTGCTAGCTTACGTGTTGCTGCTGACTTCACATCCTCAACTAGAGAAATACCAGTTGCAGTAAAGTAAATGAAATCAGCAAAGTATCTAAGTGCGGGTTTGGTTCTTTTCTCTCCTTCAATTTTTGTTTTGGGCGCTAACTCGAATTTTGTGTAGCACTGCAAATCTTTAATTCCACCCCGTTGTTGAGCCTTGAGTTGGATATAGCGCTTGTATTCCTTCGTGCTATCAAAAGTCATCCCATCTAATTTAATTTTTGAAGCATTAAATTTATTACGACCCATTTTAGATTTTTCAGGCTTTGGACACTTTAAGTGATATTCAGCAAGGCTCATGGATGTCATTCCTCAATAGCCTCCTTACGTGAATGCCACCAAAGCACTGCAACACCACAAATAACCCCAGTTACAGTTGAAATGAGCATTGCCCACGCTAAGATCTCAAATTTATTCATGTTATTTCTCCATTACGATTTGATTAGAATCCAACTTGCTTAAGGTATGGCATCAATTTTTGTTGTTGCTCGAGATCAGCAAGTTTTACGACAATACGAGCAGCTAGTTGTTCATAGCTTTCATTATCTTCCGCATATCTGCTTGCGAACTCTGGATGTACAGAAAGTTTTTGAGCAAATGAGTAAATTTATTTAGAACTGAGTACTTTTAATTCTCCTTTGGGGTTTCGAACTTGTGATTCAGTAGTTGTTTTTTGCTTGTTCACGAACTTGCTATTTACAAGATGCGTTGATTAACCAATCTGCGAAGGGGTAAAGCATGAGTTCATCACAAAGATTCTTTTCAGCGTTGTAGAGATCAAATGCTCGTAACTCTCGATCGAACCAAATCGCCTCTTTGATCTGCTCGTATGGATGCTCCAAAATTAGATGCTGTAAAAACGTGCCCAAGGATTTGTGTGTAATGGGTTTCTCTTGTGCAGTCTGTACGAGGCAATACACCTTTTTCTGCCATTTTTCTTTCAGCCACGTAAGTGACCTCAAGTAGAGAGACTGCATGATTCGTCCACCAATAGTGTTAATGGCTTGTTGAACAATACTCATTATTTAAACCTTATTTAAACTTAACCCACACCAAAATTAAACCATAAGTTAAATAAGGTTTCAACTTATATCCACTTCACAAATATATTTTTTTAAACTAAAATTCAACCAAAGGTTACAAGTAATGATTGCAATGAGCACAATGGTTGAACGTATTCAGGATGCCCTAAAAGCAAAGAAGTTATCTTGGTCGAAAGCTGCTACTTCAATTGGTCTTTCTGCTCAAGCTCCAGCAAAGTGGAAAAAGGGACAGATTAGTAAAGAAACCCTAGATAAACTTGCCGCATTACTTGAAGTGGATGCAGGGTGGCTTCTCAATGGGAAAAATCCTGCAAAGATTGATAACTTCAATATGCAAGAGTTCATGGCAAAGCATGGGCTTACTAAAAAAGAAGATGCATCATTTGATACAGATGACATCATGGACGCAGATGTTGTTGAGTATGAAGTGGCTAACGGTTATGTATGGATAGATGTCGTGGAAGCTAGTTTTTCATGTGGTACTGGGGAATCCATTGAGTTCCATTTTGATGTAATTAACGGGAAATATCCGTTCCCTTCCTCTTTCTTTCATAGAAAAGCTGTAGAACCTAAATACTTAAAGCTAATAAAAGCTAAAGGCGACAGTATGGAAGAATATATTTTCCATGATGATCTAGTTGGTATTGATATATCGCAAACCGAGATCATTGATGGTGAAATTTATGCTGTCTACTTTGAAGGGGAAGGAATGATTAAGAGAGTTTTTAAAGAAGAAGGGGGAACTTTGGTCCTGCATAGCCTGAATGAAAAATATAGAGATCGAAAAGTAACAGAACAGAATGGCATCAATTTTAAAGTTATGGGCCGTCAAGTTTGGCGTGCAGGATAATTAAACTAATATAGTCAAGCTATGTTTGTTTATACCCGCCTAGTGCGGGTTTTATTTTGTTTTATAGAAACTATGAAACCATGTTTGTAAAAATATTACCAAAGGTTAAATTAATAGATGTTTTGTCTTATACCTTTAGTTTAACAATTTTCATCAGATAACAAAAAAGCACACCGACCGCTAAATCAATTGAGCTGGTTACAGATTTAAGCTGCAAGTCATTCAATGATTCTACAAATCATTATAACCATAAAAATATCAATATCTTGCTGGTTAGCAATATCGATCGTAATAAATAGTCGGAGTTTTAATCATACAAAAAAATTAAGCATCCCCTTAAAGGGTACAAAGAGTATTTAGGCTGTGAGGAGACTAAAATCTGCTCTGTACGTATTTGCTTCAAATATAAATATACCATGCTTTATAAAATCAAGGATGAATTTAAGAGCCCTTTAGATGTTCAAACGTGAACATCTTGCTGTTTGCGAATGACTTCCCAAAGAGATCAGTTTTTAACGCAAAAAGAAGTTAGCTATTGATCTTCGAAAATCAAATATTTCTGTATATGACCGTAATACTTATAAACAAAAATGCGGTTCTAAGTGCACAAGATAAATACTAAAAAATTAATGTATACTGAATAATGAGGAATGGATAATGGGTACGGGCCAAAAAGTTTATGCCCCTACTCTCTGTAGGTCGTACTAAGTTTTATAATATGATCAATAGAGGTGAAATTGCCGAACTAGTTCGACTAAGCGAGAAGGATTTTTTTTGGTATGCATCCTTTGTAAAAGATAAAGTCGAAGAACATAAAAATTCTGATATAGTAGCCGCTTAGATAGCGGCTTTATTTTTGCCTACGATTTTGGTGTGATAATCAAAACGGGTAATTAAACAGGTAAAAATTTAAATAGCTATTTAAATAAATATCATATATCAAGAGGTTAGACTCAA
>Ga0207713_1001636_pt1 | contig 17463 bp, 19 predicted proteins | sample KBSS64metaG_FD_184404 | JGI IMG/M metagenome (GOLD analysis project Ga0207713, IMG submission 184404) | Switchgrass rhizosphere microbial communities from Kellogg Biological Station, Michigan, USA - KBS S6-4 metaG (SPAdes) (version 2) | ecosystem: Host-associated > Plants > Roots > Rhizosphere >... | reverse complement strand
TCGTAGTTAATAACGTGTGTGATATTATCAATATCAATTCCTCTCGCAGCTACATCTGTCGCCACTAAATAGCGGAATTTACCTTTTTTGAAATCATTCATAACCTCAAAACGGTCTTCTTGCACCATTGCCCCGTGAATTTTATCACAAGGATACCCAAGATCATCTAAATCATCTAACAGCGTATTTACCTGCTCTTGCGTGCGGCAAAAAATGATGCAGCTGTCCGGATTTTCTACTGTAGTTACGTCTTTCAGCAGTTCAAATTTACGTTCGTTTTCTACTGATATAACAGAATGGTCAATCGTACTTGTCGTTAATCCATTTGCTTTGATTTCAACATCAACCGGCTTTTTCATATACTTGCGAGAAAGCTCTTCAATATCTTCAGGAAGCGTAGCAGAGAAAAGCATCGTTACACGCTCACTAGGAAGATGTTGAATGATTGCTTCTACTTGGTCAATAAAACCCATATTTAGCATTTCATCTGCTTCATCAATAACCAAATAACGAATTTTCTCTAATGCAAGCGTTTCTTTTTCTATATGATCAAGCACTCGTCCAGGCGTACCTACAACAATATGTGTTTTTTGCTTTAATTCTACTTTTTGCTTAGCAAACGGTGATTTTCCGTAGACAGCTGCTGCTTTAATTCGCTTAAAACGGCCGATATTTGTAATATCTTCTTTTACCTGCGCGGCCAGCTCTCGTGTAGGTGTTAACACTAAGGCCTGAGGCTTATTTTCTTCCCAGTTAACTAATTCACACAGTGGAATGCCAAAGGAAGCCGTTTTTCCACTTCCTGTTTGAGACTTCACGACAACATCTCTTTCTTCTAGCGCGATGGGAAGCACCTTGCTTTGTACTTCCGTGGGATGATTGTATTGCAGGCTAGAAAGCGCCTTAGCTACCTTATCGCTAAGACCATATTGACTAAAACTTCTTTGATTCATTTTGTACCCTCATTTATTTTAAATTAGTGATTATCTTTATCATGACCTGATGCACTATGTTTCATTATACTTTAATTCTTCTATACGCGCTCAAGATTTAATGTAGCATTGATTTGTCAAACAAAAGAGAAAAGCCGCTCTCTTATTAATAAGAAAACGGCTTTGGTATGAGCGATGAGGGATTCGAACCCCCGACCCCATCCCTGTCAAGGATGTATTCTCCCACTGAACTAATCGCTCGTGATATGTATTGACTATATTATAGAAAGAGTTATCCAATTTTGTCAACTATTTTTCCGCAGTTCCCAAGTTGGAAGGATCGTCTTTACTTTTGATAAAATAAAAACATGCCATAAAGGAGCGTGACGGGATGAAAGTACCAACTTTAAAAATTGACAGCCGTGTACTTCAAGGATTCGCTTCCAAAGAGACAATCGAAAAAGCGCTATTACATGAACGTTCTGCTAAAGACAGAGAGAAATGATTCACTAAGAGGTGTATTTGATGAATATTAATTATTATTTTAGTCGGTTTTTAGCTAAGAAACCGGATAGCCCAACGTATGAAAGCTTAGCTGCTTTACAGAACAAACACATGCTTCATGTTCCTTTTGAGAACTTAGATGTTCTGTCTCAAACCCCTATTATAATTGATTTAGAACGAATTTTTCAAAAAGTAATTGTAAATTTGCGGGGAGGATTTTGCTACGAATTAAACGGTCTATTTGGCTGGCTATTAAAAGAAAGCGGATATGAAGTCTCTTACGTTTCAGCTACCGTCAAAAAACCCGACGGCACGTGGACCATTGAAGGAAGTCACGCTACAAATCTTGTGACGATTAAAAATCAGCCTTACATCGTAGACGTTGGGTTTGGAGATTCTGTGCGCAAGCCAATGCCTTTAAATGGCGAAGTAGTAAGAGATGTAAGCGGCTCTTATCGTATGACAAACGTTGCTGAGCATATGTACGATTTGCAGCGATGGGAAGATGATGTATGGAAAACGCTGTACCGTGTGTCTACGCTTCCTAAGAAACTAACTGACTTTACTCCCATGTGTGAGTTCAATCAAACGTCAGCCGATTCTCCGTTTGTACACAAACGTCTTGTTACAATCGCAACCCCTACAGGGCGCATTACCCTTTCCGGTGAAACTCTGACTGTAACAGATGGCGAAAAAAAGACGAAAAGGAACCTTTCAGAAGAAGAAATACCTGATATTTTACAAAATCATTTTTATATTATTAAAGGATTTTATTAATATGTCCTTACACGAAAAACCGGCCTCTTATGGGGCCGGTTTTTGTACAGGAGTAATCATCCTGTTTTCTACAGGCGACTTTAAAATAATTGAGGTATTCACATTTCCATAAGGAATCAGTTCATCCACTAGCATTCTAAGTCCATCCATTCCAGACACGGCTGCTTTAATAAAGTAAGAAACCGGCCCCGTTACGCGATGACATTCAAGCACGTCTTCATTTTGCTCAATAAAGTCTTCAAATTCCTCCGGTTTTCTTTTTAATTCACTTACTTGAATAAACAGCTGTGTATCTCTTCCTAAAGCTTTCGGAGACACCGTAGCGCTGAAACGCTGGATCACCCCTCGTTCCTGAAGACGCTGAAGTCTTTCTGATACGCTTGGACGGCTAAGAGCCAGCTTTTTTGATAAATCACTAATCGTCATACGTCCGTCCCTTTGCAAAATAGACAATAGTTGTGCATCGATTTGATCCATACAAACCTTTCCTTTCAAAATGAATATAATAAATAAAATCTTTATTCAAGTTGATAACAGAACAAGTATTATTTCCTTCATTTATACATGTGTTTTCTTTATTTAATATCCTATCATTAAAGTAGATAATTGAAAATGAAAATTCCGAAAAAACAAACAAAGGGGTTTATTTATGAAAAAAGTTTTATGGATTATTCTTGGATGTACGATTGCAAGTATTGGTGTTCTTATCTTGCGGCACTCTCACGTAGTGACCGGGGGAACAGCTGGTCTGTCTCTTAGCTTGTCATATGCCCTTCCCTTATCGTTTGCCGTGATCTTTTTTCTCATTAATATTCCTTTTTACCTCTTTTCCTTCTTTCAAATGGGATGGAAATTTACCGCCACAACTATAGGATCAGTGTCTTTGCTATCGCTTCTCACTTCACTCGATCACTTGCTTCCTTCTTTTACACTTCCCAGCCTGATGGGTGCTGTTACGGGCGGACTAATTGCCGGCCTTGGCTTATCCATTTTATTTATGAACGGAGCTTCTCTCGGCGGTGCTAATATTCTAGCGTTATTCGCGCAGCGAAAATTCGGTTGGGATCCTGGAAAAGTGAATTTTTCATTTGATTTCCTTGTCGTGCTGTCGAGCATGTATTCAATTGGACTTTCAAAAGGAATTTTCTCTGTTATATCCATTGCGATTACAGGTTTTGTCATCAGCTACTTCAAACAAAAGATTGCTTTACACAATCAACCGACATCCGCTTCTTCCACACAGCCTTTAGATAATGCGCTTTCTAAATAAAAACCACGATTTAGCTGTGGCTAAATCGTGGTTTTTATTTACATTTTTTCTACTTTTATAAAATCAAATTGGGCTTCATACCCTTCTCCTTGAGGACTACAAGCATAAATACCAACTTGAACAGGTTCTTTGGTTGATTTCAATAAGTGAGCGAGTCGGAGCTGAGTCCAAGAATCTCCATCACTTGAATAACAAACGGTGTAATCATCGTTTTTGCGCTGAATTTTAAAATAAAGCGCTGATTTGTTTTGAGTAAAATTTTGACTGGACCAATCTGAGAAGCCCTGGTTGGTTACGACTGCTCCTAATTGGTTAGGACCATCGGGATTGTATTCAACTGACGTTTTGATCCACGTATCTTTTGATACACGAATCATGAGACCTGCTTGATCGTAGCGATTAACTGGATATGTATGCACCTTTGTCATGATTTCAAAGTCGCCTTCTACTTCACGGTAAAGAAAGTGTCCATTGTCCGCTTCAAAGCCATAATGAGTACGCTGCCAAAAATCCGTTTTAGCGTCTGTTTTAATCACTAATCGATTCGTTTCTGTATCAATTTGAAATTGAGCTGGTGGACAATACCAAGAAACGTCTGAATCTAATTTTCCTTCTGAAAAGTTTGTGAAAAATACTAGTTGATTACTCACTCTCTGTCATTCCCTTCTTAGAAGCTATTATTCTTCTATTTCTATTTTGCCATAATTTAACGAATAAATAAAATATTTTGATTATTTTTCTTGTAAATTCTTTTCTTTCATAAAAAAATAAGACTCTTTTACATAGAGTAAAAGAGTCTTATTTTTAAATTAATGCATTTAGAATAAGTGCTCCTGCAAAAGCAATAAAGGATAGAAGCGTTTCCAGAACGGTCCATGTTTTGAACGTTTCTTTCACTGTTAATCCTAAATACTCCTTCACCATCCAGAAGCCAGCATCATTAACATGAGAGAACATTAGTGAACCCGCACCCGTAACGATAACAAGCAGTTCTAAGTTAACACCGGACATATGCTCAATGATTGGTGAGACAATACCAGCAGCTGTTGTTAATGCAACTGTTGCTGAACCTGTAGCAATACGGATTAATCCAGCAATTAAAAATGCAAGTACAAGTGGTGATAGAGATAGATGTTCAGACATTTGACCAATCGTTGTACCTACTCCGCTATCGATTAATACTTGTTTGAAGCCACCCCCTGCACCAATAATTAAGACAATAGATCCTACAGGAAGCAAACATTCTTCCGTTAGTTTTTTAATCACATCTTTTGTCATACCTTGACGTTTTCCAAGCAGGTAAAACGCTGCAAAACAAGCAATTAAAAGTGCAATTAATGGACTTCCTATTAATTCTACAAACTTCACTACGCCGCTTGGCAATCCGTTAATAACAGGTGCTATCGCTGCTAAGATCATTAATAGAACGGGCAGTAAAATGACAAAAAATGAAACGCCTGTACCAGGAAGATCTTTTGATGTTGTCGTAATACGAATTAGATCAGGTTCTCCTTCTGGAATCACTCGTTTGTGAACCCATTTTGCAAAAACTGGTCCAGCGATAACTGCAGCTGGAATTGAAATGATTAATGCGTATAAAAGCACTTTTCCCGTATTTGCTCCGTAAATACTAATAGCTGCCATCGCTCCTGGATGAGGAGGAACGAGACCGTGAACAATTGATAATCCTGCAATAACCGGCAGAGCAATCAATAATATATTTTGTTTTGTTGTTTTATGAATCGAAATAACTAAAGGCAGTAGAATTAAAATTCCTACTTCGAAGAAAACAGGAATACCAATAATGAAACCTGCTACTAGCATCGCCCATGGCAGTCTTTTCACACCGAATATTCTTACGAAATAATCCGCTACCTGCATGCCGGCACCTGAATCGGCCATCAGCTTACCTAAAATCGTTCCCAGCGCTAAAATTCCTACTAAGTGCCCTAAAACACCGCCCACTCCCGTTTCGTAAGCGCCAACAATTTTATCCATTGATAACCCAGAAGCAATTGCCAAAAACAAACTCGCAACCGTTAAACTAATAAACGCATGCCATTTAAAAACTGAAACACCTACAATAACAATAACAATTGCGGCAACTGTAATAGCTAATAAGTATGCATCCATCTTGCTTTCCACCTTCCCTTTAAGTAAACGCTTTCTCTATGTAGCAAAAAAGCTCTACACCCTGTGAATTTTTTAAAAATAAGTTCCAATTATCGAAATCGTTTACATTAATTAATTTAGAAAACGATTTCATTTTTTTATTACTTAAATTATATGAAAAAAAAATTCTTAAATCAATAAAAAAACTCAAAAAAATTTTATCAATTTTATTCCATACGGTTTTAACACATAAAAAAATCCAATCATGTTAATGATTGGATTCACCTTATTTATTTGGTGATGGTTGGATCAGCCGTTTGACTGTCGATAATCGGTTTTTCGCTTGTTTTTAACGTTATTTCTTCATATTCCCCCGGCGCTAATACACTTTTATCTCCTCTCATGAGATACGTGTAAACAATGATAGAAATGAATAGACCAAATGTCCAGGCATTATCCCATAAAAAACGCAGTCCAGGAATTAGTAAGCCTAAAACGGGTATGGCCACGCCAATTACTAATGCATAAATACCGTTTTTATTAAAACCTGTTGAATAACTGTAGCGACCGTTTACCTCATATAGATCCTTTAATGCCATCTGTCTCCTTCTTACAAGCCAGTAGTCAGCAATGGCGATGCCGTCTATAGGGCCAAGCAGTGCTCCGTATGTTCCAAGCCAGCCGAAAATATAGTTCCCGAAATTAGACATGATGTACCATGGCTGAAGTAAAATAGCAAAAATACCGGTCACTAGCGCCCCCATCGCAAACGTGATTTTCTTTGGATTCAGATTCTCAATTGCACGGGCTGGCGCGACAATATTTGCTCCCACATTAATCGTTAAAGAAGAAAGCACGATAACGATTGTTCCTAAGAAAATGATAAATGGAGGGAATTTAGCTACTAACGCCACTGGATCCCAAATAGCTTCTCCAAATATAACGATTGTTGCTGAGGTAACAGCAATTCCAATAAATGAAAAAATACTCATCGTCAACGGCAAGGAAAAGGTTTGCGCAACCATTTGAGATTTCTGACTTCTAGCATATCGACAAAAATCAGGAATGTTCAAAGCGAGCGTCGCCCAAAATGCAATGACTCCGGTTAAAGCAGGGAAAAATATGGCTAGAAATTCTCTGGTTGATGTAAATTTAGAAGGCGCAGATAAAATGGGCCCCCACCCTCCCGAGTTGGTATAAGCCCATATAAAAAGAATAATAGCTGAAATACCAATAACCGGAGCAGCAATCGCTCCTAATACTTTAATCGCTTGCGGTCCTTTATATGCTACTCCTACATTTAAAAGCCAAAAAAGAGCAAATACAATGGCTGTATGACCAGCTAAACCATTCCAAGACGAAAACGAAGCGCTTAGAAGTGTATCAATTGCTTCCGTTCCAATCCATGTATTAATTCCAAACCACCCAGCAGCCACAATGGCCCTAGCCAGTGCTGGGATATGTGCTCCTTTATCTCCAAACCACAGGCGGGCAAATACTGGATAAGGAATGCCAAACTTGGTTCCAGCGTGAGAATTAAGCAAGATAGGAATAAGAACAATAACATTTCCTAAAAAGATTGTACCAATTGCTTGCCACCAGTTCATTCCAAGCGTCATCATTCCGCTCGCCATTGTGTAAGCTGGAATACACAGACACATCCCAATCCAAAGCGTGGCAAAGTTAACTCCTTTCCAAGAATGCTCTTTCATCGTAGTCGGACGTAAATCCTCATTCCAAAGGTCACTGCCGCTCAGCTGATTGTGCGTCTCATCTGTGAGCGTCACAATTCCATCTTGCTCAATTTGTGTTTTCATCCATAAAACCCCTTTTCATAAAATAAGTTCATTTCAAAAAACAAATTTTGTTTGAATTTTCTGAAATATAAAGGCGTTTGTGACGATTCCTTCTAGTATGTGATAAATACTAACGTTATCCCTTATTATATTTAATGCGAAACGGGGATACACTGGACAAATTGTAACATTATTTGAGGAAACTTTTATATATTGTGTAGTGTCAACTCTTTTGATTGTTAGATAACCTAACACACAAAAAATCATCGCTTGAAAGCTTCAAGCGATGATTTTTGAACTTAATGTACATATTTTTTTTGAAAAGCCGTAATGCTTTCGTATTCTTCTTTAAATAAGCGAGCCAAACGAATATAGATAGCCGTTAACTCTTTATATACTTCACTGTTTTCTTTGATTGGATAATGATGATTAGTCGCTCCAACCATATCAGAAACAACGTTTAATGAGTCAACTTCGCCAAGGCTATATAAGCCAAGGATAACTGCTCCTAGACATGAACTTTCAAAACTTTCCGGCACGGATACTTCTTGGTTAAAAATATCTGCCATCATTTGACGCCAAAGTGCGGAACGTGCAAATCCGCCTGTTGCCTGAATTTTTGTAGGCTCTCCAATTAACTCTTCAAGTGCCAATAACACCGTATACAAGTTAAAAATAACGCCCTCTAATACAGCACGAATCATATGTTCTTTTTTATGATGTAAACCTAGGCCAAAGAATGAACCTTTGGCATTTGCATCCCAAAGCGGCGCACGCTCTCCTGAAAGGTATGGGTGAAACAATAAGCCGTCTGCTCCCGGTTTCACTAAAGCTGCAATATCCGTTAATACTTCATACGGATCTTTTCCAAGGCGTTTAGCTGTTTCTACTTCGGATGCTCCAAACTGATCGCGAGCCCATCTAAAAATCATGCCTCCGTTATTTACAGGGCCGCCAATTACCCAGTGGTCTTCTGTTAACGCATAACAGAAAATACGACCTTTGGGATCAACTACTGGCTTGTCAGTCACTGCTCGAATAGCTCCGCTTGTCCCGATCGTCACAGCAACAACGCCTGGTTCAATTGCATTTACGCCTAAATTTGATAATACACCGTCACTTGCACCTACAATAAAGGGCGTATCTGGAAGTAAATGCATGTCAACTGCAAGCGCTGGGTTTAACCCTTTTAACTGATGCATTGTTGAAACAGGAGTGGATAACTGATCGGTTGTAACACCTGCTACTTTAAGTGCTTCTTCATCCCACGCAAGATTTTTCAGATTAAACAAACCCGTTGCTGATGCAATCGAATAGTCGATAACATATTCGTTAAACAACTTAAAGAATACATATTCTTTAATCGAAATAAACTTATGTGTTCCCTTCACTAATTCAGGCTGTTCATTAGAAAGCCATGTTAGCTTAGAAAGCGGCGACATCGGATGAATAGGCGTACCGGTACGCAAATAAATCTCATGACCATTGTATTCATTTTTAATTTTTTCCGTCCATTCTGCACTTCGATTATCCGCCCACGTGATACATTTTGTCAGCGGTTTTCCCTGCTGATCAACGGCAATAACACTGTGCATAGCTGAGCTGAATGAAACGCATAAAATATCATCAGGTTTTACATCGCTCGTTTTTACAACCGTTTGAATTGTACGTACAACTGCTTGAAAAATTTCTTCAGGATCTTGCTCAGCCATCGCGGGCGTCGGCGAGTATAGTGGATACTCAATCCCATGATTTGCAATGACTGTACCGTCTACTGAAAACAATACAGACTTTGTACTCGTTGTTCCGATATCTACACCTATTGCATATTTTTTGCTCATGCTGCTGTCCCCCTACTTTACTACTTTACTTATTTACAACACCGTGGCCGCCGAATTCATTTCGAAGTGCTGCTACAACTTTTCCTGTAAATGTATCTTCCTCTAATGAACGATAGCGCATCATTAACGATAAAGCAATAACAGGAGTTGCCGTTTGAAGATCAAGAGCAGTCTCTACGGTCCATTTCCCTTCGCCAGAAGACTGCATAACTCCTTTAATACTGTCTAGTTTAGGATCTTTTGAAAACGCATTTTCCGTTAGTTCCATTAACCAAGAACGAACAACAGATCCGTTATTCCAAACGCGTGCTACGGCTTCATAGTCGAAATCAAACTGACTTTTTTCCAGAACTTCAAATCCTTCAGCAATGGATTGCATCATTCCATATTCTACACCATTGTGAACCATTTTTAAAAAGTGACCGCTTCCGCTTTTACCTGCGTACATAAATCCATTTTCTACGCAAATATCATTAAAAACCGGTTCAATTGTACGGAATACTTCCGCATCTCCACCGATCATTGTACACGCTCCGTTTCTTGCGCCTTCCATTCCGCCGCTTGTCCCTACATCAAAGAAGTAAATACCTTTTTCCTGAAGATCCTGAGCACGTCGAACAGATTCTTTATAATTAGAGTTTCCTCCATCTATTATAATATCTCCTTCTGACAGAAGTTCTTTTAGTTCTGTAATAACATTTTCCGTTACTTCTCCAGCCGGAACCATAATCCATACAACTTTAGGTGAAGGAGCAAGTTCATTAACTAACTCTTCAACAGTAAAGGCGCCAGTTGCTCCTTCATTTGCAAGTTTTTCTACCGCTTCTTTATTTACATCATAAGCTACTACTTCATGATGGTTGTCCATTAAATTTAATGATAAATTATATCCCATTTTTCCTAAACCGATTAATCCAATTTTCATTTTACAAACTCCCTTTGAAAAAAAATTTCACATTACCTCCATTATACGAATTATTTTTCATTTTGCAATCGTTTACAAGAAAATTTTTTTCACTCATATTTTTGTGCTATACTCTTTTTACTACTAAATTCGTGGAAAGGAACATCAGTTATGACGCAAAATTGCTTAGGAAAAATTCGTTCTCACTATGCTAGATTCAGTGAAAAAGAGAAAAAAATAGCAAATTATATTTTAGAACAGCCGGAACAAATTATTCACAGTACCATTAACGAAGTGGCAGACGATTTAAATGTAGCTGATGCAACAGTCTTTCGCTTTTGTAAACGAATTGGCTTCAAGGGCTATCAAGCGATGAAAATAGCGCTGGCTGCTGAAATTATGACGCCTATTCAGCAGATTCACGAGGAAATTGCTGAAACGGATAATGAAAAAACGATTGCTGAAAAAATCTTTCGCTCCAATGTGCGAACGCTTGAAAATACATTACAAATACTAGAAAGCAACGCTATTGAAAAAGCCGTCAAACTTCTTATGAAGGCGGATAAAGTTCAGTTTTATGGCACGGGTGGTTCTTCAGTAGTGGCTATGGATGCTTTTCATAAATTTGTTCGAACAGGAATTAAAACGTTTGCATTTATTGATTCCCACTTCCAGCTTATGTCCGCTTCTCAATTAACAAAACAGGATGTAGCGGTCGTGATTTCTCATTCTGGAACAAATAAAGACACGATGAACATTTTAAATACAGCAAAAGCGAACGGTGCCAAAACGATCGGTATTACGGGTTTTCCAAAATCTCCATTAAGCCAAAATGTCGATGTTTCTCTTTATACGAGTTCAGAAGAAACAGAATATCGATCTGAAGCTCTTGCCTCGAGAATTGGACAGCTAAGCCTCATTGATGCTTTGTACGTTAATGTAATGATTGCGAATAAAGATGCCTCTAAACACTCGCTTGAAAAAGTACGCGATGCCATTGCTGAAACTAGAATTTAACGTTTCGCTCTTATATATTCTTCAACTATAACATCAAACAGAGCATAGAATATATGCTCTGTTTAGTGCAGTTCTTCGCTTAAAATTTTCGAGTTTTAATTCTCATTTAACATTTTCTAAGTTGCTACATATGATAAAGCACAACTTTTAAAAAGTAGGTGAAGTGTGTATGGAGATTATCTATCGCACTGCAAAACTCGATGATTATACAGAAGTAAATAAAATATTAGGGGAATCACTAGAACTCCACGCAAATGCGCTTCCTTCTATGTTTGATAATCAAATGGCTGTTTTATCTCCCGAACAATATCAAGCTACTCTTTATTATGCAACCATTGATATTCTTGTAGCTCAATATCGAAATCAAATTATTGGGGCGTCTGTTGTTGAATTAAAATATAACCCTCCCACTACATTAGCTCCTCTTTCCTACACAGCGTACATCCAATATTTTGGCGTTAAGAAAGGCTTTCAAAATTATGGCGTAGGAAAAAGTCTTTTTTCTGCTACGAAACAGTGGGCTGTACAAAAAGGAGCAAATGACCTCCAGCTTACCGTATGGGCATTTAACGAGAAAGCACGTGCTTTCTATGAAAGTCTTGGGCTGAAAAACTTAAGCTACCTTATGACTACTTCACTACAGCCATAAATCGTTCCAATAACGGAGACTAGACACGTAGGTGATACGTGCCTAGTCTCCGTTATTCAAATAAAAGACTAAATCATTTCGACGTGTTAATTTACACAGCTTATATACATACTAAAAGAAGTTTATTACGTAGCCGGATTGCCTTCTTGCAGCTGTTCTTGTTCATCACGCTGACGGTGAGCTAAACGACTTGCCGCACTAGAAGCTACGCTCGCTACTAAATCATCTAAAAAGGTATTAACTCCTTTTTCTTTTTTACAGTCCAGCTTTTCAATAATGCCTACTTTTACTTTATCTAAATAGCCAAAGGTCGTAACAGCGATACTGCCATAGGTTAAAACGGCACCTAAAGCAATCGTTTCATCAACACCAAACAACCCTTCGTCTTGTTCTACAATACTTTGAAGAGGTTCTGATAATTTATTTTGCTCAGCTAACTTATCAAGTTCGATTCCAACTAGAAGCGCATGCTGAATTTCTCTCTTTTGCAGTACTCTTTCTACGCTCTCAGCACATTCCTGAATGGTTAGAGCTGGATGATAAGGAAGCTGTAAATCATACACAATTTCAGCAATATCCAAAACTGTTACGCCACGCTCTTCTAGCAAATCAAATGTTGCCTTTGCTACTTCTTTGCTCGTTGGGATTTTTTTCGCTGTCATGTCTCTCTCTCCTTTTCAAGTTGTTGTCTCTCTTTATATTAAATTCGATGAGAGGCGCTAAAAACCTTTTTTGTTTCATCTACCTGAATTCATAAACTCGTCACATATCTCTTTAGGCGCTCATTACATTTACTTGCTATAATGAAATTATCTAATCAGGAGGTTTGTCTACTGTGGAAGAAAAACAAAGTAAATTTAGCAGAGGCTTATTATTATTTTTCATTGGCGCAACAGCCCTTTTCTTTATCGTCTTAATCGTTCTGTTTCTCATGTCTACTTTTGGAAAAAGCGAAAAAGAAGCCGTAGCTCTTCTAGCAGGGAATCACTACGCTATCGTTAAGGAAGAGAATTCATATACTCTTTATGATCAAAAAGAAAACAAGCCTATTTTAGAAGATGTAAACGGCTATTTCGGTGCTCGCAATATCCGAAGTTATGTAAAAAATGACACAGAATTGGTTTCGATTGATGAAAAAGAAGAAGAATATACGAAGAAGCCGCTAGAAAAAGCCAGCCAAGCAGAAAAAGCTATGTTTAAAAAAATGAAAAAATTAGAGTAACCAAAAGCGCTTCAGTCGATTCTGAAGCGCTTTTTTAATGACGCATGCCTCTTTCTCGTCATTCGCTTAAAAATTCGTTACAATAAAATAAAGAACGGTTATTAGAAAATGTGTTACAATAAAGGTAACGCTTTCATTCAAATGCATAGGAGTCGATTATTCATGTCAGAAAGTAAGCGGAAGTTAGAAGAAATTTCTTTTTATAGTGACGCACTGCAAGAAGATGTCACGTTACTAGTCTATTTGCCGTCAAACTATTCTACGCTCTATAAGTATTCCTTACTTATTGCCCAAGACGGAAAAGATTATGTTATGTACGGACGAACACCTCGTTTAATTGATGATTTAATGAACGAGTCGGAAATCGATCGTACTATTTTTGTTGGAATTCCATATAAAAGCGTAGAAGACAGACGCGATAAGTATCATCCAGAAGGAAATCAAGTAGATGCCTACATTCGCTTTTTAGCACATGAACTTGTGCCATTTTTGGATAAAACATATCCTACATATCAAATGGGAAAATCACGTGTTCTAATTGGTGATTCGCTTGCTGCTACAGTTTCACTGCTGACGGCCATTGCGTATCCTCACACGTTCGGGAAAGTAATTATGCATTCTCCTTTCGTGAACGATGCTGTATTACAAACGGTCAACTCATTTGCTTCTCCTTCACTGCTGGATTTGTATCATGTTATTGGAACTGAAGAAACAGATGTCAAAACAACACAAGACGGTATATTGAATTTTATTGAGCCTAACCGCCTGTTGCACGAACAAATGAAGCAGCGTGGATATTCTGTTTTCTACGAAGAATTTAATGGAAATCATACGTGGAAATACTGGCAAAAAGACGTAAAGCGGTCGCTTCAATATATGTTGAAGTAGAAAGATATCATATTTTTTGAAAATTTGTTATAATAAGCTCGCTTTATACATATTTTATGATCTTACTTTGGAGGGATTTTTTATGAAATTTGGCGTTGTACTTTTTCCATCTAAAAAATTGCAAGATGTAGCGAATTCTTATCGAAAGCGCTATGATTCTCACTATTCATTAATTCCGCCTCATCTTACATTAAAAGAAGTCTTTGAAGCTACAGAAGACCAAATTGATGAAATTGCGGCTAACTTGCGTAAAATTGCCGAAGAAACAAATCCATTTACATTAAATGTAACGAAAGTAAGCTCATTTTCACCAGCCAATAACGTTATTTACTTAAAAGTGGAACAAAAGCCAGAACTGACGTCACTTTACAATAAACTTCATGAAGGCAATCTTGAACAGCCAACTGAATATTCATTTATTCCACATATTACAATTGGTCAACGCCTTTCAGATGATGAGCACTTAGATGTGTATAGCCAGTTGAAACTTGTGGATGTCGCTCATGAAGAAACAGTGGATCGCTTTCATTTAATGTACCAGCTTGAAAATGAAACATGGACTGTGTTTGAAACATTTCGTCTTGGAAAGGGATAAGATACGTGAACATCAAGGTACTAACGAACAAACAAGATCATTCTGATGCTTACTTCGTACGTCAAAAAGTATTTGTAGAAGAACAGCAGGTTGATGTAGAGCAAGAAATCGATGAATACGATTCTGAAGCCCTGCATTTAGTTGTATACAAAGGAACTGCACCAATTGGTGCAGGACGCTTCCGTATGGTAGAGGACTATGGAAAAGCCGAACGAATCTGCGTTCTTTCTTCTTATCGAAAAGACGGTGTAGGAAAGCTTTTGATGGATAAGTTAGAAGAGCTCGCAGCAGAGCATGAGATTGAAAAGATTAAGCTGCATGCTCAAACGCATGCGGAAGGATTTTATAAAAAGCTAGGCTACGTAACGGTTTCAGGTGAATTTATGGATGCTGGAATTCCACATGTAGAGATGGTAAAGAAACTAAGTAAAAAACACTAGGAATTGAACCTGGTGTTTTTGCTTTTTTAAAGGATAAGAACCTTTGCTTTGCTTATACTAATACCTAATCATGTGAATTAGGTGAAAATATGGATGAACTTATCGGAATTGCATTAGAACTCTTTATCGGATTTATCTGCTTGTTTATTTTAACTAAATTTTTAGGCAGAGCGACGATCACTCAGCTTACCACTTTTGATTTTATCTCTGCTCTTGTATTAGGAGAGTTAGTAGGAAATGCGCTATATGACTCAGAAGTAGGAATAGGCAAAATTTTATTTGCTGTTATCTTTTGGGGAGCGCTTATTTATGTCACCGAAGTTATTACTCAAAAAAATATTCGCCTGCGTTTGTTTTTAGAAGGACGGCCATCTATTATTATTCGAAAAGGGAAAATTTCCTACAAAGAACTTAGCAAAAATCGATTGGATATCGATCAGCTTCTTCATATGCTTCGTTCAAAAGACATATTTTCCATTCGTGAAGTTGAATATGCGATTTTAGAAACAGATGGATCACTAAGCGTATTGCCAAAATCTGATTATGCTAAGCCAACAAGAAGCGATCTACAGCTGCCTCCTTCTGAACCCGTTTTATCTATCGCCTTCGTCAGTGATGGACGTTTGCTTTTGAAAAACTTGATTCAGTCAGGCTTTGATGAAGACTGGCTAAAGACACAGTTAAAAAAACAAGGATTTACCGATTATAAACAGGTGCTTTATGCTGAATGGCAGCAGGGCAGTACTCTTTTTATTGAATCTTACTAAGATGTTTTTTACTTGTTCATTACTTTGTTAAAAAATCGTGAGCGCATTCATTCTGCGGCGTTCACGATTTTTTCTATTAGACACGTGTATTAATCACTAGGCCCTTATTTGTTAGCTTGCTGTATACACGCTCTGCTGCTTGAAGTTTTTTTCGCTTTTGTACTGAACTTGGCGTCAATTCCAGTGAGTGAGAACGCGATTCAAACTCTTCGTCAAAGCTTTTTTTCTCAATAGGCCAAATACGATTTGAAAAAGAAGCATTATTTTTTTGAAGACGATTTGCATATTGAATAGATTGATAAGGCGTGACGGGCAGTATATATCCCATATGAACCCTCCTCTTTTTCAAGATACCTTTTACTCGCAGAACTCAGTATTTTTCTCAAGAAGTATCGACATTGAAACCGCTCACTTTAATCCTCTACTTTAGACTTGTTCAAAACAGATGACACCTTGTATCTATACCGCCTGTTTTGAACATATGTGATGTCTTATTCAATATATACCCTTTTTTACATCCTATCCCTCCAAAAATATCCGTGCTCTTTTTAAAAAAAGATGATTTTGATATGATAGACTTTGACTATAAAACAAAGACTGTGCGTATACACACATCTATATCGATGTAGAACGAGAGCGGCTTCTTGCTTTAACTCCCTCTTATTTACTATTGATTATTCATGTTTTAAAAAGGAGGCCATGTTTTTTGCAACGTGCACTTTATCAAAATCAAATACTTAATCTTGCTATAACGGCTAGAGACCGATTTCAATATTTATATGAAGCTAGTCTCCGCGGAGAAATAACGTGTGCTCACTGCGGAGAACCAGTTAAATTATATCTGGGGATTGAGCATTCTCCTTACTTTTATCATGCTCAAGTTCCCCATGAAAGAGAAGAGTGTTTAGACACACTATCAGAAACAACAGCGGTGCAACAAATAAAAGAAAATCCGCCTGAATACAGAGAAACCAATGGATTTCGTATTCCTAAAGGACGAGCTATTGGCGAGAAAAGTTCAACTGTAAAAGAGAAAGCAACATGGAGGTCTTCCGCACCTTTTTCAAGTGTTCCTGCTTTTCGCTTAAAACCAGCTGTTCCTAAACACTCTGACTCTCCTTATTTAAATGAATTTAAAGAGAGCGGTATTGAATTAGATTCGAACCAGTGGAAAGCTGTTACACATTCAGAAGGACCGCTCCTTATTCTAGCTGGTGCGGGAAGCGGAAAAACGCGTGTATTAACAGCTCGCACCGCATATATGATACAAGAAAAAAAAATTGATCCGAAATCCATTATGCTGGTGACTTTCACGGCTAAATCAGCTAAAGAAATGAAAGAACGATTGGCTACATATCCAAAGATGTCCGGCTTACATCTTCGTCAAATGCTAGTTGGAACTTTTCACAGCATTTTCTTACGTATGATTGTTCATCATAATCCTCAAGCGTGGCAAATGGACCGCCTGCTAAAATGGGATTGGCAAAAAGAACAGATCGTGAAAGAAGCAGCAAGAGAGCTCCACGTGGATGAAAAAGATTTTCCGTTTGATCAGGCACTTCAGCAAATCGGCTATTGGAAAAACACGCTTGTTGGCGTGCAAGATGTGCGGCCAAAGGACAAATGGGAACAAGATGTGCACTTTTTATATCGTCGCTATGAAGAAGTCAAAAAGCAAAAACAGCTATTCGATTTTGATGACATGCTGTATGGATGTTATGAAATGCTAAAACAAAATCCCGATTTACT
>Ga0207713_1001621_pt1 | contig 17530 bp, 14 predicted proteins | sample KBSS64metaG_FD_184404 | JGI IMG/M metagenome (GOLD analysis project Ga0207713, IMG submission 184404) | Switchgrass rhizosphere microbial communities from Kellogg Biological Station, Michigan, USA - KBS S6-4 metaG (SPAdes) (version 2) | ecosystem: Host-associated > Plants > Roots > Rhizosphere >... | reverse complement strand
GAACTTTACAGACCGGCCGCTACGGCATGATATATCCGCAATGCTTTTATAACCTCCCATATATGGCTAATACTTGGTTGGCCAACCTTGGACTTGCGAGGGCTTGGTCCTCGAGGCTCGGGGTCGAGAAGTTGCCGGATGGGTATTTTGATTTTCCGGCTGGATCTATGTTCTGGGCTCGCACCGATGCAATCCGCCCGCTGCTTGAGGCAGGATTACAATGGAGTGATTTCCCTCCCGAACTTGGCCAGACCGATGGCACTCTGGCACATTGCATCGAACGGATGTTGGGCGTGGTACCTACGTCACGTCACTATCTTCATGGAGTTATTCGCGACACTCGCACGCCAAGCTGGTCACGCTGGCGGCTCAACCAATTTATCGACCGCCCGTTTGAGCACATCAAGGCTGCAATAGCGGACCCGGAAATCCAGATAGTCGCTTTCGACATTTTCGACACCTTGCTTACGCGTCCGCTGCTCGACGCTGACTTTGTAAAGCACCTTCTCCAGACCGAACTCGAGAATGAGGGAATTCATGGTTTCCGCGAAAATCGCGTTCGTGCAGAGCAAGCCGCGCGCGAATCCAAACGCCAAGACGTGGATATTTACGACATTTATCAAAACCTTACCAGATTCCAAGGCAATCTCGAGAATCGACTCACACCCGAACGAGAGATCGAATTGGAGGCGCGATCCGTTCGCCCTCGCCAAGAGGTAGTGGCATTGCTCGAATTTGCGGCACGCAGCGGCAAGAAAATCGTGCTTGCGAGCGACATGTTCCTTCCGCGTCAAACAATCGAAGATATGCTGGAGCGCTGCGAAATCAGGGGTTGGGACGCGCTCTATTTATCATCTCAGGTCGGTGTGCGTAAGGATAGCGGTAAGCTCTACGAACACATTCTTGAAAAAGAGGCGTTAGCACCAGGCCAAATGGTCATGATAGGCGATAACGAGCGCTCAGATTTCCAGATTCCGGCTGATATGGGCATTTGCGCTATCCACGTGGTAAAACCTCAGAACATTATGCGCGCTATGCCGCGCTTTGCGGAACTAGTTCCTGACGCTGCTACCGCGCCCTTGGCAGACCAATTTCTATTTGGATCGATTGCTTCAGAGATTTTTGGCGGAATTACCTATCCACATTTTTCACCCGACAACATGTTCGGCATTTCTGCGCGGCTGATCGGCTATGGTTTGCTGGGGCCAATCACGGTGGCATTTTCGCAGTGGCTGCTCGATCAGGCGCAGGAGAATGGAATCGAACGGCTGTACTTTCTAGCGCGCGAGGGAAAGTTCCTCAAAACTGTATTCGATCGTTGGCAATCATCAGGATTGAGCGAAGATCAGGGCAGCACGTGGAGGAATATAGCGAGCGAATATCTGCTGATTTCACGTCGTGCCATTACTGTGCCGTGCATCCAGACGATAGAAGACATTTTTGCCATCGCTGAATCAAATGACTTTTATGGGGCGCCGATGACGATGTTCCTTGATGAGCGTTTTGGTACCGTGCTCGACGACGCTACCTGGCTGAAATGCGAAGACGAAAAGGTTTGGTCGCGCGATGCGTTGTTAACGATCGAAGGTGGTAACATTGACCATATTCGTCATTTTTTAAGAGTGATCGCACCGTATATCTTCCGGCAAGCAAACGTCGAGCGCCAGAACGCGTTACGCTATTGCAATGACATGGGCCTGGTCGCACACGGCGGTAAAGCTGTCGTAGATGTTGGCTATGGAGCCACCATACAGCGCCACCTCATTAAGCTTCTAGACCAAAAGATCGATGGTCTTTATATGATGACTGACCGTAATGGTGCTGCGCTGGAACTGAAAGCTGACGTAATGTCAAAAGGTTGTTTTGTTAATAGCGCGGAACGCCTTCCCACGTCCTCACCATTATTCATACACAGCTTCATCTTGGAAAAGATGCTGAGTTCGGACGATGAACAGGTGATCCGCTACACTCCGGCGGGTGCTCAATTCCGACACCAGGCAGATGATACAAATTCGGCACGAAACGTTCGCCACGAGATGCAGCAGGGCGCATTGGATTTCGTGGCTGAAGCCGTAAGGTTTCGCGATGAGATGAGTGGCTCGCTGCAAATTAGCAAAGCGCATTGCGAGGCTTTATTTTCAAGTTTCGTTACGAATATGTCAGAGAGGGAAAGAGAGATATTTTCTTCACTCGTTCTTGATGACTTCTACTGTGGCCGAGGAATCGTCTGAAGGGGGATAAAAATTCGGTCGGAAGCTGTTTTAGAATCGTTCCTAACAACGGATCCCAAAGGTAAATTTTACATGATCGACCGTCATTCGAGCCATACGCGAGAAGCCGCCAGAGCCATGCTTCAAAGCTTTCACTATGCTCGCGAAATCATGCCTCACGGTACTTCGGTCATCCAAATGGCGGTAGATCTGCCAAAAGGCCTCGGTTCCCACCGCGCGAGGCATGTTCCACACACCGTGATAGCCAAAACTGGTCTCTAAACTACCACTCCGTTCGGCAGCAAACATGTCTGCCAGAGCACGTGGTGCGAAGTGCAGGCCCTTGGCTTCTAACCAGTTCCGATTAACTCGTCCGATGGCAACGTCCTCCGGATGAGACCCGTAAAAACCAAGCTCTCTACACGCCTCCATCAAGCGACGGCTGCGTAAAGAAAAGCCGCCATTACCGACGTCACGCCCATCGTCGAATTGCGGCCAACTCGCCCCGATGTAATCATAATCCAGGAACTCGGGTAGCCATTTCCTTGCGTCGAGAACGTGTCCATCCCATTGCACTATCAGGCAGTGGGACGTGCTCACGTAGTCGATCATTTGACGCAAGACGAACTTGGAATATGCGGCTGCGGAAGACAGGCGCTGGATGGGCTCGAGGGTAATCGAAGGGTGCTCCGGCTTGATGTCCGCATCCGTGAACAACTTACAGGCAGCAAAATCAATTTGCTCCAGGCAGGCTTCCAGAGCTCGCACCGTAGCCTCTACATTGACCGATGCCGCCGCACACAGAGTCACTTGCGAAAGATTGAGTCGACCGGCTGGGCGAATTTGCATCGCGCTACAGCCTGGCCACAAAATGCTCGCTTGCGCGGCTCAATTCGGGATGATGGTAAGGGTCCACCGCATACTCTGTCGACCAGATCTGTTTTAGCGCGGCAAGCTCACCGGCAAAGCGTTCAGCTCCGATGGGATCGCGATCAAACCCGCGCGACAAAGATTCGTGGTGAATAAGTGTTGCGCGCGGTTCATAAAGAGACTGCCAGCCTCGCTGATTTAATCGCATGCACAAATCAACATCGTTGAAAGCGACAGCGAAATTTCGCTCATCTAGGCCGCCTACGGCAATAAAGCGCTCGCGAGACACCACAAGGCACGCGGCGGTCACTGCAGAGGTGAACTGCGGAAGCAAATGACGTTTAAAGTAGCCCTCGTCGCCGTCAGCAGTCAGGCGATGGGCGTGACCTGCTGCGTTTCCCATGCCGATGACAACGCCTGCGTGCTGAATCCGCCCGTCTGGATATAGAAGTCGAGCCCCTACCGCACCAACCTCGCTACGCACTGCTTGGACAGCCATGGTAGCGAGCCAATATGGTTCGATAATTTCAATATCATTGTTAAGCAAACATAGCAGCTGACCTTGTGCTACTTCTACCGCGCGGTTATTTATCGCGGAATAGTTAAATGCGCCTTGATAAGGCAATACGCGGTAAAATGCTGGATCGAGATTTTTTAGAAACGATATCGTCTCGGGATCAGTGCTGTCATTATCCACGACAATGACATCGATATCGCGGTACTTCGTAGACGCAATGCCGTTCAGGCATTTTCGCAGTAGATCCACACGATTACGGGTGGGCACGATTATGGTAACAGATGGCAGAGCCTCTTCCATCACGTTGATGACGGTTGGCACCTGGGGACTAGGGCGCACTCGTCGGTGGTGCAGGACCTTTTTTACATGCAGCGGCGCGCTTTTCCTGACCTTTAACGCAATGAGCTGCTCTGCCCAGTCCGACATCTCAGAGAGAGCTTGTAACTCCTCTCGGTTCACTTGCAGGATACAAGCTCCCGTAAGATAATCGAAATAACGGAACATTTCACTGTTCCAGTCGGGTTTGAAGTGTGGCGCAGTCCTCCGTCCTGGTCTGGTAGTCAGATCATCATCTGCGTAAGCTATTTGAACGTCTGCTCCTGCTATGGCAGCCTTGTAGGTTTGCGCAGCTGCCGATGCGAGAGTGTCGCCTGCCTTGATTGGCATCAACCAAGATGTTTCGTTCCAATCGATACGATTAACGGCATCAGCAAGAGTTTGCCCGTGATCAGTCCCAATAAGCAGTGCTGGGAAGCCCTCAGTTGATAAGTTAACCAGCGTCTCCCTTGCAGCTCCCTGTTCCGCATCCCTTACATCGACAAGCGCTAAAATCCGAGGTCCAGGGCCTTGATTACAGCGAGGTGAGGTTTCCTCGTGCCACAACATCCACAGGTCATAAGCATACCTTGATCCGGTCAACAGTCGAGTAAACTGGCTACGGGACCTCAGCCGTTTCCCGCGCAATCGCCACCAGAAAGCCGTCAAATATGCCCGGGGATCTGCACAAAAAGCATCCATATGAACCGCAAACCGCAGCCATAAACCTGTCCCCCTTTTGACATGCGGATGCTTGTGATTTGATTGCATATATGACGCGATAACGAGAGTTGGTGCAAAGGGAAATGCTGATCCTATGCCACATTGCAGCATCCAAACTCTCATACCAAATCTCGTGAGCGCTGACTCATAGGTAATTCCCAAGCGGGGCGAAGTTCGATTCAATGGTCGCGACCCTGAGGGAGGTTTGCGATGACGGTGGCACTGGCGCTTCGAGTTGATTTCACAGCGACAAGGATGCGCGCGCTGGCGCGATCGAGCCGTGAACTAGGTCCGTCGGCTGTTGGCGCTGGCGGCGATTTACGAGGGCGGGACACGCAGCGACGCAGCGCAGCTTGGCGGCGTTGGTCTTCAGACGGTTCGCGATTGGGTGCTGCGGTTCAACGGCGGCGGACCCGACGGGCTGATCGATGCGGTGCCACCTGGTGGTGTGCCGCTGCTCGATGACGCGCAGCGTCGGGCCTTGGCACAGATCGTCGAGAGTGGTCCGATCCCGGCATCGCACGGTGTCGTGCGTTGGCGCCTGATCGACCTGGCGCAGTGGGTCTGGGGCGAGTTCGCCATTGCGATCAGCAAGCAGACATTGAGCCGGGAACTGCGCGCCATGGGCTATCGCAAACTATCGGCCCGGCCGCGCCATCATGCGCAGGATGACGACGCCATCCCGACGTTTAAAAAACTTCCCAGCCCAAGTGGCAGAGATCCGGGCGGCGCTCCGGCGCGGCACAGCGATAGAGCTTTGGTGGCAAGACGAGGCGCGGATCGGTCAGAAGAACGGGATCACGCGGCGCTGGGCGCGTCGCGGAACGCGGCCTTCGGCGCCAAAAGACCAGCGCACGGCATCGGCCTATATTTATGGGGCGATCTGCCCGGCCGAGGGCAAAGGCGCCGCGCTCGTTCTTCCTCGATGCAACACCCAGGGGATGGCCTTGCATCTGGCGGAAATCTCCGCCGCTGTCGCACCGGGCGCGCACGCTCTACTCCTTCTCGATCAGGCCGGATGGCACGGCTCCGGCGCGCTTATCATACCCGCCAACATCACTTTGCTGCCGCTGCCGTCGAAATGTCCCGAGCTCAACCCGGTGGAGAATATCTGGCAGTTCATGCGCGACAACTGGCTATCGAACAGAATCTTCAAATCCTACGCCGACATCCTCGATCACTGCTGCTTCGCATGGAACCGCCTCGTCGATCAGCCGTGGCTCATCATGTTCATCGGCCTGCGATCATGGGCGCATTGGTGACCGTCCATGGGCCTTGGTATAAGATGCGATCGGCTAATTTTCGCTATTCTCCTGGTGGTGACCAGCTTAGGCCCTTGAACAGAACATTACCTGTTTTTACTGGTGTTCTGGCTTATTGTGAGCTCTTGATCTTCGAATAACTAAAGTCATTCATCAGTTTAGGGCGGAGGCAGGGGAATCTGAATGCATAATGGGTCATCCCCTTCGCGTAAAATCTTTCCAGGAATTCCGCTGATCGAATCCCCTTTGTTCGCGCAAATCGCCGACAGATCTGAGTGGTCGGCTTACGAGCGTTCAATAGCGCAAGACCTGCACGAGCGAGGTTATGCTGTGCTAGATTTCCCGGACGATCAGATCGAGGAAAAGGTCGAGCGGATAAAAGGTGCTCTGGCGCCCGAGTTTGCTGCTGAAACGCCCACAGAGGGCGTTTTTAGACCCGACGGTGGACGCATTCAAGATGCATGGAAGTTCAACGAGGACGTCCATGCCGTTGCCACAAATGAGATCATCATCGCGCTCCTCGGGAAGTTGTACGGACGTCAGGCTATCCCGTTCCAAACTCTCAATTTTCCGGTTGGAACCCAACAGCATTTTCACAGCGATTCCATACATTTTTCGAGCATACCCGAACGTTTCATGTGCGGCGTTTGGCTGGCGCTAGAGGACATTTCTGACGATGCGGGGCCGTTGTTTTATTATCCTGGTTCTCACAAGTGGCCGATCGTTACCAACGAAATGATCGGTAGGGTCAGCCATGAAGCAGAGGATGCCCAATCGCCATATGAGCCCGCTTGGCGGGCGCTAGTCGATTCGAGCGGTGTACAGCCAGAGCGTTTTTGTCCCCGCAAAGGACAAGCGTTGATATGGACAGCAAATCTTCTTCATGGAGGTAGCCCACGGACAAACCCCTCGGTTAGCCGCTGGTCACAGGTGACCCATTATTATTTTGAAAATTGCACATATTACACGCCCGCATTTAGCGACCCTTTTCTGAATAAGCTGCAGATCAGATCGATCCAAGATATCAGAACGGGTGAAACCGTCGAAAATCTATATCTTGAAAATACCTATAGCTCGATGCGGGTGCCGGACCCAAGTCCACCAAAAAAGAAAAGCCCAAAATGGAAATTTTGGTAAGGTACTCGCCATTATGAAGGCAAATCGGTTGCGATTACGCAAAATGCTGACCCAAGCGGCAAAAGCCTGGGCACCGCGCGGGCAGATTGACGCATTTACTCTTAAACGAGCTGTAGGTTGGGCACTAGGCGGCACTCAGGTTGAAATACAGGCTTGGCTAGACGATCGACTCCTGGCTCGCTCTTTGCCTGATCAAGCCAGGCCTGATGTTGCCGCTGCCTATCCGCAAATGCCTCTTGCATCTCAAAGTGGATTTTCAATCGATTTTCCTGAGAACGCTGTTGCGAACAATGACATTGCAGAGTTTCGTATTGTCGCACGCCCGCTACAGGCCTGGTGGCCCTCTTCTACTATAGCCCGGTTTGTTGTTGCCGGAAGCGGCGTGGAAGGAGCAGTGAAAAACGCGCCAGAAAGTGCAATTCTGGGTCCGTTCCCGCGGCAAATTATTAACGCGATTGCGTCACTTTGGCCGGAGGATTGCTCCGATCTGTCATCATCTGAAGGGCAACGGAGATTTGTAAAACGGCTCCGTCAGCTATTGGCCGCGCCAAACCTTGGTTCGTTGCCAGTGCTGGCTGATTATGCCCGCTATCTGTCCGCTACATTAGCCCATTGCCGATTTGTGGAACGGCACTTTCCATCCACGAACGCTCAAGCTGCTAATGGGGCTGCTGATTTCCATTGTAAGCCAAACTCGGTGCGCGAATTATTCGCTATCATCCATCAACTCTATGTTTTGAAATCTTGGGGTGTAACCGGCGATTTCGCTGAGTTTGGATGCTTTAAAGGCTACAGCTCGGCCATGCTGAGCTTCGCATGCCAGCAACTTGGCGTGCGCATGCACATTTTCGACTCGTTTGAGGGACTTCCTACTGCGGAAGGTTCAGGCTATCAATCCGGGCAGTACGCAGGCGCCCTGGATGAAGTCCGCGATCACGTAACCCGCTTTGGCGCGATTGAGGCAGTCGAGTTTCATAAAGGCTTCTTCGCGGATACTTTTCGTGATTGGCGTCCGCCAAATTTGATGTGTCTTTGGATGGACGTTGATCTCGAAGCCTCATCTCAGGATCTCATGGTGGCAGCCGATATGATGGACCCACGTGCCAGCCTTTTCAGCCACGAATGCCCGCCTGACATCTTCGAAGATGGTGAGATTATTACGACAGCTCATCCCGGTAATCCCATCCCTCCCATGCTTGCACATCACGTCGAAGTTGGCCGCCCACTTACTGGACGATTTATCGCCGGGTATACAGGCTCATTCTGGCCACGAGATGGCGGCATACCTGTCGCTGACAATGAGATTTTATGGGAGCTTATCAGAGAATTGTAGCCTTTGACGACCTTTAGCAAGTAGGAAAAAGCGGTGAAGCTCGACTAGCTTTCACGTTCTGAGTTTGGAAAAGCGGGTTGGTTTCGGCCACCTCACGCTAGCTATCTAAACTCACCACAGCTAGCGTGTAGTGCTAGGAACCTCACGCAGAAGAATGAGTTGGGTTTCCCAAGCGAGAAACTCAGCCGCCCGTGATTGCGGCATGCCCATCAACTCGAGGAAAACCTTGATTCACACTTCACAAACCCATTTCTTGTATCGCCGCTCCAATTTTGGGGGGGCGTGGCTATCGAACGATCAACGAACTAACCAAAGTGTAGAAAAAAGCTAAAACGGCTGTGGGCCACCAGCAATTGCATCGGTTATCAGCTCTTCAAGCTGATCCAGCGGCCATGATGTAGACGCATCGGAGAGGGCTCCGATCGGATTCGGATGAGTTTCGACAAATAGGCCAGCGATGCCGACTGCCGCCGCCGCTTTAACAAGATGCGGTATGAATTCTCGCTGCCCACCGGACTGAGTGCCGAGGCTGCCGGGCTGCTGAACGCTGTGGGTTGCGTCGAACACCACCGGGCAATCTGTCTCACGCATGACGACCAAGCTGCGCATGTCGACCACGAGATTATTGTAGCCAAAGCTCGTTCCGCGTTCGCAAACCAGGAACTGATTGGTTGTCTTTCCTGCTTGTTCGGCCGACTCTCGCGCTTTTGCGATGAGTGGTTTCATATCTGGTGGGGCCATAAACTGGGCTTTTTTGAAGTTTACGGGCTTTCCTGAGGCGGCGACCGCTTCGATGAGGTCTGTCTGGCGTGCCAGGAAGGCGGGCGTCTGAAGAACGTCGACGACTTCGGCGACGGGACGCGCCTGTTCGGGGAGGTGAACATCAGTCAGAATGGGAAGGCCCGTCTCACGGCGTACCTTTTCGAGTACCCGCAGCCCTTCTTCCATCCCTGGACCGCGGAAGGAGCTGCCGGACGTTCGGTTCGCTTTGTCGAAGCTGGCCTTGAAGATCACCAGCATGTCGAGCCTGTCGGCAATGCGGCTTAGCTCTTCGGCAACTGTCAGGCACAGCGCTTCGCTTTCGACGACGCACGGGCCTGCGATCAGAAAAAGCTTCTTTCCGAGCCCGACTTCATGTCCGCATAGCTGCATCTCGACCCCGCTTATTCCACACCGCGCGCTTTAAGGATGCGCTCGATCGGTGCAAGGTCTGTCGGATTGTTAAGTTCGATCACATCCCAATTGGGAGTATCGCAAATGACTGCGGCGATCCGGATTCGCGCATCGAGGAAACGCAGCTGTTCCAGCCCCTCAAGCAGTTCGAGTACAGATGGCGGTGTGTTCATATATTCGATCAACGCTGACGGCCGGTACGCATAAAGGCCTATATGGAGGTAGACCGGAAGATCCTCATCAATAGGGTGATCGAGCGGAAGATGGGGAATGACGCGCTTTGAAAAGTAGAGTGCCTCGTTCCTGCTGTCGAACACGACCGTGGTTCCACCAACCCGGCCCGCGGCCTGGTCACCGACCAGGTGCTGATAGAGAGTCGGGCTGCAACGGATCGCCGGCGTAGCCACTGAAACTTCTCGAACATCGCGCATATGCGCTATCATGCGGGTGACAATTTCCGCTGGCGTAAGGCATGCATCACCTTGTAGATTAACGATAATATCGGGAGTGTTGTCACCTAGACGGGTGATCGCCTCAGCACATCGTTCCGTGCCGTTTCGGCATGATGAGGACGTCATGACGACCTCTGCGCCGAAGGCTCTTCCTGCTTCAGCAATGCGCTCGTCGTCGGTGGCGATCCAGATTGCGTCGACATCAGGCACGGCCTTTGCCGCGAGCCAGCTTCGCTCGATCAGTGGCTTTGCGAGGCCGGTCGCGCCATGGATCGGTGCCAGCGGTTTGCCGGGATAGCGGCTCGATTCAAAGCGGGCCGGAATGATGATGCCGACGGTCGGACGGCCACCGGATGTCATGGAATCAGATCAGACCAAGCCGGGAGAAGTTATGGATGTGGACGAGGCCGATCGGAATATCGGGCGCATCATGGCGCATTACGAACAGGCCAGTGATCTTGTTGGCGTTCATGATCGCGAGCGCATCTTCAGCATATGTGCCTTCCGGGACGGTTTTGGGGTGCGTCGTCATCACGTCCGCCGCCGTGCTCATGAGCAATTGCTCGACATGGCGCCTGAGATCGCCGTCTGTGATCACGCCAACCAGTTTGCCATCCCCGTCGACCACGCCTGCGATGCCAAGACTTTTTTGTGTAATCGTGACCAGCACTTCGCGCATTGGCGTTATGGCTTCGACCAAAGGAATATCGCCGCCGCAATGCATGATTTCACTAACAGGAAGCAGCCGCGATCCAATGACTCCGCCGGGGTGCAATACCTGAAGTCCTTCACGTGAAATGCCGCGAATGCCCATCACAGCGATCGCCAGGGCATCACCCAAAGCAAGCATCAGAATCGTAGAGGTCGTCGGGGCGATATTGGCCGGACAAGCCTCACGCGCGCTCGGTAGACGCAGCCGGACGTCCGACGCGTTCATCACAGGAGAGTTGGATTGCGACGCGACCCCGATAATGCCGCACCCAAGCAATTTGGCGTGTCGCATGATCATGCGCAATTCGCTGGTCGCCCCGGAATTGGAAAGGACAAGCAGCACGTCATCACGCATCAGCATGCCGAGATCGCCATGTGCGGCTTCTGCAGGATGAACGAAAATGGATGGGGTCCCGGTAGAGGCCAGGGTGGCTGCAATCTTCCGGGCGATATGGCCGGACTTACCCATGCCCGTTACCACGACACGCCCGCGGGTGGCCAAGATCAGATCAGTCGCATGCGCAAAATTTTCGTCGAGCGCCTGGCCCAATTGAACGAGCGCGGCGGCTTCTGTTTCAATAACAGCGCGCCCGCGCGCCAATATGTCTTCTATTGAACTATGGCCGCTTACGCTTTGTCTTTGCGTAATATCTGTCAGCACGCGTCAATCCCTTTGGTATCTTCCCCGAAACTGCGCCCGCATTGTTAACCAATTATTACTGCCCTATATGCAGCGCAGCACAATAGCACAATGCTGTTTGCGCAATTTCCGACATGTCGTTGGTCTGCACAGGTTTGACGGAGACGACGACCTCAAACCTTACCAGCGGTCTTGTTGCCGACATTGCGCCAAGGCTGCCCCAGCCAGCGCTCGAACCGATCATAAAACCGCCATCTTGCGGGCACGCGTCGTTCCGCGATGCCCGGCAGACTGAGAGGATCGAGCCCGGTCCAGGGTAGAAATGGATTACGGCGGCCATATGACCAGATTTCCACTCGCGTGGAGGGATGGGCAGATCGCCCACGCGCGTGAAATCCGAAAGTGTCTGCCACCACGAGCGTATTGGCGGGGACGGCAAAGATGCGCGGCTCAGGCAAATTCAACGACGCCAGTTCTTCGCGATCGATGCGGAAAGAACCCCGCGACGTCAGTCGTTCTGCGCGCGCGGCGGAAAGGCTGGTCTTTTGCTCCCATGAAATCCGTTCGGGAGTGAGGCGATGAGATCCCGGAACATAGGTCAGCGGGCCTTCATCCTCTCGGACATCCGTCAGGAACAGCCAAGCCTTCATGGTCGGATGGAAGGTGTCAGCATGGAGCTCCTGCTGCGGATCAGGCGGAGCATCGAACAGACTGGCAAAAATCGACTGAATATAGTGCAAAGGTTCCATCTTGCTGGAGCTGACGTATCGGACAAGGCCGTGCCAACACGGATCCTGCAGCAGGGCGCGAGCAGCCGGGATCGCCGCCAACGCCTGCGGATCGAGCGCCAGCCGCCTGGTGATGGTATCGCCTTGAACCGTCTCGCGTGCAGGTCCGCAATAGGAAAGTACGCCATCGCGCAACGCTGCGAATGTCTGGGGATCGAGAAAGTCGTGTTTCAAGACGAAGCCATCTCTATCGAACGCGGCGCGATCGGCCGGATCAATCTCGTGCGCGAGGCGGCGGCGGCGAATGGCCGCCATGCGATGGGCAAGCTTTAGCCGCAGAACATGAAGCCCGGCGTGGTTCAGCCGCCGCGATCCGATTACCGGATTGTCTGCGAAACTCTTCGCGCCGGTGGCCAGCTGCATCAGCCACCATGGCCACAGCGCGTGGCGCAAGAATGTCCCATTGCCCATTGAGGTAACTTAGCTGGCCCGTGAACCTTCAGCGAGGAACCATCGGTTATTTCCCTCAAGGGCCAGCGCGGTCAGGATGCCGCTATTATATGCGCCGGTATCAATTCCGATGCGATTATGGCGAATCTCCGGCCCCTGCCGGATCGTATGGCCATGAACGACCATCATGCCATGATCGCGATCATCGGTAAGGAACGGATCGCGGATCCAGCGAAGGTCAGCGCTTGTCTGCTGGTCGATAGGAACGCCGGGACGAATGCCGGCATGAACGAAGAGATAATCGCCGATCATCACGCGGTCGGGCAAGCTGTTGAGGAAGGCTATGTGGGTTTCAGGGATATGCTTTCGCATCCGGGCGGCCAGTTCAGCGCCCTTCGCGCTAAACAGTGAATCTTCCGCGCCGTAACTCAGCATCGTTTCGCGCCCGCCATAGGTGAGCCAACCTGTTTCCTCGGGCAATGCGTCATCGCCAATGGAGGCAAGCATGGCTTCCTCATGGTTTCCCGCGATGCAATGAAAGGTAGCAAAGCCGCCTTGCTGCGCGCGCAGATATTCAAGCACGTGGGCGGATTCAGGGCCGCGATCGACGAGATCGCCAAGCATTACGACCTGGATATCCGCGGGGCCGCGATCACGGCCGTCCGATTTTATGCGCTCGATCAATCGGACCAGCAAATCGAATCGACCATGCACGTCGCCGATCGCGTAGACTCGCTGTCCCTCGGGAACGCAGAATTCCCGGGCATTTTCGGCAATCGGGACCTCGCGTCTGAAAAATGGAAAGCGCCACTGCATACCGGCATTTTGCGCGGTCCGCGGAGTGGTTGCAAGTCGCGTGCGATCAACAGGATTGCAACGCGATCAATGGCAGCGGTAAAAGGTGCACATAGATTTTCAGAATATTTTGTGCCTTCTCGACATGCTTGCGTGTGAGCCGGGCGAGAAGCTTTCTCAGCCCGTCTTCATGAATGCCATCCTGTCCCTGCAACCAAGCGACGCCGACCGGCAAGCGCCAGCGCGATATGTCGTTTAGCGCCAGACCAGAAGCCTTGGCGTAGAAGCGAAGATAGGAGGCGGCAGCGACATGGCGGCGGACCCGGAGCAGTGGAATATGACGCAGCCGGACTCCATATTGGGCAAACCGCAGCAACAGCTCGGTGCGCGTGACGTCGGCCGCTGGATGACCGATGCTTGCCTTGAACCAGTCGATGATGGCCAGGCCTTGTCCTGTCATGATCGCGTTGCCGGGATGGAGATCGCCATGGCACAAACGATCTCTCACCGGCAGGTCATCAAGGACGTTAAGCTCCGCACATTTCAGTGCGTCCGAGACATGCGCGGACTCGATGCGTCGAAACAACGCGTGGCGTTGGAAAACGAGATGGTCTTTGCCGGGGTGTTGGTGGATTTGTGCGTGCCGCTCGGCCAGTGCCTAAGCGACGCCAATTGGCGCAAGGGCTTGCGATTAAGTTCCACCCGCAGAGTTGGGCGTTCCAGATCTTCAAATATGATGCCCCACCGATCGTCGAACCTGCGCATCTCCACCGGCCGCCCGACAAAAATGCCTGAATCATGAGCAAAGCGCGCAGCGTCATATTCGTAACGCACCAGTTCTTCAGCCATGCTGTCCCTGAAAAGCTTCAGTACCTGTTTCTCAGGCAGGCGATAAACCGCAGCGCTGCTGCCCTCATCGACCAGGTCTCGTACATCGAATGCCATCGCATGAGAGTATTGCATTTCGCCATACAGGCAAGATTGCGGGACAAGGCGCCTTTAGCCTGCCACATTCGTAGTCGCTATCCTCGAGCATATCGTGAGCACCGCTTTCAAATGATCTGGCCACGTCGGCATCGACCATGATGCTATCCGCTCTTGCTGCGCGGCTCTCTCGCGGGAATCTTCGGTAGCGTATGCTCTGATTGCAGATAGCCAGGCCATTCCATCCACCGGATCGAGATACTCGGGCGCCTGGCCGCCTACTTCGCGCAGCGCGGCGATATCGCTGCAGATGACGGGTACGTTCATCGCCAACGCCTCTGCGACAGGCATTCCATAGCCTTCCGCAAAGGAGGGAAGGAGGAGTGCTTTCGCACCGCGGATCAAGCCTTCGATATCGCGATCCGATACCCGCTTTGCCTCGACGACGTGATCCGTAAGGGCGGGGCAGCGATCAAGCATGTCGATGACATTTTCGTTTTCCCAACCCCGGCGGCCGATCAGAACGAGTTTTGGAATGATCTCCCCGGGTCGTTTTTCCTCGGCCATCCGCCGCCACAAGTTGAGCAGCAGCAAATGGTTCTTGCGGGGCTCGATCGTGCCCACGCAGATGAAATAGGGCGAAGCGACCTGAAGGGTCGGTGCAGTGTCGGCGCCCACGTGGGTTCCCAGATGGGCAACGGTAATATCCGGAAAGCCGCCGGTCGGCGTGAGATACGCAATGAGCGCTTCCCGCGTGGCCGCACTGTTTGCAACGAGCGCATCGGCATGTTGCCCCAGCGTGTCGATCCGTCGCCCGTGCCGCTCAGCGCCGCCGGGCCGCGCATATTCCGGATATTGGATGGGGATGAGATCGTGGACGAGGCAGACAAACCGTGCAGCTTCGCGTTGCAAAATCGCCCGCACACGCCCCGGGCGATCGAGATGATGGGGCGAAGCCTGAAGGTAAATCCGCACACGGCCGGGCGTCGGTGACGGTATACGACGCGGACGAAGTTGAAAAAGCTTTGCCGCCGCCTGCAAGCGGAGCCGCGTTTTGGAGAATGACGTCTGCCCGTTCCAGAGCATCTCGGTCTGATCGAGGAATTCGAGAACGTTCCTGCGCGGCAGTCGCCCATAGGCGCCATAGGGCTGGACCGCTGCGAAATGGAGTTGATCGGGAATTAGGCGCAAAAGTTCGCGTGCGTATGCCATTTCGACGCGATCGATGCCGGTCGGTGTCGGATGCAATATCCGCGAAAGCAACCGAGAGAGATCGAGGATGATTTCCGGCTGAACGACCTCAACGGCAACTGCGCTCATCGGGTGTATTGATCAGCGAAATTCTCGCGAGACTACGGACAACGAGACTGGCCTCGCTATTGGTCGTCAGCCTTCGGAAGGCTTCGTCGACCAGCAACTGCAGTCCCTCTGGGCTGGCAAAGCCGCCACGGATCAGGCATCGATCGATCAATGTGCGGCAGAAGGCATCATAGATCTTTGGATCGGGTTTGGACGGTCCCTGCCAGAAATCGTCAAGGATGCTTTGGTCCGTTATGCCCTCGATGTCATATATCGCGCGGCCTAGCACCTTTACGGGCACGCCGGCGCCGAGAGCGAGCGTGCCGGTCGTGCTGTTGACAGTAACGACGCCCCGCGCGCCCTGGACAATCTGGGCGATGTCGCCGCCCTCGAGGAAATGAAGGCGCCCCTTGATATCGTAAAGCTGTTCGAGACGTGAAACCGTGCGCCGCCAATGTGCCAGTCCATTATCAAGCGGATGGAGCTTGATGACCAGATGCACGTCTTTCGGCGCCGAGCGTGCGAAGCTTGCGACAACATATTCGGTCGCCACTTTCATGTTCGTGAAGGGTGAATGGACACGGATCTGATGATCCGAGCTCAGCTGGAGCGGCAACAGGAAATGATCGACTGTAGCGATCTTCGCGAGCGTCTTGCCGGTGCGTTTTTCGGCGCGCGGCATGCCCAGAAAGCGGTTGCACCAGCCAAGGCCCTCCCAGACTGCCGTATTTGGACGATGCGAGCGGTAAAAGGGGAATCGCAATCCGCCCTTTGTGAGGTTGAAATAATAACGGAATGCTTGCCTGGATCTCAGCCCCGGTATCGCGGGAATCGGCGGCAGATCGGGCGTAACCAACAGGGCTTTCGCCTGACTGACATACCATTTCGGATCGCGCGACAGGGTGGAACGGCCATTGACGCCGTCAAGCTCCATCGTCACCCAATCTGGCCGAATATAGCCTTCCTCGAAGACATGGATTCGCAGCTTGCGCAAGACCGCCATGCCATGGGCGGCTTCGTGCAGTGGTCGGCAATCGCCGAATAATATTACGTCAGTGATATGATGTGTGACGACAAAATTGTCGAAATAATGCGGCCAGTCCTTGGCCCGGCCGCGATAATCGATGGCATCTTCATGCCAGTCGGCACGATCACCGCCATTGAAATTGATCCGGTGCACCGGGAAACCGCGTTCTTTGAGGGTATCACCCAATCTCTTGAAGAATGGGCCCGGCGGTCCTTGAAGGAAGAGGTAGGCGCGCCGTTCGATTGGCTTCGGTTTCATTTTAGTTTTAGCTCGCTCGCCATTCGACGTGCCCTCCCCTGTAGATTGCGAAGGCGCGTCAGCCAAGTCCGCTGCGGCGATTTTTGCGCAGAAAGACGATTGATCAGAACTTCCGGCGTGCAGGGAAGGTGGGTGACCGGATCGAGATAGTGCGGATAAAGCAGAAGGACACCGGCCGTAAGCTCGCGCAGGCTGAGTTGTCGACCGCGTCGTTCGGGAACTTCGCCCAGATCGCGCGTAAGTCCCCATCCCGCATAAAAGGGTGTGCCGTGCGCGACGACCTCGACTCCGCGTAACAGGGCCTCAAAGCCCGCCAGCGACGTCAAAACGTGGATGGCATCGATCGCATCGAACAGATCGCTGATCGCGGTGTCCCGAATGATCAGATCGGCATGTTCTAGAATACTAGTGTCAGCCACGGCTCCCTTGCGATGCCCCGCGTCAACATCGGGATGCGGCTTGAACCAGATTTCCGCATCCGGCTCCATTTCGCGCGCGCGCCTTAACAGCTCCAGGTTGCTGGTAATTCCGTTACCACCCAACATGACCGAAAGGTCGTCTTCAACCTGCCCGGTGACCAATATACGGCGGCGGGTCCGCTCCGGAAGATCACTCTTGCCGCCCGCTTCATATTTGCTGATTCGGGACTGGACGATGAGTGATATCAGATCTTCGGCACGTGCAATCAATTCCGGGCAAAATATCG
>Ga0207713_1001619_pt1 | contig 17542 bp, 10 predicted proteins | sample KBSS64metaG_FD_184404 | JGI IMG/M metagenome (GOLD analysis project Ga0207713, IMG submission 184404) | Switchgrass rhizosphere microbial communities from Kellogg Biological Station, Michigan, USA - KBS S6-4 metaG (SPAdes) (version 2) | ecosystem: Host-associated > Plants > Roots > Rhizosphere >... | reverse complement strand
CCCGTTCCAGCCTTGTTGCCAGAGGTTTCACGGCTGGCCGACGGGCCGGTGCATGGGTATGCTGGAGCCAATTCCCGCGTGTGTTTCACGACCGCGCATCGTTTGAAGGAGTCACTGTGGAGTTTTTGACTGAATACGCCAGTTTCCTGGCCAAGACCGTGACGCTGGTCATCGCCATTCTGGTGGTGCTGGCGAGTTTTGCTGCGTTGCGCAGCAAGGGCCGGCGCAAATCTGCCGGCCAGTTGCAGGTCAGCAAGCTCAACGATTTCTATAAAGGCCTGCGTGAGCGGCTGGAGCAGACCCTGCTCGACAAGGATCAGCTCAAGGCCTTGCGCAAGGGCCAGGCCAAGTCCGAAAAGAAACAGAAGAAGAAACCCGACGCCAAACCGCGGGTATTCGTGCTGGACTTCGACGGCGACATCAAGGCCTCGGCGACTGAAAGCCTGCGCCACGAGATCACCGCGCTACTGACCCTGGCCACACCGAAGGACGAGGTGGTCCTCCGTCTGGAGAGCGGCGGCGGCATGGTTCACAGCTATGGTCTGGCCTCGTCGCAACTGGCGCGCATCCGGGAAGCTGGCGTGCCGTTGACCGTGTGCATCGACAAGGTCGCGGCGAGCGGCGGCTACATGATGGCGTGCATCGGCGAGAAGATCATCAGCGCGCCGTTTGCGATTCTCGGCTCCATCGGTGTGGTGGCGCAGTTGCCCAACGTCAACCGCCTGCTGAAAAAGCACGACATCGATTTCGAAGTGCTGACCGCTGGCGAATACAAACGCACCCTGACCGTATTTGGCGAAAACACCGAGAAGGGTCGGGAAAAGTTTCAGGAAGACCTGGACATCACCCACCAGCTGTTCAAGAACTTCGTTGCCCGCTATCGCCCGCAACTGGCGATCGACGAAGTCGCCACCGGTGAGGTCTGGCTCGGCATCGCGGCGCTGGACAAGCAACTGGTCGATGAGCTCAAGACCAGCGACGAATACCTGGCCGAGCGTGCCAAACAGTCCGAGGTCTATCACCTGCACTATGCCGAACGCAAAAGCCTCCAGGAACGTATCGGCATGGCCGCCAGCGGTTCGGTGGATCGCGTGTTGTTGAGCTGGTGGAGCCGGCTGACCCAGCAACGATTCTGGTGAATCGGGCATAAAAAAACGCCGGTCGAATGACCGGCGTTTTTTTGTGTTTGACTCAGGGTTTTATCGACGACGGAACAGCGGCAGCGGTTCATCGGTGGCGGCCTGATAGGTCACCGAAAAGTCCTTCAGGCTTTCAAGGGCGTCGTACGGGTCTTTGTCCGCGCGCAGGGCGAAGGCATCGAAGCCGCAACGGCGCATGTAGAACAGTTGGTCACGCAGCACGTCGCCAATTGCTCGCAATTCACCCTTGAAACCGTAACGGTCACGCAGCAGGCGGGCGTTGGAGTAGTTGCGGCCATCGGTGAACGCCGGGAAGTTCAGGGCAATTACCTGGAACTCATTCACGTCGTCACCGATTTCCTCGGCTTCTTCGTCGGCGTCCAGCCACACACCCAGGCCGCCATCGCGGGCCTTGAGCATGCGGGCGTGTTCACGCCACAGTTGCAACGGGACGATCAGGTCGTCGCAGTTGCTGATTTCGTCGATGTTGAAATCCTTGGGCAGCAGGTGCCAGGTTTCGTCGACGACCTCGTTGTTCTTAATGATTCGCTGCATAGACGCGTTCCTTGAAGAGGTCGATGCCAATACGCTGGTAGGTGTCGATGAAACGCTCGTCTTCGGTGCGTTGTTCCACGTACACGTCGATCAGTTTGGAGATCACGTCCGGCATGTCTTCCTGAGCGAAAGACGGGCCGAGGATCTTGCCCAGGCTGGCGTCACGGCTGGCGCTGCCACCGAGCGAGACCTGGTAGAACTCTTCACCTTTCTTGTCCACGCCCAGAATGCCGATGTGGCCGACGTGGTGGTGACCGCAGGCGTTCATGCAGCCGGAGATGTTCAGGTCCAGTTCACCGATGTCGAACAGGTAGTCCAGGTCGTCGAAACGGCGCTGGATCGATTCGGCGATCGGGATCGACTTGGCGTTGGCCAGGGAGCAGAAATCACCGCCAGGGCAGCAGATGATGTCGGTCAGCAGGCCGATGTTCGGCGTGGCGAAGCCAGCTTCACGCAGCTCGCCCCACAGGGTGAACAACTGGCTTTGCTCGACGTCGGCCAGAATGATGTTCTGCTCGTGGGACGTGCGCAGTTGACCGAAGCTGTAGCGCTCGGCCAGGTCGGCGACGGCGTCGAGCTGCTTGTCGGTGATGTCGCCCGGTGCAACGCCGGTTGGCTTCAGGGACAGGGTCACGGCCACATAGCCCGGCTTCTTGTGCGCCAGGGTGTTGCGCGTGCGCCAGCGGGCGAAGCCCGGATGCTCTTTGTCGAGGGCGGCCAGTTCGGCGTCTTGATTGCTCAGCGCCTTGTAGTCCGGGTCGACGAAGTGTTTGGCGACGCGATGGACTTCGGCTTCGGTCAGGGTGGTCTGCCCGCCGCGCAGGTGTTCCATTTCGGCATCGACTTTCTGGGCGAAGACTTCTGGAGTCAGCGCTTTGACGAGGATCTTGATCCGCGCCTTGTATTTGTTGTCACGACGGCCATAGCGGTTGTAGACCCGCAGGATCGCGTCGAGGTAGCTCAACAGGTCCTGCCATGGCAGGAATTCGTTGATGAACGCGCCGACCACCGGAGTACGACCCAGACCACCGCCGACCAGCACGCGGAAACCGAGTTCACCGGCAGCGTTGTGGACCGGCTCAAGGCCGATGTCGTGGACTTCGATGGCCGCACGGTCGGAGGTCGAACCGTTGACGGCGATCTTGAATTTACGCGGCAGGTAGGCGAATTCCGGGTGGAAGGTCGTCCACTGACGAACGATTTCGCACCACGGACGCGGGTCGATCAACTCGTCGGCTGCGACACCGGCGAACTGGTCGGTGGTGACGTTGCGCAGGCAGTTGCCGCTGGTCTGGATGGCGTGCATCTGCACGGTGGCCAGTTCCGCGAGGATGTCCGGGATGTCTTCCACCGCCGGCCAGTTGAACTGCACGTTCTGGCGCGTGCTGATGTGGGCGTAGCCCTTGTCATAGTCGCGGGCGATTTTCGCCATCATGCGCACCTGGCGCGAGGTCAGCTGGCCGTAAGGCACCGCCACGCGCAGCATCGGCGCGAAACGCTGGATATACAGGCCATTTTGCAGGCGCAGGGGGCGGAATTCTTCTTCGCTCAGCTCACCTGCCAGATAGCGTCGGGTCTGATCACGGAACTGCTTGACGCGGTCCTCGATGATCCGCTGATCGTACTCGTCGTATACGTACATATAAGTCCTGTTCTCAGGCTTTGGCCACTCGGAAAACGCTGCGTTTTCGCTTGCTGGAGTCCGATGGTTCCTCTGCAATTCGGCGCGCACGGCCGCGCACTCCCTGAAGGAGCCGGGGCAATATACCCGTTTGCAGTTATGCGCAAAAGTGATGTTTGAGTATATGGAAAGAACCAAATCGCCTAACGAGAATCACTTTCAACTAACCCACATTTGTCGTGCGGTCAATCATCGTCTTAACTGTGGTCGAGTCTTTCTGCAATCACCGATAAAACCGACAAGAGGCGATGCAATGAGCAACCCAACCAAGGCAAGGAAAAGCGATAGCAGCGTCGATGCATGGGCCATTCTGTTCCTGATCATTCTGGTCGTTGGAACGGCGGTGTTCTGGGTCAGCCATCAGTAAAACGACTCGTCCGGGCCCCGCTTGCGACGATTGTCGGACAAAAGGCGGGATCAAGCGCCAAAGGCCAGGTGATCAATGGCTATAATGCGCGGCCATTTTTCCTTGGGCCCGGATGATTCATGTTCAAGTTTCTCCACCTCAGCCTGCTGCTGTTCGGCGCGGTTTTCGGTACGTGCGCGCGTGCAGAGTCGGTGCTGTTCCTGAATCCGGGCTCGACCCAGGAAGCGTTTTGGGTCAGCTACTCGCAATTCATGCAGGCCGCCGCCCGGGACCTGGGCATCGACTTGCGCATCCTCTATGCCCAGCGCCAGCCGGAACTGACCCTGGCTCAGGCGCGACTGGCCCTGCAGGGGCCTGAGCGCCCGGACTATCTGGTGTTCGTCAATGAACAGTACGTGGCGCCGCAGATCCTGCGTATGGCCAATGGCAGCGGCGTGAAGCTCTTTATCGTCAACTCGGCACTGACGCCCAACCAGAAGGCGATGATGGCCGATCGTGCTGATCGCATCGGCAGTCTGGTGCCCAACGATGAAGAGGGCGGCTACTTGATGATGAAGGAGCTGATTCGTCTGCATCCGGCTGTCGCGCCCGGTGAAAGCATCGACCTGCTGGCCTTTTCCGGTCTGAAGATCACGCCCTCGGCCCAACTGCGAGAAAAAGGCATGCAACGGGCACTCGCCGAGCATCCTCAGGTGCACCTGCGGCAACTGGTCTACGGCGGCTGGACGCAACAGCGTGCCTACGAGCAGGCCAGGCAATTGCTGGTCCGCTATCCCAAGGTGTCATTGGTGTGGGCGGCCAATGATGAAATGGCCTTCGGCGCGATGCGTGCCGTTTCGGAAGCCGGCAAGGTGCCGGGCAAAGACGTGCTGTTCAGCGCGGTCAATACCTCGCCAGAAGCGTTGCAGGCGTTGGTTGACGGGCGGCTGAGCGCGTTGCTGGGCGGCCATTTCACCCTCGGTGGCTGGGCACTGGTCGAGCTGCATGATCACGCGCAGGGTGTCGATCTGAATCAGTACGGCGGTCGTGACCGACAGATTCCGTTGCTGCAACTGATCGATCGGGATCATGCCCGCCGAATCCTTGCCATGGGCGCCTCACCGGACTATGGCGTGCACTTTCGCAAGCTCTCGGCGAAAGGCCGTCCGGTTTCCTACCGCTATCCGTTCAATCTGCAGACACTGATGCACTGAGCGAGTCAGACGCCGGCCAGATGCACCACCAGTTGAACGATGCCGAACAGCGTCAGGGCGAACACTGCCGTGAACGCAATGCCCAGAAAGATGAAATGACTCGGCTTGCCGTGGGTGAAATCCCTCGCCCGGTTCTTGCCGCTTTGCACCCCGAACGCCGCCGCCATGACGCTGTGCAGCATCTGCCAGAAGGTCGGTGGTTTGTTGTCGACTGGATCGTCCATACATCCCTCGTCTCAAAGTGTGCCTGTTGAGCATAGTCAATCGGCCGACAGCGCGCGAAACCGTTGGTAATGCCTTGGTGGCGCCGGCATAACTATCTACTGCGAACGGTCGCCCGCGAAATGGTGTGCTGACGCCTCATCCCACAGGAGAGGCGCCATGCCACCGATTCCCGCCGCTGATATGAGACCCGCGGCCTCACAGAGCATCCACGGTCCGTTTCTTGAACAGGCCATTCCCGATTGGCTGACGGACGCCACGGCGCAGCGACGTGCGGAGCTGGGCAGCGCCAACGCGGCACTGACGCCCGGTTATCGCCAGGCCACCGCGCAGCAGCGTCGTGCGTTGAACGACGCCGTTGTCGCCAGTTTCGTCGCCCAGTCCCGGCTGGACCGACAACTGTCAACCCTGCAAAACATCGACACCTTTGCCAGGCCTTTGCTGACCAAGGCACTGCAGGAGCAATTTGGCGTGGAGATAGATGTCGATGTGATTTATCTGTGCCTGAACAAACCGGTTCAAATGGGGATCCTTTCGATAGAAGTGGGTGTGTTCGAGTTCATCAAACTGCCGCTGCTGCAGGCGGCGCTGCATAACTTTGCAGCCTCGGAATGTGAGCCTGAGGCATTCCACGATTCTTCCGGTTTCTTGATCGAATGGTGGACATCCGGTGTGCTCCTTCCCCTGCAAACCACGTTGACCGTTCCCGGGTTCATCACGCTATGCCGTTCGCTGGACATCGGCGCCAAGTATCAGGCTTACCTCAGGGGCTATCTCCACGCCGAAGAGGTGCAAGCGACCCTGCGGGACAATTTCATCGGCGCCGCCAAGGCTGATCTGCGCGCTGCCGCCGAGCAGGCGCTGCTGTGCAACGACATCGAGCCTGCCGACTACCCGATGATCCTGTCGGTCATCGATGGCAACCGGCATCCTCGCCTGGGCAACAAGAGCGTCTGGTTTCACGAACTGAGCCTGATGAAGCATCGTATGACTGGATGTGTCTGTTTCTCGATCAGCGAGAATGATCGCTATACAGACGATTTGCTGCTCTATATCCCCCATGATCCCCGGCACCCGTTGAAGCGTTATACGCGCAAGCAACTGTGGGACATGTTCAGGAAGCGCTTCAGCGAACGCGACAGCGGCTCGTCGGCAGAGGTTGTGCCGACGGCGTATCAGCGGTTTTTCAGCCGTTTCGTGGCTTATGCCGATCGCGCGGACTATTTCAGTCAGTTCACTCGCGATGCCTCGGACGCATCGGCCGCCGGGCGTGTTGTTCTCAAGCTCCTTACAATGCTCAATCCCTTCACCGGCTTCACATCCGTCCATGAATGGCCCCCCCTGCGCCAGCAACCGCTCCCGGAGGACGACCCTTATCTGGCCCCGGCAGTCATTCCCCGCGAGGGCGATGACCCCGCATCCGAAAACGTTGACCTGTGGAACTATCTTTTCGAGCAACACCGCGACCGGCTCACTGCCGATGCCCGCAGTCACGCCGTACCCACGGCTGATGTCGATGCGAAAGTGCGCAGTGAGAAGCTCGCGGCACTGCTGAACATCGGCATGCTGGTGCTGACCACGGCAGCAGGGTTTGTACCTGTGCTGGGCGAGATCATGACTGGCGTCATGGTCGGTCAGTTGCTGGAAAAGTCCATTGAAGGCGTCATTGACTGGAGCGAAGGGGATCGCCAGGCCGCCAAGGCGCACTTGATCGATGTCGCGGAAAATCTGGTGCTGTTCGGCGTGCTCGCCGGGGCCGGAAAAAGCCTGGACGGTGTCAGACCTGCAACGGCTGCACCCGTGATGGAAAAACTGCATCCGGTCACATTGGCCAGCGGCGAAACCCGGCTGTGGCGTCCGGATCTGACGGCCTATGAAAGCCCCGATTGGCATCTTCACCAACACGAACCCAATGCCCTGGGGCAATTCACCGAAGGGGAGAAAACCTGGATCCGGATCGAGGGCAGGGCGTACGAGAAGCACTGGGACAGGACAATCAAACGCTGGCGAGTGCGGCATCCCCGCGATCCCCGCGCCTACCAGCCGCCGCTCAGCCACAACGGCGTCGGTGCCTGGCGCCATACGCTGGAGCGTCCGTTGTCCTGGGACCGGCTGACGCTGCTGCGCCGCATCGGGCATCGAACCGACAGGCTTTCAGACACGCAATTGCTGGCCATCGCCGATATCGGCGGTGTCAGTGACAACGCTTTGCGCAAAATGCATCTGGATAACCTGCCGCCGCCGCCCGAACTGGCCGATGCGTTGCAATTGTTTGAAGCGCCTCGCGGCACAGCCGCGCCGGACGCGCGAATCATCAAGCTGCAAACGGCGTGTCCGGGACTCGGCGATGCCGCCGCCAGGGAGGTGCTGACCCATGCCGATGCCGACTCGCTGGCGATCTTGCAAACCTCCAGGCCAGTCCCTCGCCGCCTGCTGGAGGAGGCGCGCTGGCATGCAAGTCAGGGGCGGGCGAGTCGCGCGTATGCCGGTTTGTACCTGGAGCATCCTCCAGCCGACAGTGGGCGTCTGGCATTGCAGTTGCTCGAGAAACTGCCGGGCTGGCCGGGCGATGTGCGGCTGGAGTTTCGCGATCGGCATCGACAGGGCGGGCTGCTTGAGGCGATTGGCAGCGAATCGGCGGCACACCGTGTGTATCTGGTGAAACAGGGGCCGTTGTTCCAGGCATTCAGCGAGCAGGCATCGAGCGCTCGGCTCGATCGGTTTTTCCCCGCGCTCATGCGCGCTTTGCCACGGCAATCAACAGAGGCGCTGGGGATATTCGGGATGACGGACGGCGCCAGGCTACAACGTGCGATCATCGATTACGCCACCGCTCACCCGGAGCAGGTTCGCGCCTTCGTGGTTCCACCCGGCCAGGGCGTCCGTGCGTTCACAGCGCCAGTGCGTCTCGAAGGTCGTCGACTGGGGTATTTCGCCAGTGGGGAGGGCGCAGTAGGGCGTTCGGGTGTCAATCCTTCGCTGGTGATCCGATTGCTCGACGTCTATCCGAATCTGGATTTGCGACAGGCCAACGGGGTCATCCTCAGAGCGATGAGAGAAGGCCAAAGCGACGCGCAGATCATGCAAGGGCTGGTCGAACGCGCGCTTGAGTGGGAGCGCCTTGAATCAACGCTCGCTCAATGGGCGGTTCCCGGTGCGCATGTCGAAGAGCGCTTGCGAGCTGTGCGTCAGTTGAAGCAATGCTGGCGCAATGCACCACTTGCTGCCGAAACCCCGGGTTACAGTCACCTCGAATGGGTCTGCGACGACCCGCTGCCACCCATGCCGGGGACTTTTCCTCATGTGAAATCCCTGCGTCTGCAATCACGCCGTTCAGATGCTGCACAAATGCGTGGATTCCTGCGCGCATTCCCCGAGATTCGCCATCTCGATCTCAGTGAATGTGCGCTGACCACCAATCCCGTCCCCACCGATACCCGCGTGAAACTGGTGGAGCTCAACCTGTCCGGCAATCCGCTGTATCGGCTGGACGTCTCGAACATGCCGAACCTGAAGGTCCTGAACCTTCAAGGGACGCAACTGCAACAATGGCCGCGGGCAGCCGAAGAGCTTCGGGCGCTGCGCTGGCTGGATCTGCGCAACACCCGCATCACCACGCTGGCGCCGCAAATGCTTGCCCGTGACGAACTGTTGATCAATACCAATCTGACCGGTGCTCCCCTTACAGACGAAACGCAAGTCCGCCTGCGGGCGGCACAACAACGGGTCGAGTCGACCCTGGGGCTGCCGGAGGGGACGTTGGCAAGGTTTGCCCTTGAACCGATACCCGACCCTTACCCGCACCCCATCGAGACGGGGTCGCGCGTGGCCTCGCGGTTGTTGCCGCTGCCACCGGCATTGCCCGCTGAAGAGCATCCAGGTTCGTTCATCGGTCGCCTGCAGCGAATCATTCCCGAGCTGTCGGAGCAGGAGGCCATTGAAGCAGTCGAGTACCTGCGCATTGGCGCCAGCGACGAACAAGTCAGTGCGCGGCTCGCTGAGTGGAACCGGCGGTTCGACGTGATGACCCGGGAGTTGAATGGCTGGATCTTCGTCCGGCGCAGTTCAGAACAGCGTTTCAGGCATCCGCGAATTTCATCGGAAGGTCGCGGGGACGCGGCACAAAAAATCATCGAGTGCTGGCGACTGGGTCTGCTCGGTGAGGCTGGCGAGGCCGATTATGTGCTGGATCTGGAAGGCACTCTCGGTGTGGGAGCATTGCCCAGGCTGCCGGAAGCCTTTACCCATGTGGCGGGCTTGAATCTGCGAGGGCTGGAACTGAGCGAGCAGGGCCTCAACGATTTCCTCCTGTCGTTCACGCAAGTTGAAACCCTGGACCTGGCTGCCAATGCACTGGAGAACCTGCCGCAAGCCATCGGCGACATGCAGCGGCTTGAGCAACTGGATCTGTCCGCCAATCGCTTGCAGGACGGGCGCACTGTCGTACAGCGGCTGGAGTCGCTGCAGCACCTCAGGCGCCTGAGTCTGAACTACAACCGTTTCAAATCCTTCAACGCCGCGTCTCTGGAGGCGCTGGAGCTGCTGGAACTGAATCACAACCGACTCAAGGATTTCAACGCAGCGATCCCGCCCTGGCTGGAGCGGCTGCATTTGAACGGCAATGACCTGAAGGAATGGCCGGCCGGGGTGCTGCACGCCGAGCGTCTGCATACGCTGAAGCTGTTCGGCAATCCGATCAGGGATATTCCGGCACAGGCGTTTGACGGCCGCCATGATGAACTGCTTGCCGGAACACATTTATCGGGACACTTGCGATCATTGTCGACAGACAGTCTGCAACGGATCCGTGACCATGCTGAGCGAACGGGCGCTCAGTCGGTGCTGGGAATATCCCGGGAGACACTTGAACAATGGCTGGCTGATCGCGAGTGGGAGGAACCGGAGGGTTCCTCCTCTTCCGACGACTCGGACCGAATCTGATGGCTCAGTTGTCGTAGCCCAGATTGGGTGCCAGCCAGCGCTCGGTCAGGCTCAATTCCTGGCCTTTGCGCGAGGTGTAGCTCTGCACCTGATCCTTGTCGACCTTGCCCACGGCGAAGTACTGCGCCTGCGGATGGGCGAAGTACCAGCCGCTGACGGCTGCCGCCGGGAACATCGCGTAGTGCTCGGTGAGGAACACACCGCTGCGGCCGGCGCGCATTTCCTGTGCTTCAGGGTCGAGCAGGGCGAACAGGGTGGCCTTCTCGGTGTGATCCGGGCACGCCGGGTAGCCGGGGGCAGGGCGGATGCCGGAATACTGCTCTTTGATCAGCGCCTCGTTATCGAGGGCTTCATCCTTGGCGTAACCCCAGTGCTCTTTGCGCACCTGCTGGTGCAGCCACTCGGCGCACGCCTCGGCCAGACGGTCGGCCAGGGCCTTGACCATGATCGAGTTGTAATCGTCGCCAGCGTCCTGATAGGCCTTGGCCACTTCTTCGGCGCCGATCCCGGCGGTGGTGATGAAACCACCAACGTAGTCGGTCACTTCGCTGTCCTTCGGCGCGACGAAGTCGGCGAGGGAGAAGTTCGGTTTGCCGTCGGTCTTGATGATCTGCTGGCGCAGGTGATGCAGGCGCGCCATTGGCTTGCCGTCATCGCCGTACAGCTCGATATCGTCGTCGTGCACCTGATTGGCCGGCCAGAAGCCGAACACCGCACGGGCGCTGATCAGTTTCTCGTCGATCAGCTTGGTCAGCATCTCGCGAGCGTCCTTGTACAGCGCGGTCGCCGCTTCGCCGACCACTTCGTCTTCGAGGATGCGCGGGAACTTGCCGGCCAGGTCCCAGGAGATGAAGAACGGCGTCCAGTCGATGTACTCGGCGAGAACGTTGAGGTCGATGTTGTCCAGCACGCGGGTGCCGGTGAAGGTCGGTTTGACCGGGGTGTAAGTGGCCCAGTCGAACTGCGGCTTCTTGGCGATCGCGGCGGCGTAGCTCAGGCGTTCGGTGCGGGCGCTGCGGTTGGCGGTGCGCTCGCGGACGTCGATGTACTCTTCGCGGGTCTTCTGGACGAAACCGGCTTTCAGTTCCTTGGACAGCAACTGCGTCGCCACGCCCACGGCGCGGGAGGCGTCGGTCACGTAGACCACTGCGTCGTTGCTGTACTTGGGCTCGATCTTCACCGCCGTGTGCGCCTTGGAGGTGGTCGCGCCGCCGATCATCAGCGGCAGGTGGAAGTCCTGGCGCTGCATCTCGCGGGCCACATGGACCATCTCATCCAGCGACGGGGTGATCAGACCGGACAGGCCGATGATGTCGCACTTCTGCTCCTTGGCCACCTGCAGGATCTTCTCCGCCGGCACCATCACGCCGAGGTCGACGATGTCGTAGCCGTTGCAACCCAGCACCACGCCGACGATGTTCTTGCCGATGTCGTGCACGTCGCCTTTGACCGTGGCCATCAGGATCTTGCCCTTGGCTTCCGGCTTGTCGCCTTTTTCCAGTTCGATGAACGGAATCAGGTGCGCCACGGCCTGCTTCATCACGCGGGCGGATTTCACCACTTGCGGCAGGAACATTTTGCCGGCGCCGAACAGGTCGCCGACGATGTTCATGCCGGACATCAGCGGGCCTTCGATCACTTCGATCGGGCGGGCGAAGGACTGACGGGATTCTTCGGTGTCTTCGACGATGTGGGTGGTGATGCCCTTGACCAGCGCATGTTCCAGACGTTTGTTGACGTCCCAGCCGCGCCATTCTTCGGTCTCGGCTTCCTTGACGCTGCCGTCGCCCTTGTACTTGTCGGCGATGGCGAGGAGGGCGTCGGTGCCTTCCGGCGTGCGGTTGAGGATCACGTCTTCAACGGCGTCGCGCAGTTCCTGCGGGATCTGGTCGTAGATCTCCAGCTGACCGGCGTTGACGATACCCATGGTCAGGCCGGCGCGGATCGCGTACAGCAGGAACACCGAGTGGATCGCCTCGCGCACCGGGTTGTTGCCGCGGAACGAGAACGACACGTTGGACACGCCGCCGGAGCTCAGGGCATACGGCAGCTCGTCGCGGATGTAGGCACAGGCGTTGATGAAGTCCACAGCGTAGTTGTTGTGTTCTTCGATGCCGGTGGCCACGGCGAAGATGTTCGGGTCGAAAATGATGTCTTCCGGCGGGAAGCCGACTTCGTTGACCAGAATGTCGTAGGAGCGTTTGCAGATCTCTTTCTTGCGCGCTTCGGTGTCAGCCTGGCCGGCTTCGTCGAACGCCATCACCACCACGGCGGCGCCATAGCGCTTGCACAGTTTGGCGTGGTGGATGAACTGCTCGACGCCTTCTTTCATGCTGATCGAGTTGACGATGCCCTTGCCCTGAATGCACTTGAGGCCGGCTTCGATCACGTCCCATTTCGAGGAGTCGATCATGATCGGTACGCGGGAGATGTCCGGTTCGCCGGCAATCAGATTGAGGAAGGTCACCATGGCCTTCTTCGAATCGAGCATCCCTTCGTCCATGTTGATGTCGATCACCTGGGCGCCGGCCTCGACCTGCTGCAGGGCGACTTCCAGGGCTTCGGTGTAGTTGTCTTCACGGATCAGCCGGGCAAATTTCGCGGACCCGGTGATGTTGGTCCGCTCGCCGACGTTGACGAACAGCGAGCTGCGATCAATGGTGAACGGTTCCAGACCCGACAGGCGGCAGGCCTTGGGAATGTCCGGAATCTGCCGTGGCGCGTAACCGGCAACGGCTTTGGCGATCGCTTCGATGTGGCCCGGCGTGGTGCCGCAGCAACCGCCGACGATGTTGAGGAAACCGCTCTGGGCGAATTCTTCGATGACCTTGGCGGTGTCCACCGGCAGTTCGTCGTACTCGCCGAATTCGTTCGGCAGGCCGGCGTTCGGGTGCGCCGAAACGTGGGTGCTGGCCTTGTCCGACAGCTCTTCCAGGTACGGACGCAGTTCGCGGGCGCCGAGGGCGCAGTTAAGGCCGACGGAAATCGGTTTGGCGTGAGCCACGGAGTTCCAAAACGCTTCGGTGGTCTGGCCCGACAGGGTACGGCCGGAGGCGTCGGTGATGGTGCCGGAGATCATGATCGGCAATTCGAAGCCCAGTTCTTCGAACACGCCTTGCACGGCGAAGATCGCGGCTTTGGCGTTGAGGGTGTCGAAGATGGTTTCGATCAGGATCAGATCCGCGCCGCCCTCGATCAGGCCTTTGGTGGCCTCGGTGTAGTTTTCGACCAGCTCATCGAAGGTGACGTTGCGATAGCCCGGGTTGTTGACGTCCGGCGACAGCGAGCAGGTGCGGCTGGTCGGGCCGAGAACGCCGGCGACGAAGCGCGGCTTGTCGGGGGTCTCGAGGGTTTTCGCGTCGGCGACCTTGCGTGCCAGACGGGCGCCTTCTACGTTGAGTTCGTAGACCAGTTCTTCCATGCCGTAGTCGGCCATGGAAATCTGCGTGGCGTTGAAGGTGTTGGTCTCGAGGATGTCGGCACCGGCATCCAGATAGGCTTTCTCGATGCCGCCGATCACGTCCGGGCGGGTCAGCACCAACAGGTCGTTGTTGCCCTTGACGTCGCTCGGCCAGTCGGCGAAGCGTTTGCCGCGATAATCCTGCTCTTCGAGCTTGTAGCTCTGGATCATCGTGCCCATGCCGCCGTCGAGAATCAGGATGCGCTCTTTGAGAGCTTGCTTGAGAGCTTGAAGGCGGACGCTGCGATCGGACATTGGGACTACTCGAAAAGACCATGACGAAGGAGCGGGATCATAACAAACCTGTGCGGATTTAGAGCATGTGGCGCTTTTGCATGAATATCGCTCATGTTGGTACGGGCGTCATAACGGTAGAATCGCGGCGTTTTTTCTTCAGGATCAGGATCAGGGACATGTCGTACCGCGTCATCAGCATTGCATTGCTGTTTTTAAGCTTTGGCGCGGCGGCGCAGAGTCCCGCTGTTTCTTCTTCTATCTCCTACACCCGGGACATCCAGCCGATCTTCACCGAGAAGTGCGTGGCCTGCCATGCGTGTTACGACTCTGCTTGCCAGCTTAATCTGGGCAGCGGCGAGGGCGCGGCCCGTGGCGCGAGCAAGATGCCCGTCTACGATGGCGAACGCACCCAGGCGGCACCGACCACGCGGCTGTTCTATGACGCCTTCGGCAAACGCGCCTGGCAGCAGAAAGATTTCTACTCGGTGCTCGACGCCCAGGGCAGTCAGGCGGCGCTGATGGCGCGCATGCTGGAGCTGGGGCACAAAACGCCACTGACCCCCAACGCCAAATTGCCGGAAGACATCGTGCTGGGGCTCAATCGCGAGAACCTGTGCGCGATGCCTGCGGAGTTCGACGGCTATGCGGGCGCCCATCCGAAAGAGGGCATGCCGCTGGCGGTGACCGGGCTGACCGATCAGCAATATCAGACGCTGCAACGCTGGCTCGCTTCCGGTGCGCCGATCGACGAGCAAGGCCTGGCGCCAAGCGCTAAGGAGGCGATGCAGATCGTCCAGTGGGAAAACCTGCTCAACCAGCCTGGCGCGCGGGAAAGTCTGGTCGGGCGCTGGTTGTTCGAACACTGGTTTTTGGCGCACATCTATTTCAAGGACGGCGAGCCGGGGCATTACTTCCAGTGGGTGCGTTCGCGCACACCGACCGGCCAGCCGATCGATCTGATCGCCACGCGTCGCCCGAACGACGATCCGGGCACCCAGGTTTACTATCGCTTGTGGCCGGTGCAGGGCGTGATCGTGCACAAGACCCACATCACCTATCCGCTGAGCGCGGCGAAGATGGCGCGGGTCAAAAGCCTGTTCTACAACGGCAACTGGCAGGTCAACGCTTTGCCGGGCTACGGGCCGCAGAGTCGAGCCAACCCGTTCGCGACCTTCGAGGCGATCCCGGCGCAGGCGCGTTACCAGTTCATGCTCGATAACGCCGAATACTTCGTGCGCACCTTCATTCGCGGCCCAGTGTGCCGTGGGCAGATCGCGACCGACGTGATCCGCGACAACTTCTGGGCGCTGTTCCAGGCGCCGGAACACGACCTGTACATCACCGACCCGAACTATCGCGGCCAGGCCACGCCGTTGCTGGCCATGCCGGGGCAGAACGACGATGTCGGCAGTGTCCTGAGCCTGTGGCACAACTACCGCAACAAGCGAAACCAATACGAAGCCCTGCGCCGTGACAGCTACGCCGACCTGCCGGCACCGAGCTGGTCGACCCTGTGGGCCGGCAACGACAACGCCTTGCTCAGCATCTTCCGTCACTTCGACAGCGCTTCGGTGACCAAGGGCCTGATCGGCGAGGTGCCGCAGACGATGTGGCTGTTCGACTATCCGCTGCTGGAGCGCACCTATTACCAGCTGGCGGTGAATTTCGATGTGTTCGGCAACGTCTCTCATCAGGCGCAAACACGCCTGTATTTCGACCTGATCCGCAACGGCGCCGAGCAGAACTTCCTGCGCCTGATGCCTGCCGATTCCCGCGAGGGTTACCTTGACGATTGGTACCAGAGCAGCGGCCAGTTCAAGATGTGGCTCGATTACGAAGCCATCGACGACGACAAGCCGACCGCACTGAAACTCGACGAGAAAGACCCGAAACACGATTTCGCCATGCAATTGCTGGCGCGCTACGGCGATCTCAACGCGCGTCCGGATCCGATCAACCGTTGCGAAGACGCCTATTGCTCGCGCCCGAACATCGACCCGGCGCTGCAAAATGCCGAGCAGGCGCTGAGTCGCCTGACTTCGCGCCCGGCGGCGGGGCTGAAAGTGATCGATCAATTGCCGGAAGCCACCATGCTGCGGGTTGAAACCCGTAGCGGCAAACGTGAGGTCTACAGCCTGCTGCGCAATCGTGCCCACAGCAACGTGGCGTTCCTGCTCGGTGAATCGCTGCGTTATCAGCCGGGCCTGGACACGCTGACGATCTATCCAGGCGTGCTCAGCAGCTACCCGAATTTCATGTTCAACGTCCCGGCGGATCAGGTGCCTGCGTTTGTCGATGCCATGGAAAACGCGAAGGATGCGCCGCAATTCGAGAAGATCGTCGAACGTTGGGGCATCCGCCGCAGTCATCCGCAGTTCTGGTTCTATTTCCACGACCTGAGCCAGTACATCCACGAGACCGAGCCGGTGGAAGAGGGCGTGCTGGATATGAACCGGTACGAGAATCTTTGATCGTTTGAACGATGGCGGTTGTCCCAATCCTGTGATGTACGGAATCGGGAGCGCCATCGATGTTGATTTCAGTGCAGGCCCTGCGAGCGCTCGCCGCGTGGGCGGTGGTCTGCCATCACTTCATGCAGATTTTCTTCGACTTCGAGGCGCGTGGGCCGATCGGTCAGTTGTTCATCGACAAGGGCGCCGTGGGCGTCGATATATTTTTCGTGATCAGCGGGCTGGTGATTTTCCTGTCCACTGAAGGCAAGGCATTGCCGCCGACGCGGTTTCTGCTGTATCGACTGTTTCGGATTGTCCCGGCGTACTGGCTCTACACGGTGCTGATGGCGTTGCTGGTGGTGTTCGCCCGGCCGCTGTTGCCGGACCAGACGGTGGATTGGGGGCATTTGCTCCTGTCGTTGCTGTTCATTCCGACCGAGAACCCCGGCGGCTACGGGATCTATCCGACTCTGAATGTCGGCTGGACCCTGAATTACGAAATGCTGTTCTACGTACTGTTCGCCTGGGCGTTGTTGTTCCGGCTGCAAGTGCGTTTGCTGGTGGTCGCGGCGCTGCTGTTTGCGGTGTGCCAGGCCTGGACCGGGTTTGGCTGGGTCAGCGCGTTTTATCGCTCGGACATCGTTTATGAATTCCTGCTGGGGATCGGCATCGGCATGCTTTACCGTCGGGGATGGATCCGGCCGGCGCTCTGGCTGCCATTACTGGGGATCGGTGCGGCATTAGTGGCGATCTATCATCTGCCGCCGGAACCTCGATTGCTGAATTGGGGCGTGCCCAGTGCGGTGCTGGTCATGGCCAGCATGGCGCTGGAGCGGCATGTCGAACGCAACAGGCTGCTCAAGCTGCTGGGCGACTGTTCGTACTCGGTGTATCTGATGCATGTGCTGGTGCTGTCGGCCGGTGGTTATCTGGCCCGGCGCTACGGAATCAACCCGTATTTGATGTTTATCGTCTGTGCGCTGGCCATTGCTATCGGTTCTTGGCTGAGCTACGAATGGGTGGAAAAACGCAGTTATCAATGGCTTAGGGCACGGATTGACGGCGAACCTGGCGCTTAGCCGATTTGCGAACTATTCCTACGTAAATAGTAGGACTTTGTGCCGCGCGCCGATTGGCGTAAACTCCGCCTCAAGCCTGCGAGGAGTCTCCATGACCGCTATTACCATTACCGACGCCGCCCATGATTACCTGGCCGATCTGCTCTCCAAGCAGAACACCCCGGGCATCGGCATCCGCGTTTTCATCACCCAGCCTGGCACCCAGTACGCCGAAA
>Ga0207713_1001616_pt1 | contig 17565 bp, 13 predicted proteins | sample KBSS64metaG_FD_184404 | JGI IMG/M metagenome (GOLD analysis project Ga0207713, IMG submission 184404) | Switchgrass rhizosphere microbial communities from Kellogg Biological Station, Michigan, USA - KBS S6-4 metaG (SPAdes) (version 2) | ecosystem: Host-associated > Plants > Roots > Rhizosphere >... | reverse complement strand
TAGACTTTGGCAAGTCGTTCAACTTTATGCTTGCGGACCGTAACCGCAGAAAAGCTCGCTACGATGACAGCGAGTCCAGCTTCGGCATCCACGTCCTTCCCGCAAACGAACAGGTCAACTGCCGCCTCACCGGTTTCCGGCCAAGTGTGGATTGAGATATGCGATTCTGCCAGCAGGGCGATCCCGGTTACGCCCATGTTCTCTCCAAAGGCGTGAACATGGACGCTCAAGACCTTGGCACCTGCCGCCAATGCCGCTTGGCGCAAGGTCGCCTCGACCAGCACGACGTCGCTCAGTCCTCTCGCATGGCTCAGGTCAGCAATGAGATGGACACTGGTGCCGGGCAAATGCGCCATCTCAAATAAGACTCTCGAAAGGGTGGGCCAAGTGCGTCAGCGCAGCCTCCGCTGCGAGTACGCCGCGGTAGTGCGCCTCCTCGAACAGGGAAAGACCGGACAGGTCCGAATGGGCGAAAAGAACGGGTGGTTTCGCCTCGATCGCTGCAAGGCGGGCCGGCTCGGACAGGAACCCCGGTGTCGGGCTGATCATGGCATGGCCCCAGCGCCAGACGTCGATTCTGTCGATCGCGCCCGCCAGATCGGGATTCATGGTCAGCAGGTCGTCCGCGATCAGCTGTTGCCAGGCTCGCAGCGTGCGCGTCATCATCAGCTTGCGCGCGTCCTGCGGCGCGGTTTTGGACAGGGGTAGATACCAGGTCAGCACGGTCGCGCCATCCCCGCCACTGGCCGACTGGTGTGTTGCGACGACATAACCCAGGCTGTCGCTTCCGGTCGAGACATTGTCCCATGCAATGCCAACGCCCCGCCCCTTGGGATGCCGGTTGACGGTTACGTTGGCCACAACCCAGGGAGCATAGCGAAAACGGCCCTTGCCGGCGTGGGCTGGGGCAACCCGCGCGGCAACGAAGTGCGGCATGGCGACAATCGCGCAGGCCGCGCTCCATCGGGTGCTGGATGCAGCCTTGTGATCAAAGGCGTCGACGACGGCCTTGTTGCCCTGCTGGGCAATGGCGAACACGCTGCGCGCCGAACGGACATGATCGGCGATCCGGTCGTGCAGCAGCGACACGAGCCGACCGTTTCCTTCGGGCCAGGTCAGTTCACGGTCGCCGTCGGCACCCGTAGCCCAGCCGCGGCGCGCAGCGAAATAGTGCACGCCGGCCCAGGCCGACACCTCTTCCGGTTCGGTGCCATAGTCATCCCGGCAGCAATAGCGCAGGTAGGCACGGAGCACGGGAGAGGTGTAGCGGCGCAGATCGAGCCACTGCGCAAACGAGACGCGATCGAGCGCGATGTAGGCTGGATCGACGCTCGAATAGGCGCGGGGTATGGCAAATGCGAGTCTTCCATCCGCACCCACTGCCTTGCGAAGCTGCGCCATTTCGCCGGCAAAGCGATCGCGTTGGTCTGCATCTTCGCTTGTAAGTCCACTGGACGGATAGAGCCCCTCTTGCCAGTTCCCCCGCCAGAGCAGGCGCTCTTCGAGATCGGCGCAGAGTTGATAGGGATCATAGGCTGGGGCGCCGCCGACTTCGCCGACAATCATGCCGAACTCTTTCAGCATGTGTCGCAAGGCCACAGCCTCCTTGTTCGGGACCGGCAGATAGTGGGCACCAAGGGGATAGGCGCTGACCAGATTGCGGCCGGATCGGGCATTGCCGCCGACCTTGTCCTCAAGCTCCAACAGCACGAAATCGTTAAAGCCGGCGGTCTTGAGCCGCCACGCCGCAGAGAGCCCGGCTACGCCGCCGCCCGCGATCACAATCGCCGCCTGCTGTTCCGCTCCGCCTGAAGGCGGAAACTTGCCGTCGCGGACAAGATGACCGCGCTGCCAATCCGCCCCGTCGAGGGTGCCCGGCAAGGGCGTCGTGGTGCAACTGGCCAGCGCGACGGTGCCTGCTCCGGCGGCGCTGGCTCGCAGGACATCGCGCCGGGTGGCATTAGCCATCATAGTGGCCCCATTCCTCGGCAAAGCTGCGCACCAGCGCCTGGTTGTCGAGGCGGTTTACGGCGGTGGGCCGGCGCGCCATGTCTGGCGGAAAATCAAACATGGCGCGTTCGCTGGTTTGCGTCAGGAACCGAAGTCCTGCCGGAAGCGCCACGGCATCCCCTGGCGGACTGTGGGCAGCGAGGGTGAAGCCCCATTCGCCAAAGCTGGGAACATAGGCATGATAGCCGCGCGCCGATAGTCCGGCAGCTTCCAGCGTGCTTGCCACGGTCCAGTAGGAGCGCGGCGCCACGAGCGGCGATGTGCTCTGCACCGTGACCACGCCGGCCGGGGCCAGCAGGCGCGCGACCTCACGATAGAAACTTTCGGTGTAGAGCTTTCCGAGCGAGAATTCCGTCGGGTCGGGAAAGTCGATCAGGATCGCATCATAAGGGCCGGCCGCCTTTCTGACCCAGCGAAACGCGTCGGTATTGATGACCTGCAATTTGGGCGAGGACAGCGAATAGCGGTTGAGCTGGGCGAGTTGGGGCACATCGCGGAACAGGTGCGTCATCTCTGGGTCGAGATCGACCAGCGTCACTTTCGACACGCGCGGATCGCGCAGGACTTCACGCGCGGCAAGACCGTCGCCACCCCCCAGGATCAGCACTTGCCGCGGGTGGGCAACGCGGCCGAGCACGGGCCAGACCAGCGCCTCGTGATAACGGTATTCGTCGCGGGTGGAGAATTGCAGGTTGCCGTTGAGATAGAGGCGCAGATCCTCGCCCCGCCGCGTGATGACGATGCGTTGGTAGGGCGTCGAACGGGCATAGACGACCGGCTCGCCGTAGAACGCGACTTCCGACCAGCGTTGGATGTGGTCTGCTGCAAACAGGCCCACGACCAGCGATGCCAGCACGATGAGGGCTGCAATGAGATCGCGGGCAATACGCTGGCGCGTGCGCAGGGCCAGAAGCAGGGCGACGGCCACACCGACGTTGGCCAGGCCGAAGACAAGGCCAGTGCGGATCATGCCGAGCCACGGCACCAAGACCAGCGGGAACAGCAGGGAGGCGATGAGAGCCCCGATATAGTCATAAGTCAGGACGTTTGAAACGAGGTCCCGAAAGGCGAAGCGATGGCGCAGGATGCGGATCAGCAACGGAATTTCAAGCCCGACAAGGATACCGATCGCCAGTACCAGCGCGTAGAGCGCGACCCGGAAATCCTCGACGATGGGGAAGAGCAGAAAGAGCCCGGCAGCCGACCATCCGCCAAGCGCGGCGATCAGGATTTCGACGCGGACGAACACGCCGATCTCGTTTTGCCGGACATGGCGCGACAGGTAGCTGCCAATGCCCATGGCGAACAAATAGCTGCCGATCACGGTCGAGAACTGCGTGACGCTGTCGCCCAGCAGATAGCTGGCGAGGGTCCCTGCGAGCAGCTCGTAGATCAGGCCGCAGGTCGCGACCACCAGGACCGACACCAGCAGGATGACGGCGAGGGATGCAGGCGCATCCGGGTCGGCCCCGCTGTCATCCCCCGAGAGCGGATCAACCATGCACGGCAGCGGCGATGATGTTGGAAATCCCAATGGCCACGGCCCCGGCCAGCAGCGCCACCGCCATGTTCTTGCGCTCGATGATCTCGCGCCAGAGCTCTCCGGGCGTCAGCTTGTCGACCAGCACGAAGCTCACGATGAATATGACGATGCCGAGCGCTGCATAGAGCACGGTGGCGAGGAAAACGTCGAGGGTCAGCATCGGCACAACTCCATCGTGCGAAAGAGAGACTATTTATGGGTGGGGCCGCGATAGGCGGCCGTGGCAGGCCGCTCGTCGTCGGAGAACGGGGACCAGGCGAACCATGCCGCAACACCAGCCACGATGATCAGGAAAGCGCACCAGGCGGAAAAGATGATCAGGCGCTTGCTCATCTCAACCTCGATGCCTCCACCACAAAATCAGGCAAGGCGCGCCGAGCAGCAGGATCGCGAAAATCCAGAACAGGCCCCACGAATACCCGCTGGTGCAGGCGTTGAACCATACGGATATCGCTTCCGGCACGCTCCATGGATTGTTGGGGGCCGTCGCATTCGCGGGTGGATCAACAGGCCAGCCATGCGATCCGGTGTCTACGTAGACATCGTAGCTGCCGCGCGGAACGCCGGCAAACTGGGTCTCCCCATGATGGCTGCCTTCGGTCCAGCGGCCGTCACTGTCGGTGCCGGTATAAAATTCCACGATGCCGTAGGCGTCGATCGATTGCTGGGTGCGGCGGTTGACCAGGCTGTAGTCGAGATCGACCCAGCGGTTGCTGAAGTCATTGCTGTCTGCCTGGATGGTGACGAACTGCCAAGGGCGCGTCACGTCGATCGTGCCGATCTTGTGCGTGGTGGTGGCGGCGCCGACGGCGACATCGAAGCGATTGTTGGCACACAGCCGCGGCCCGCTCATAACATACTGGATGATTGCGATGACGAGCAGCGCGCCCAGGGCCATGAGAAACATCATCGGCAGGTCGTTGTCGCCTGTGCCCGGCGCTTGAAAGAAGCCATGCCGGTTGGCCGAGAGGCCCGCCCTCGGCTTATAGCGCTGACGGACTGCAAAGGCGTCCTCCACCTCGCGCCTGTCGAGCGGAACCAACTGCGTCCATGTGACCTCGTCCGCTGTCGCCTCGCGCGACAGGAAGTCGCTTCCGCGCGCAAAGGTTGCGCACTGCACGCGATCCCCGCGTGAAACACGCCAGTAGAATTCGCCGAGGACGGTCGTGGTCTCGACCGTTGCGTCATCATCGAGCGTGTAGGTCTCACCTCGCCATTCGATCGAAGCCCCGGCGCCATCCGGCCGATCGAGCAACATCGTGCCGAACTGCCACTCGCCATCGGCAACGACCAGCCAGCGGTAGCCAGCATAAGGATTGAACAGGAGATATTCCTGCCAGATCGCTCCCGGGCTTCGTCGACGCAGCGCGCCGATCGCTTCCCATTCGACATCGAACAACGTTCCGCGTGTGCTGAGTTCGATCGCGAAGTTGGCATTGGCCCGCTTGTAGGCGGTGATCAGCCGGACATCTTCGTGGGCCACGTCGAGCACCGACCCGCAATAGCGACAGGCCAGGGTGACGGTGTAGCCCGCAGCCCGCACTTCGATCGAACCACCGCACGACGGGCAAGTAACGGCGCGGGCCAGTGTCATGCCAGGGTTCCGGGTAGGGTCCAGCCTTCAAGCGGGCGCAGGTTCTTGGGCTGCAACCCGGCAAGATCGCTCCAGCGACCAAGCCACGCCGTGGTGCCATCGGCGTCTCGCTGCACCGAAAGCGCGTCGCCCTCGGCATTGCGGAAATCGACATTGATCATAGTCCGGCCCGGGAGCGTCGGAAAAGGCAGATCGCCTTCGCTGCCAAGACAGGTCGCTTCCTTGATATCCGTCGCCTCGAGCCACTTGCCGCCAGCTTTCACCGTGGCCTCTACGGCAATGGGGTTGCCGTCGACGAAGTTCCTGATGGCCGGCACTTCCAGCACGGCGGGGTATTCGCTGGTCAGCATATATATGCCCATGGCCTCGGCCAGCCAATAGGGGCGGCCGTCGTCGGCGCGCAGGAACCACTCGTTCCAGGAACCGTCCTGCCAGCCCCAGCGCACGCGACCAACCGCCTGGGCAGTGTTGCCGTCAAGGGAGAACGTCGTGCCGATCTGTATCGGAGAAACGTCCAGGGGCAGGCTGGCTACTGTACCCACCGCCTCGGCCATCCCATTCCTCCGCCTGATCAGGCTCTGGCAGTATTGGCAGGTCGAGTAGGGCAATCCCGGATCGCGCAGCGGAAGCGGGGCCCCGCACGAGGGACAGTTCACACTCTCCATTCCCTCCAAGCCCCCGCTAAGCTCAGCGGATCCGGCTGAGCAGCTCAGCCTTCTTGGCCTCGAACTCTTCCTGGCTCAAGGCTCCGAGTGTGACCAGGCGGTGCAGCTTCTCGATGGTCGCGAGTGGATCTTCGGCTGTAGCGGCGGACTGTCCTGTCGGCGTAGCGCCAAGTCCCTGCGCCATCGCACCCCCAAGGGTGGTTGCTGCGGCCATGCCGGCGCCGATCCCGGCTATCCCGACATCGTTGCCAGCAGCCTGCTCGAGCGCTTCGGCGGCCTGAAACTGGGTGTATCGGGCAAGATCGCCAAGCACCCGCATGGAACTGCCCTTGTCGAGATGGGCCTGAACCTCGTCGGGAAGCGAGACGCTCTCGACATAGAAGGACAGGCAGGTAAGGCCCCACTGGGCAAACGCCTTGTCGACTTCGACCTTGATCCTGTCCGACAAGGCTTGCTGGTTGGCCGCAAGATCGAGAAAGGCGATGCCACTGCCGCCCAGCGCCGTTGCCATCGCAGTCTGGATTGCAGCGCGCAACTGCGGTTCGAGCGATGCAACGCTCACGCCCGACATCGTGCCAAGTACCCGCGAAATGAACGGTGCAGCTTCGTTGACGCGGATGGAGTACGAGCCAAACGCCCGCAATCGCAGGGCGCCGAACTCGGTATCGCGGACCGTGATGGGCTGCGCGGTGCCCCACTTCAATCCCTGTTGTTCCTTCAGGGAAAGAAACACGACATCGGACTTAAAAGGTGAACGGAAGCCTTTGTCCCAGTTCATCAGATTGGAAAGCAATGGCAGGTTGGCGGTTTCCAGAGTGTGGAGACCAGGCCCGAAGTAGTCGGCAATCTGGCCTTCATTGACGAAGGCGGCGATCTGCCCTTCGCGCACTGTCAGCTGCGCGCCATGCTGGATCTCTTGGTCCGCGAAAGGCACACGCCAGGCCAACTGGCCGGGTTCCTCCAGCCACTCGATGATGTCGACGAACTGCTTCTTGAGAAAATCGAACATGGTCACCTGCCCGCGGCTGCTCGCGTACCCTACAGCATACTACCGCCCCGGCAATGCGAATGGCCCCGCGGCGCCCGGTGAGCCTTTCAACTGTGCCGCAATCAATGTTGATGGATGGACGCTTTCAATGCTCGGATGGGGGACCGGGAATGTCTGCATTTAAGGCGGCGTCAGACCATGGCGTTTGGAAAGTCGCTCCATTGCAGTCCAAACCGCGCCAGGTACTTCCGTAACCGATCGGCATCGTTTGTGCTGGCGCGCTTGGTGCGTGAGGAAGCGAACAGCTTTCGCCCCGCGTCTGAAAGAGATCGACTGGTGCGGCATGTCTCGACGACATATGCGAGTTGTACACGGTCGAACGGGTCGACTGCCATCAATGCTTCCGCGCTTAACAGCTTATTGAGACCGTCGTAGTTCTGTCGTGGGCCGGGCCAAGAGCTTTTCAATCGCGCAATCTCTGTACTTACAACCGCATCATCAATCCGTCCCTTGGGTGAAAAGGTCGCCATGCGGGTGACGCTGGCGGCCAGGTCGCGGAAGTTGCCGGGCCAAAATGCCTCCGACGACATTGCAAAGGCGAGGTAGCGTTCGCGCGCTTCCTTGTTGAAGGTAACGCGCTCGCCCTCGCGCTCGGCATGGCGGTCGAGTTCATAATCGAGATTCGGGGCGATGTCCTCGCGGCGCTCGGCAAGGCCTGGAAGCTGGAATGTCCAAAGATTGAGGCGTGCATAGAGGTCTTCGCGAAAGGTGCCGTCGGCAACGCAGCGGGCCAGATCGCGGTTGGTGCCTGCGATCAGCTGGAAGTCGCTTTCAGCCTCGCGGTCGGCGCCGACGGGGAGGAAGCGCTTGTCCTCGATCGCGCGCAGGATCATCGCCTGTTCGTCGAGGCCGAGTTCGCCGATCTCGTCGAGGAACAGCATTCCGCCGTCAGCTGTGCGCAATAGGCCCGGTCGGTCCGCCGCCGCGCCGGTAAAGGCGCCTTTCTTGTGACCAAACAGTGCGGACATCGCGCTGTCGCCGCGCAGGGTGGCGCAGTTCACTTCGACGAACGAGCCGCTGACCTGCCGTTTCAACTTCTTGAGTTCAAAGATGCGCCTGGCAAGTTGGCTCTTGCCCGCTCCCGTCGGTCCCATCAGCAGGATAGGCGCGCGGGTGCGGCTGGCGACCTGCTCGATCTCGTCGATCATCGTATTGAACGCGGCATTGCGTGTCTCGATCCCGGACTTGAGGAACGACGTGCTTTCCGCGCTCTCGCTGGCGAAGCGGGTCGCGATGCTGTCGTAGCGCGATAGGTCGAGGTCGATCACGCTCCAAGTCCCGGCCGCATCGGGCGCGCCGCGCCGGGGCTGGGTCTGGAGCAGACGGCCAGGAAAGTAATGTGCTTCCGTCAGCAGGAATAGGCATATCTGCGCGACGTGCGTGCCGGTAGTGATGTGGATCAGATAGTCCTCGACATCCGGGTCGAGCGGTTGCGAGCGAGCGAAGTCGAGCAGCTTGCCGTAGACCTCCTCGAAATCCCAGGCGTCGGTGAAGTCGATCACGTGCCGCTCGACCAAGGTCTCCGGTGAGACCGAGGCGATGTCCTCGCTGACATACTCGGCGAGGCGACGGTGCGCCGAGCCGTGGATCATGATGAAGCGATCGACGCGCAGGTCCTCGTGCATGCAAAGGCCAACCGATGGTCGCCACTTCATCCAACGCGAAGGGCCAAACTTTGAGGCATCGAGCGTGGAGCCGAGAAAGCTGATGACCGTGGTGGGTTTCATGCGCCCATCTTATATAATCTTATATGAAAATATACAAATATGAGAGAATTCTACGAGACCATTTTCTGGGTCAACATGATCGTTCGAAAATAAAATGTGCAAATACAGTATGTTATTAAGATCATCCAAGCCTCCCGACGAATCTGGCACGCCTTCTGCAGTTATGCCGGCGTCGGGTCGGTCGAACAGCCCGGCGCAAGCGGAACTACGAGGCGGCCGGAATGGGCCGGCCGCCTCCAAGGTCCGAGAGCTTTGGAGTTGGACTATGGCCAACAAGAACCTTTTCGCTTCGGCGTTGTCGCGGTTCATGCCGCGCGCCGATACGGTCAACCAGGCGGGCGGGGCCGCCTATGCCTATGGGCCTGAAGCAAAGCTGGCCCAGCTTGCCGCTACCGGCACGCTGGCCGATGGCTTCTATTCGAGTGCCGAGTCCCAGCTCAGCGATGTCGTGTTGGCGGCCAAGGATGTCGATCCCGAGTGGGTCGCCAAGTGCGCGGTCTATTCGCGACAATCCGGCGCCATGAAGGACATGCCGGCCTTGCTGGCTGCCTATCTGACCATGGCCGATCCTGACCTGTCGGTGCTCGTGTTCAAGCGCGTAATCGACAATAGCCGCATGCTGCGCACCTTCGTGCAGATCATGCGGTCGGGCCAGGTCGGGCGTGCTTCGCTTGGTTCACGACCGAAGCGGCTGGTCCGCGAATGGCTGGAGCAGGCGTCGATGGCGCAGCTGATGCAGGCCGCGACCGGCAACGATCCGAGCCTGGCCGACGTGGTCAAGATGGTTCACCCGGCGCCAAGCTCGGCCGAGCGGCGTGCCTTTTATGGCTGGCTGATCGGCAAGCCTTACGACGTCGCGGCACTGCCCGCCGAGATCGCGGCTTTCGAGGCCTGGAAGCGTTCACCGAAGGGCGAACTACCCCCAGTGCCGTTCGAATGGCTGACCGCTTTCCCGCTTGTCGCAGAGCAGTGGGGCGTGCTCGCCACCCGCATGGGCTGGCAGGCGTTGCGGATGAACCTCAACACGCTGGTGCGCAATGGCGCGTTCGCGGTGGACGGGGTCACCGAAGCGGTCGCAGCCCGGCTCGCTGACCGCCAAGCGATCGCCCGCGTGCGCCCGATGCCCTATCAGTTGATGGTGGCACTGGGCCAGGCGGGTGACGGTGTGCCGCTGGCGGTGCAGGCAGCGATCGAAAGCGCGCTCGAAGCATCGCTTGCCAGCGTGCCGAAGCTGGAAGGCCAGGTCGTGGTCTGCCCTGACGTGTCGGGTTCGATGGGTTCGCCGGCAACGGGCTACCGCAAGGGTGCTAGCTCGAAGGTGCGCTGCATCGACATCGCCGCGCTGGTCGCAGCCGCCGTGCTGCGCCAGAACCGCGATGCCCGGGTAATCCCGTTCGAGCAGACCGTGGTCACGCTGAAGCTTGATCCCCATGCCCGTGTCGCCGTGAATGCGGCGAAGCTGGCCGGGGTCGGTGGTGGCGGGACCAATGTCTCGGCTCCGCTGGCGCTCCTCAACAAGGAGCGGGCGCGGGTGGATACGGTAGTGATCGTCTCGGACAATGAGTCCTGGGTCGATCCCTCGCGGCGCGGGGCGACGGCGACGATGGCGGAGTGGAACAGATTGAAGGCCCGCAACCCGGGTGCAAAGCTGATCTGCATCGACATCCAGCCCTATGGCTCGACCCAGGCCAAGGATCGTGAGGACATCATGAATGTCGGTGGCTTCACCGACGCGGTGTTCGACGCAATGGCGCGCTTCGCCAAGGGTGAGACGCGCAACTGGGTCGAGATCGTTCAGAATACGGAGGTATGAAAGACAAGGGTCACGGCGAATGCCGGAAGGACTACATTGATAATGTCGGTGTCGCGGGTTCAATTCCCGCCTGTCCCTCGGGGCAGTAGCTCAGTTGGTAGAGCACGAATGTCTTTCCAAAACCTGGTCGCCGTGACCCTTTGACGAAATTCACCGAATTGCCGTGGCGAATGCCGGTGGGACTACAGGGTCAGAGCACCTGCCATCGCGCAGGAGGTCGGCGGTTCAAGCCCGCCCCCGGAGCAATCCGGAGTAGCTCAGGAAAAACGTCTCGCCACTTTTCGTCGCCGGCACCTATGATTGTTTCAAGGAGATCGGCCATGACCGACACGACTTACGAACTCGCCGCTGTCGAAGGCGGCGTGCCGATCAAGATGTGGACACGTGGCGTGCCCGTGGACGACAAGGCGCGCGACCAACTTTCGCGCGCGGCGAAGATGCCGTTCATCTTCAAGCATGTCGCGGCCATGCCCGACGTGCACGTCGGGATCGGCGCCACCGTGGGATCGGTGATCCCGACCAAGGGCGCGGTGATCCCGGCGGCGGTGGGCGTCGATATCGGCTGTGGCATGATGGCCGCGCGCACTTCGCTGATGGCGCATGATCTTCCGGACAGCCTGGAAGGTCTCCGCTCGGCGATCGAGCAGGCGGTGCCGCATGGGCGCGATGTCGGGCGCGGTAAGCGAGACAAGGGTTCGTGGGGCTCGCCGCCCCCGGCCATTGTCGAGGCCTGGGCCACGCTGGTCGCCCGGTTCGACCGGATCTGCGAGAAGTTCCCGCGGCTGAAGAACACCAACAACCTGGTGCATCTCGGCACGCTCGGTACGGGCAACCACTTCATCGAGCTGTGCCTCGATACCGAGGCGCGGGTGTGGGTGATGCTGCATTCGGGCTCGCGCGGGGTGGGCAATGCCATCGGCTCGTTCTTCATCGAACTGGCCAAGCAGGACATGCACAAGTGGCACATCAACCTGCCCGACGAGGACCTCGCCTACTTCCCGGAAGGGACCGATCACTTCGACGACTATGTCGAGGCGGTCGGCTGGGCGCAGGACTTCGCCGCACTGAACCGCCGCATGATGATGACCAACGTCATCGCCGCGCTGCGGGGGCAGATCGCGAAGCCCTTCGAGGCCGAACTTGAAGCGGTGAACTGCCATCACAACTATGTGACGCGCGAGAACCACTTCGGCGAGAACGTGCTGGTTACCCGCAAGGGAGCCGTGCGCGCGGCGAAGGGAACGCTGGGCATCATTCCGGGCTCGATGGGCGCCAAGTCGTTCATCGTGCGCGGACTGGGCAACCCGGAGAGCTTCGATAGCTGCTCGCACGGGGCCGGACGCGTCATGAGCCGCAACGAGGCCAAGCGCATCGTCACGCTGGATGAACATGTCCGCGATACCGAAGGTGTCGAATGCCGCAAGGACGCGGGCGTGATTGACGAGACGCCCAAGGCCTACAAGCCGATCGAAGCCGTGATGGCCGCCCAGGCCGATCTGGTGGAAATCGTCTATACATTGAAGCAGGTGGTCTGCGTGAAGGGGTGATCCCCCTTTGCGCAGACTTCCAACACTATCCGAAGTCAGGGGCAAATCGTGATCGAGCAGATCGCACCAAGTATTAGGCAAGAGATTGAAGCACGCCTTGCAACCATCGAGGCGGTCGAGGGCGTGCGTTATCTCTTGGCGGTGGAATCTGGTTCGCGCGCTTGGGGCTTTCCTTCGCCAGACAGCGACTATGATGTGCGGTTTGTCTATGTGCGGCCTCGGGATTGGTACCTTCGTCTCGAACCCGGCCGTGATGTCATTGAGACCCCGATCGAAGACGACATCGACCTGAACGGTTGGGACATCCGCAAGACATTTGGACTGATGCTGAAATCCAACGCTGTCGTGAGTGAGTGGCTTTCCTCGCCCATCCGCTACCGTGACGACGATCCTGCAGCAGCCCGAATTGCAGCCTTGGCAGACGAAATCTTCGATCCTCGCGGCGTTGCCCATCACTACGCCAATCTGGGCCGCAATGCGGCCGAACGGTGGCTGGAAGGCGACGATGCAGTGCCGGTCAAGCGGTACTTCTATGCGCTTCGGCCAGCCCTCGCGATCAGGGCTCTCCGCGGCAATCCAGACCGACGGCCGTCGATGAACTTGCAGGCTCTCATGGCCGAAAGCGCCATCCCGGCTTCGATTGCGGGCATGATTGACGAACTGGTCGAGGCAAAGCGGCAAACCCGAGAGCTCGGTAATTCGAGAAGGTTTGCCGAACTCGACGCACTTATCCGGGATGAGCTCGGCCGCGCTGCCGACTTGCCGGAACGGAGGCCACAGGAATCAGCGCTGGAAGCAGCAAACGAAATCTTTTTGGACCTGTTACGAGAATGATCACAATCGACGGATCGGAAGGCGAAGGCGGCGGGCAGATGGTGCGCAATTCATGTGCGCTGTCGCTCGTAACCGGCGAGCCGTTCTGCATCAGCAACATTCGCGCAAAGCGCTCCAAGCCCGGCCTCATGCGGCAGCATGTGACAGCGGTGGAAGCCGCGTGCGTGATTTCGGGTTCGGAATGCACCGGCCTTGCCGTCGGCGGGTCCGAGCTCGAATTTCGCCCCGGCCGGGTGATCCCCGGCGAGTATCTCTTTGCCGTTGGTACGGCGGGGTCGACCGGCCTTGTACTCCAGACCGTTCTGATGCCGCTCATCCTTGCCGATGGTCCATCGCGCCTCATTCTCGAAGGTGGCACGCACAACATGTTGGCGCCGCCGTTCGACTTCATCGAACGCACCTTCCTCCCGGTGATCAATCGCATGGGGCCGAGCGTTACCGCGCGTATCGTCCGGCACGGTTTTTACCCGCGCGGCGGTGGGCGGATCGAGGTTGATATCACGCCTTCGCCCCTTTTGCCGATCGACTGCCTTAACCGGGGCGCGCCGGCGACCGTCAACGCACAAACGGTCTTCACCGGCCTGCCGTTCGAGATCGCGGAGCGCATGTTGACGCGCGCCAAGCGCGACCTGGCCGACTGGCCCGACGACGCCTTTGCAGTGCGTGAGCTGCCCGCCGATCAGGGGCCGGGCGTGATTCTGATGCTGGAGGCGCGCTATGCACATGTCACCGAGGTGGTCAGCGGCTTCGGCCAACTTGGCGTTCCCGCCGAACGGCTGGCGAAGACATCGGCCGCGCGCATGAGCGGCTATATGGAAAGCGATGCCTTCGCCGGGCCTTACCTCGCCGATCAGCTGGTTCTGCCCTTCGTGCTGGCAGGCGGCGGGGCTTTCACGACCGTGAAGCCCAGCCAGCACACGCTGACCGCGATCGATATTGCCCGCCGGTTTACTGGCAGAGCCATCGGTCTCGAACAGCAGAACGGTGGAAGTCATCTCGTCAGCTTCGGGTGAGGTGTAGGCTTGGCGCTCTATCGCCGGGCCGGCCTCACCCGATTCCATCGTTGCGAATACCGTTCGATTCGCGTAAAGGCCGCGCCGCTCGAACGGCAATTCCGCCGTTCGCAGGAGAAGACCATTGCTGGACCAATGCATCTATTCGGGCACCGTGCCCGCCGCGTTCCAGCCCTTCGCCTAGGCGTCTCCTCGCCGTGGCAGGGCCTGAGCGCCGCTGCCCGGTTTCCCGATAGTACCGGAAACTGAAAGAGCGATCCCGCGCGTCTGCGCGGCCGTTCGCGAAGCGAGACGTATGAACCAGATTCAGATCACCCGGCGCATGCTGCGCCGGGCCATGCGCGGCATGCCGGCCGCGTCCCAGCAGGGAAAGGCCCTGCTCGAATTCGCCCGCGCCAATGGCGCCGCACTCTTCAGCCTCAAGGCCGTGGAGGCGAAGAAGTTGACCTGGACCGCGCTCAGGCGCGCGGTTGCACAGGATGGACCTTGCGCTGGTGACAGTGCCATTGATGATGGCGTGCTTCGGCTTGCCCGCGAACTGGCCGCCTTGCTGCGGCTAGACGTGATCGACAGCGCCATCGTCGAAGTGACCTTCGCGCTCGATCGGCTGTGTCTGCCGGGCGAACTCGACGACATCCATGCCCGCTCCGGGAGCGACGTGCCGGCGATGATCGGCGAAGTGGCCGGCGCCGAGCCGCAGGACGCCGAGCGGCGGGTGCGGCTCAATCCGCTTTTCCGCATGGGCCTCGCGACGTTTCGCGCGGACTGGCGTGGTCAGGTGAGGCTCGAAACCCGCTGGGCGCTCGAAAACCTGCTCGATCGCTTGCCGGAAACCGAGGCGGAGATCGTCGCCTTGATGGTCGGTCCGCGTCACATCGCAGGCCTGCCCCTTTCCGCCTTTGCGCATGTCGAGGATACCGAATATCTCCGCCGCCTGCTCGAAGGTACGCGGCGCGAACGCGCTCGCGGCATCAATATCCTGATCCATGGTCCGCCGGGCACCGGCAAGACAGAGTTCGCACGCAGTCTGGCTGCGGCGGCCGGCTTTTCCCTGCACGGCGCGGGCGAGGCGGACGAGGATGGCGACGAGCCAGACAGGCGCGATCGGATCGCCGCTTTCCAGATAGGCCAGCGCCTGCTCGCCGGAAAGGGCGATGCGGCGCTCCTGTTCGACGAAATGGAAGACCTGATCGGTGATGTGCAGCCGGCCCAGGGCGACTGGATGCGCGGCCGGCAGGGCAGCAAGGTCTTCGTCAACCGCCTGCTCGAAACCAACGCGGTTCCGGTGATCTGGACCACCAACGCCATCGGCAATGTCGATCCGGCGATTCTGCGGCGCATGAGCCATGTCCTGAAACTGGACCTACCTTCGCGCGGCACCGCCTTGCGCATGCTGGACCATGTGGCCCGCGAGGAAGCCGTGACCGCTGGCGATGGCTGGGAAGGGTTGCTGGAAAACGCGCCGGAAGTGGCTTCGGTGCTGCGTGTCTCCGCGCGCGGTGCGCGGTTGGCGGGCGAAGCTGACGGCGGGCTGCGTCCGGCCCGCGCGCTGGCCAAGGCACTGCGCGGCAGCAGCGATTTGCCGCTCGACGGTCCAGGGCCGGTCGATCTCGATCTCTTCGAAACTGACAGGCCGCTGGGCCCGTTGTTCGAACGCTTGCGGGCAAGCGAGCATCTGAATGTCTCGCTGCTCCTGACCGGCATTCCCGGGACGGGCAAGACCGCGCTGGCACATCACTTCGCCCGCACGCTTGATCGCCCGCTACTGGTGCGGCGGACCTCGGACCTTCTTTCCAAATGGATCGGAGAAACCGAAGAGCGCATTGCCGAGGCCTTTGCCGAGGCACGGCGGAAGGAGAGTGTGCTCCTGTTCGACGAGGTGGATTCGCTGCTGTTCGACCGCAGCACCGCCCGCACCAACTGGGAAGTCAGCCAGGTCAATGAATTGTTGGCCTGGCTCGATCGTCACCCGCTGCCGGTGGTCGCCGCGACCAATCACGCCCAGCGGCTGGACCCGGCGACCCTAAGGCGCTTCGTCTTCAAGCTGGAACTGCGGGCACTCTCGGGGCCAAAGGTGGAACTAGCTTTCGTTCGTTTCTTCGGAGCGGCGCCTCCAGCGTCGCTGGCATCGTTGCACGGCATCACACCCGGCGATCTTGCCGTCGTCGCGCGGCAATTGCGCCATGACCCTGCCCGAGATGGGCACGAGATCGTTGCGCGGTTGAAAGCCGAATTGGCCGCAAAGCCGGGCTCGCCTCAGCCAATCGGATTTTAGGCCGGTAATTTTGGCACGCCGAACCTCGGAGCGAAACCGGGTCCGCAGTGCAGAAATCGGAGAAAAGAAGTGCCGATGACGACCAAGCAGATCGTCGCAAATCTGAACTTGCGTGCCGAATGGTGTAGTCTCGCGACCCGCTGAAACGCCGTGAGCGACATCGCGTACTGACTGCCTGCAAGGCTCGTTCGACGGGGGACCAAACGGGGGTCCAGAAAGGCTGGATCCTGAAAAAATCTATTAAAACAAATAGCTATGACTATTTTATAGTCTTCTCGACCGCACCAGCACATGTGTCAGGGATCGTCCCGGCCAGGGTTGCTCAAAAATCGCCGGATGGCTGAAAGCAGCCATGTCTTGCTTCACCTCGGATTATCTTCGCTGACGGTTGCTCTGCCGGGGTGACGTGCCTAGGCGGCGTGGACAAATTCCACACCGCCACGGTTGCCCTATAAAAGGCCCTGGCGAGGCGCGAAGCCGCAGGAAGAGTGGGCCTCTTTCCAGGCCGAGCAACGCTGCCAGGGCCTTTTATAAGGCAACCCCTTCGGGGCTGGACCAAAAACCGCCATCTCAGCGTCGGCTCGGCTAGCAATAGGCCCACTATTGCGTCACCTCGTCTCCTTGAACTAGCGGTTTTTGCCTCCAGCCGTGGCGCTGTGGAATTTGTCCACGCCGCCTAAGCGCGCCGCGCTTGACGTATGCACGCGCCAAAGCTCGCCAGCATCGTGCAAATTCCGCAAAATCTCGGCGCGATTAAATTTTCATGACTCTATATACCGGTTTGCGATGAAAAACAGTTCCGCACTGGTGTTGGATGAGGACCCGAGAATGAATGACGTCGCGGTAGGCAGCGATTTGCCCCAGGCCGGTGTAACAGGTTCAGCAACGCACCGTGCCAGCGATTCTCATTCAGGCTTGCGTCATGCCGTTCTGGTGCTCGGCATGCATCGCTCTGGAAGCAGCGCGATTACACGCTTCTTGAATTTCCTCGGATGCACCCTGCCAAGCACTCTCATGCCGGCAAACCCAACCAATCCGGCGGGGCATTGGGAGTCGGATGCGATTTGCGCATTCAACGACAGGCTTCTTTCCGAGGCGGGATCCTTCTGGAATGATTGGCTTCCAATTCACTCCGATTGGTCGCGATCATGCACATATCGGCATAACCTGTCGGCTGCCGGGGACCTCGTCCGCAGCGAGTATGGCGGCGCCGGGCTTTTCGTGCTCAAGGATCCGCGTATCTGCCGTATCGCGCCCTTCTGGTATGAGGCGCTGGAGCTTCAAAAGCTTTCCGTATTGACGCTGATACCGCTGCGCCACCCCCTCGAAGTCTCCGCTTCTCTGCACAAGCGCGACGGGATCCATCCTGCGATTGGTCAGCTTCTGTGGCTACGGCATGTCGTGGAAGCGGAGCGCGCCAGCCGGGGGCGTCGGCGCGTCTTTTCCCATTATGACGATCTTCTTGCCGACGCGGTGGGAACGGCAGACAAGGTTGC
>Ga0207713_1001599_pt1 | contig 17709 bp, 6 predicted proteins | sample KBSS64metaG_FD_184404 | JGI IMG/M metagenome (GOLD analysis project Ga0207713, IMG submission 184404) | Switchgrass rhizosphere microbial communities from Kellogg Biological Station, Michigan, USA - KBS S6-4 metaG (SPAdes) (version 2) | ecosystem: Host-associated > Plants > Roots > Rhizosphere >... | reverse complement strand
CCAGAGGACCTGCCGGCTGCTGACGCGTCCGGCGGTGGCTGCCCGAAACGACGTGTCGGCCGTGTTCAGGGCCAGGTTCGCCTCGGACGGCTTGTTCTCCGCGAGCAGCGCGATGCTGCGGGCGAGACTGGCCTGTGCGTCGATGATGAACTGCACGAGGACGTCCTGATCCGCGACCGTCAGCAAGTCGCCCGTCGATCCCGCTCCGGGCTTGCCGACGTTGAGCTCGCGTACGGTCGTCGGGACCATCAGCGGGTCCCGGTCGACTGCCGCGGCATACCCCTGGTTGAGGCTGGTCGCCACCGACGAGAACTGTCGCTGGTTCAGCAGGTCCAGCGCCATGTAGTTGCGCCGCTTGCGGTCGAGCACTTCGGCGCCGGGCATGTTCGAGTTCTGCGCGATGACGGCGGCGGCGCGGGAAAAGTACTGCTGTGCCGAACCGAAGAAGCGCAGGTTCGAGTCCGCGAGGCCGGCGAGCAGCAGCAGGTCGACCCGGGTCGCGGGCGATGCGTTCTCGGGCAGGCGGCTGAGCGCCTCGTTGAGGACGCGCGACGCTTCCAGGTTAAGGCCCTGCCGCACCAGCCGCAGACCCTGATCGAACGCGGCCTGGGCATCCGCGACGGCGGCGCTAGTCGCGCTGACGCCGGCAGGGGGAGCGGCAAGGTTGGCCGGATCGACGGCCGCGACGACGGCTCGTCCACGATCACCCGTGGGCGGGGTGACGCCCAGGAGTACGCGCAGCCCTTCCTCGGCCGGTCCCTGCGCGATCTGGTAGGTGCTCGCCGAATAGAGGTACTTGCCACGGATGAGACGCGTCTCGATCGTCTCGAGGCCGAGCACTTTGTCGAAGCAACGCCGGCTGCGCACTTCGCCAAGCCCGGGCACGGTGACCGGCGAAGCCGCGCCACAGTCGAGCGTCGCGTCGAGGGCGGCCTGCTCGCTCGCCTTCACCTGGCGCACGAAGCCGAGGAAGCGATTCCCCACCGCTTCGCGGCACGTGAAGGAGTAGCTCCTCGCAAAGGGATCCTGCGCCGCGGGATCCTTCCAGTTGCGGGTCGCCTGGCATGGATTGCCCAGTCCGTTGCGCCCCAGCTCGAACTGGTCCGGCAACTCCGCCGCTCGGGGAGCGGCCCGCGCCGGCACGGCCACGGACCCGGCGGCCAGCGCCGCAAGCGAAAGCGTAGCGAGCATGGGGCGCAGCATCACTTGGCGTCCTTCTTCTGAACGGGGCACTGCGGGTTCTTGGGATCGCTGCACTCGATCGGCTGCAGCGGCACCGTCTCGAGACCGAAAGTGCCGACGTCGCCGAACAGCGCATCGTTGTTGGTGGCGAGCAGCGGGTTGAACGGCACCTCGAAGTCCTTCGAGACCGTGAACACGCCCGGCCGCACCGCGTCGATCGCGGACAAGTTGGGCGAGAACGCGAGCGTCGAGATACAGCCCGATGCCTCGCCGATGATGCAGCCGTTCACGCGCGAGGAACTGCGGTCGTTGAGGTTGATGACCTTGATGTTGACCCCCAGCAGCAGCGCGGCGGCAGTGCCCGTCCGCGTCGCGAGCGTGCCGAACAGGCCCAGCACCGGCCGGGTCGCACTGGCGAGATCGAGCGTGAGCGTGTCGGCGATATCGACGCCGCTCGTCTGGCCCTGCAGGCCCGTGTTCTGGAACAAGGCGAAGTTGGTGTAGGCGAGGGTCAGGCTCTTGGCCGAGAGCAGCGAAACCGGAGGGGTCCCGAGCGTGTACTGCTGACTGGGGTCGAGTGCCCCGGCAACGTACAGCGTGCTGCTGCCGCGATCGTTGAGGTCGAGAGCCTGAGCCGCATTGCCGGTACCCGTGCCGGTGACGCCCAACGTGGACAGGAAGTTCGCCTCCTGTCCGAAGGCGATGTTGTCGGCTCGCAATTCGACGGTCGATGCGGTGGCTAGGATGCCGCCCGCCGTGCCGGTCGGATTGGTCGAAACCACGATCACCGAAGCGCGCCCGGTCGAGGCTCCCGAACCGCCGAGTTGCAAATGCAGCGGCGTGGTCGACGAGGTTGGGCCTGGATCGGTCTGGGTGATCCGCCCGGTCACGTCGATCCGTGTGCCGTTCGCAAGGATCTGCACATCGCGCGTGTTCTTGAAGTCAACGACAGCGATGGCGACGTCCTGCTTGGTCGTGCCGGAGGCGGCATCGAGCACCAGCGTGTCGGTCGCCTTGAGGTGGTCGATCTCGGTGTTGGTGAGCGCGAAGCCGCCGCTGTTGTTACTGCCGCCGACGACCAGCTTGTTCGTCGAGGGGGCTTCGTCGACCACCGTGATGGCGGAAGCCGACACGTCCGCACCGATCTCAGCGTCCTTGGCAGTGATGGTCACCTTCTTGCCGGTGGCGGTGAAAGCGCCGTTCAGCGCGACCGTGCCGGTCGCAGCCACGGTCGCATCGCCAGCCGACGTGACCGCAGCCAGCGTCACCTTGCGGTCCGGCGTAAGCGTGCGGGTGCTACCAGCGCCATCGATGCCGGCCGTGATGCGTGTCGCTCCCCCCGAAGCGAACGCCCCGGTGGCCGTGACATCGCCGGTTCGGGCGACCACGTCCGCCGCACCGCCGGCCTTGAAGGTGCCGAGACCGACATTCGTGCCAGCCGTGACTTTGGCGTCGGCCCCGCTTTCGAGACTGGAAAGCGAGACCGCGCCACCGGCGGTGACGGTCACCGTCGTGTCGGCCTTGAGAGTCGTGACGGTCGTGTTCGCGCTCGACGAGTAGCTGGTGGCGCTTCCGGAGTTGGAGCCGCCCACGCCGATCGTTCCAGCCGTGCCCGTCAGCGCACCCGACGTTGCCGTGAGGGTGTTGGCGCTGAGCAGAGTGCCGCCGTTCGCGGTGATCGACCGGGCAGCGGTCACGCGGTCGAGCGTGATACCGCCTGTGGCGGTAAGCGTCGCATCGTGTCCGGCTCCCGCCACGTCGATCGTGGTTGCTGAAAGCGCGCCGTTCTTCGCCGTGATCGCCACCGTGGTCGCGGCGCCGTCCGGCCCAAGCGTCGTGTTCCCGGCAGAGATCGCGCCGTTCGCCTTGAAGCTCGTGCCGGCTGTCGCGGTGAAGCTCGCCCCGTTCGCGGTACCGAGGGTGACCGCGCCTCCCGACTGGATCGCCAGATCGTCGGCCGCACTGAGCGAGTCTGCGCTGCCGACATCGCCGCCGGCGTTGATGCCGAGCGAGCCGCCGCTCGCCGTGCCCGTCTTGATCGAGACCGCGCCGGTCGCGCCGAACAGGGCGCTTGCCTGCGCCGTAGCGAAGTCGCTGACACCAATGTCGCCGCCCGTGGCCGTCACGACGATGTTGCCCCCGGCCATCCTGTCCAACGATCCGGAGGCGGTCGGGACGGAACCCGCCACGCCGTCCGGCGCCGGATCCTTGATTGGAACGAGCGTCGCAAGATCGGGGTCGCCGACGTCGCCGGCGCCTCTGGCGGTCACATTGACGAGCTGGACGCTGCGGCCACTGTAGATGACATCATCGGCAGCCGTGCTCTGGTCGACACGCAAGGCGTCCCCAGCACTCAGGGCGATGTCGCCGGTATCGGCCGTCGCGGTGAGGACCGTGACTGCGCCGCCTGCGATCCCGGCAATCGAACGGCCCGCCTTCAACTCGCCCGCGCTGATCCCATCGGCTGCGTTGAGGGCGATGCTGCCGCTCCGCGCCCGCACGCTTTGGAGGTCCAAGCTCACGGCATCGATGCCGACATCGTCACGCGCATCGATTGCGAACGGGACGGCCCCTCCCGGCCGGAAGGCGACGCTGCCGCGCGCGGAACCGCTGGTGATTAGGCTGATCGATCCGTTCGGTGCCGCAATGGTATGGAACCTGATGTCACCAGAGGTGCTAGCCAGGTCCTCGTTCACCGCGGTCAGGTACACCGAGCCATTCTGCGCTGTCGTGTCGACGACTGCGATGCCGCCTGTCTTGAGTCCGCTGCGCGCCGCCGTCGCCCCGCCGATGATCGATACGTCGTCGCGCGCGGTCACGGTGCCAAGATCGATGGCCGTCGCGCTGCGCACGGTGATATTCTGCGCCGTGTCGGGAGCGCCGGTCGCAGTGATGTTCATCACCGCGTTGGGCGCGGGCACGATCGCGGTGCGCCCGTCGACAGTGCCGAGCCTGGCGATCACTTGCGCCCCGCCGAGCGAGGCCAGGACGGTGTTGCCCAGCACGTCGGTGGCGCTGTCGATGGACACGCCCAGTGCTTCGCCGGTCACATCGACGAGTTTCGTCAGATCGGTCTCGCCCTGCCCGCCCTTCACGCTCGTGAAGCGAACGTCGTTGCCCGCATCCGTCGCCGTGCCGGTCTTGAGCAGGCTCGCCTTGTCGAAGGCGCTGACATCGCCGGCAACCAGCGTGCCCTGCGTAGCCGTGAGCGTGACCGCGCCGGTGTTGGCCGTGACGGTGTCCACGCCGACGGCACGCGCGCTGACGTTGATCGAGCCCGATCCGGTGCCCGAGGCGGAAGTTCCCTGTACCACGGTGCCGAGCTGCGCCGAGCCGTTCGCGGCCGAGACGGTGATGCTGCCGTCCTTGGCCTGGGCCGTGAGGACCGCCGCGCCGAAGTCGTTCGAGAGCTTGTTGCCCGGTGCGCTCGCATCGGTGCTGTAGATGTTCATCACCGGCGATACGGTCTTGGCAAGGCCGGCCACATCGCCCGACGTTGCAGTGATGCCGATGTTGTGTCCGGGCGTGTCGGACAGACCGAAAGCGGTCGAAACGCTCGGCGCAAATCCGGAGACGCCATGATCGTACGGATCGCGAAAGCTTTGCGACGTGATGAAATTGCCGGGAACGGGATCGTTCACGCTGGCAAGGCCAGTCGAGACCGCCATGGTCAGGAAGACACTGCTGCCCTGCAGCACGATATCGTCGCCTGCTTGCGCGGAGTAAACGACAGGGTTGATGTCGTCTCCGATAGTCAGCGTACCACCCGCATTCAGCACGAGGTCGCCGCCGGCGAACGCATGACGAACTGTGATCGACTGGCTGGCCAACCCGGCAATGCTACCGGACGTCGCGTCGATGCTGCCGACATCGATGTCCGATTGCGAGCGGAGAGCGACATCGAAGCCGGCGGAAATCGCGCCGATGTCTATGGTGCTCTCTGCGATGACGCCGATGTCGCCCGGCGACTCGAGCAGGTTCGCCGTGACGGTGCTGTCGCTCGGGGTTGATCCCGAGCCATGCGCATAGAGCGCGATGTCTCCGAAACCGGGAGCATTGACGATGCGCGCCGTATCGAGCTTGATCGCCCGACCATCCATCAAGATGATGTCCCGCGCGCGGGCCAGGTCTGTGCCGGTGATGGTCCCGGTCTGGCTCCCGCTGCTGAGCAGGTATAGCGAGCCCTGATCTGCCGTCAGCGAGCCGAAGGTGATGTCCGCCTGCGCCGCCGAGTTGCTGATGGCGGTCAGGTAGACACTGCCCAATTGCGACGTGGCACTGGTGAGATCGATGGTTCCGGCGGGTGTGCCCGACCCGGCGTATGCCCCGGCGATGATCGACACGTCATTCGTCGCATCGACGTCGCTCAGCAACACCCCGCCGCGCGAGCGAACGAGGATATCCTGCGGGGACGCCACGCCAGTCGCGTCGATCGCGAGCCTCGAGGTGCCGCCGGTCCTGCCGCCGACCTGACCATCGCGCGCATCGACGCGAACGCCACCGAGACTGGCCTGAGCCGTATCGCCGAACACCGACGTGGCGCTGTCGATGACCACGCCAAGCCGGATCGGCGGGACCACCGGGTTGTTGAGGCTGTCGGTGGCGAGCACCGTCGGATCGGTCTCGCCTTGGCCGCCCTTGACGCTCGTGAAGCGAAGCGTGTTGCCAGCAGTGGCGGCGTTGCCCTGCTTGACAAGGGAGACAGCGTCGACGGCCGTAACGTCGCCGACCACCAGCGTGCCGGCGCGAGCCGTCAAGCTGACGTTGCTGGTTCCCGCCGTCGCCGTGCCGGTGCGTGCTGTCACGGTGTCGGCCGAAATGCCAAGCGCATCGACGGTGATGTTGCCGCGATCGGTCGCAAGGGCCGGCAGGGCCGTAGCCTGGTTGACCGCGCCCAACTGCACCGCGCCATTGAGTGCGGTTACCGTGATACTGCCATTGCGGGCTTGCGCGGTGAGGTCCGCCTTCAAGTATTCATTCGAGAACGCGTCGTTCTGCGTGATGTTGTCGGCGTCTAGTCGCAGGAGCGTCGGCGGGGTCGGCGCGTTCGTGTAGAAGCCGCTGACATCGCCGTTGCGCGCCGTCACCGATATGTCGGAGTTCGTGGCGGTAACGCTGTTGGTGCGCACGTGAGTGAAGCTGTCGAGGATCACCGCAGGCCCGAGCACGGGCACGGTCCCGGCCGTGACGATACCGGCGCGAAGCTCGTCGCCGAACGTGTCGACCGAGCCTTGCTGCTTGATCAGTTCGACGACGAGCTTGGCCTCCGCCGTGTCGACCGCGAGAGTGCCCGTCTGCGCGGTGACGATCTGCTGGCCGTTTGTAGCTGTCAGGCGGGAGGCGGTGAGCGCACCCGTCGTCAAATCGATATCGATGCCGGCCGTGGCGGTATCGATCTGCGCGGCATCGCCGACGCTTCCGGAAATCGTCCCATCCGCCGACAATGTCGTCTTATTCGTCCCGAGAGCAGCGAATGTAAGGGTGGGCGTCACCAAGTCGGCTGCCGTGGCAATCGCGCGAGGTCCGAAGTCGCCGGTCACACGAAGGTCACGGTTCGACCGCAACTGCCCGACGTAGACGTTTGGTGCCGCGAAGCCCGATGTCGAGAAGAAGAAGGTCGTCGGCGCCGCGCTGTTCAGCGTAACCGTTTCGATGCCGACATGCTGCGCATCCAGCGAGATCGGGAACGGGCTCTCGATCTCCTTGAGGTTGATCGTGTCGCCTGCGGTCACCGAAACCGCACCGTTGACGGCTTGCAGCTTGGCGCCGGAAACCGACGGCGCGTTGCCATAGCCGTAGAGACTGCCCGCGATGTCGAGGCTGATATTGCCATCTGAAGTCAGCGATTTCACTGAAGTCAGCGAGTTCACGCGGAAGTCGCCGTAGCCTGGCGTGACGGTATCGACGGAAAGATCGCCGTCCGCATGGATCGCGCCGAAACCGGTTCCAAACGTCTGCGCCGCGCGCGAACGTCCGTGAACGGAGCCGGCGCTGGCGACCAGTGTCACGTCGCCGTTGGCGCTCGAGAACAGGCCGGGCGTATCGCCGGCCACGACCGGCGTATCCTCGCCGAAGTTGCCGGTGAGAAGGTCGGTGTTCGATTGGACGCGAATATCGCCCTGCGCGCGCACCGAGCCGACCGAGACGTCGTACCCGTCGACAAAGACCTGATTGCCGACCAGCGGTGCAACGTTGGCGGACACCGCGCCCAGCTTGACGACGGGTGCGTGCACGCCATCCAAGAGCAGCGCATTGGCGCCGTCCACGGTGATCGTGCTGCCGGCTCCAGTCACCGAGAGATTGGCATCGCTGAAGGCTGGTGCGAGGGTGTCCAAGCCCGGCACGAAGGTCGCATTCGGCGCGCCGCCGCTGGTGTGCAGCCTGGTGAGACCAGCCACGTCGCCCGCATCGATCCGCAGCAGCGAAGTGGTGCGGAGATCGACGCTCGCGGCATCTACCCGGCCAATGCGGATCGCCGTCGCCGACCCGTTGCTGGTCACCGAACCAGAGTTGGCGGTGATCGAGCCGACCGTGGCATAGCCGGTGTCGAGGACGACATTGCCCGCCGACGTAAGGGTCATCCCGGTCGTGGGTGCGAACCCGCTCACGGCTAGCCCGGTGATGGACCCCTGCTGAGTCTGGACGAAGATGTCGCTCGTATCCGCGCGCAGCGTTCCGATACGGATGTCGCCGGTGTCGGCAATCAGCTGCGCTTCGCCGGTGACGAAGGGCGAGGCGGTATCGGTGTTTCCGAGTGAAAGCCCGATCTCGGTCGGCGCCGTTCCGCCCAGCCCGGTGCCTTCGAGGACGATATTCGCGCCGGGCGTGAGCGCCGCATTGTTGTCTGGCGCGACGAAGGTGATCGAGCCGACCTGTCCCGCGCTCGCCGGTGCGGCGAAGTTGACCGTGCGCCCGTTGCTCCCCGAACCCGTCGTTTCGGCGCTCGTAAGATCGATGGTGCTGTCCGAATGGACGTAGATGTCGTCGCCCGCCTTGAGCGTGCCGAGTGTCGCCGCGCCGCCGCTGCGGACCTGTACGTCCTCGAGCGCCGTGAGGGTGCCGGTCGAGTCTGTCGTTCCGCCGGACAGAAGAGCGATCGTCCCGGACGCACCCGCTCCGCCGATGGTCGCATCGGTGATCGTGAGGTCGGTCGCGGCGCTGAGCAGGATATTCGAGGCGCCATACGGGTCGAGCGCGGCGAACGTGATCGATCCGGGCTTGCCGGCGTTGGCCGTGTTGAAAGTGACATTGCGCGCGTCGCTGCCCGCGCCGGTGGTCTGGCCGTCGACAAGATCGAGCGTGCCGCCCGACCAGACGACGATGTCGTCTCCCGCAGTGACCGCATTCAGATCGGTGAGCCCGACACTGCGGACCTGAACGTCCTCCCGTGCCGTCAGCGTGCCCGATGAGCGCACCGCGCCGCCGGACAGCAGGGCGATGGAGCCGAAGGCACCGGTCGCGCCGGCGCTCGCGTTGGTGAGCGTGACGTCGCCGGCCGAGCTGAGCAGGATGTTCGAGCGGTCTGCTGGCGCCAACGAGGTCGGCGTGATGCCGGCGGCAGTGCCGGCTTGCGCATCGTCGAAGCTGGCATCGCCGGTGCCGTTGATCGCCGCCCTGGTGATGGCGTTGGTGACAGTGATCGCACCCGTCGCGGACACGGCGATGTCATCGCCGGCGCGCACGGTGCCGAGCTGCGCCACGCCGATGCTGCGCGCCAGCACGTCCTCGCCGGCGATCAGCGCGCCGTTCGAGGTGATCTTGCCACCCGCTTGCAGCATGATCGAGCCAGCGGTCGGCGGCGTGGCGACGGGATCTGCCGCAAGCGTCGTGGCGGCATTCGCCACGAGCAGGTCCTTACCGGCCGAGAGGCGAATGTCGCTGCCGGCCGTCTTGACCGACCCGGTGATCGAGATCGCGTCCTTGAAGGCTGCGAGGAAGGGATTGTCGGTGGTGATGAATTGCGCGGTGAACGCGCCCTCACCCGTCAGCGGCACGTTGATGTCCGTGCCATCGAAGTCGCCGATCTGATATCCGCGCGCGCTGCCAAGCGTGAGCTGCGGCACCGTGTCGGTCGGATCGAGCGGATCGAGCGGCGTCCGGTCGAAGCGAAGCCCGATCGCAGCGTTCTTGGTCACGTCGGACGAATCGCCGGCGGAAATCAGCGAACCCTGGGCGAAGTTGATCACCCCGAACGGCCCACCGCTGCCGTCGTCGTTGGCATCGAGGATCAGCGTGTTGCCGCTATCCTCGTTGGTGGCATTGGAACGAAGGGTGAGCCCCTGCTCGCCGGTGATGCCCGCCGCGCTGGTCGTCGTGATGCGAACCTTGCCGACCGCCATCTGCGTTACCGGCGTCGCGCCGTCGCCCAGGACGACGGACTTCGCATTCACCGTGTAGTCGCTCGCCGAAGCGACGTCGGCCGCCTGAACCAGATCGAGCGTTCCGGCATCGATCAAGACATCGCTCGATGCCGCCGTAGTCTTCAGCCCCGTACTGCCGGAGGCCGGGTTGTGCTGAATTGTCACAGCCCTGCCACCTGTGCCCGCAGCCGTGATCGTCAGGTTGCCGACACTGGTGATGTTCGCATCCGCGCCGATGTCGAGATTGGCGTTGTCCGCGGCGACCGGATTGGTCGTCGAAGTGTTCCGGCTCATGAGGCGCGCGGCGCCGTTCGAAGCGATGTTGCCGTTGAACGACAAAGCGCCATCGGCGATGATCTCGACCGGCGCCCCCGTTCCCGCGCTCGTCGTCAGCGAAGCGCCCGAAGCGACCGCGACGCCATCGCCCTTGCCAGGCGCGACAGCCGGCGCACCGGCACTGACTAGCCTCGACACAGTCGTAAGGGTAATGCCGTCGGTGCCGCTGGTCGCGGTCAGCTTGGCATTGTCGACTTGCAGCAGGTTGTCGAGCGCTGTCGTCTTCGAGACGGCGCCGACCACGACCGCGGCACCGTTGATGTCGGCGCTGCCGAGCACATGCACGCCCTTGAGCGTGGTGCCCGTGGTGATCACGAACGACAGCGGACTGCCGACGCCGCTCGGGAACGAAACGTCGCTGGCGGCGACCAGGCCAACCTTGCCAGCGGCGTGGATCTCGCCCCCGGCCGTGATCTCCTGCGCTACGACCAGGACGCCTCCCGCGAGGGGGCTGGCGGCGGTCCCAAGCTTGGATCCGGCACTGAGATTGATCGTGCGATCCGCGGCGGCGGGTAGCACGTCGTTGGGGCCGACGGTCGCCGGCGAGAAGGACACCGCGGTGCCGTATGGGTTCGCACCCGCCGCCGCGAAGTTGAAGCCGGTGGGCAGCGTGGAGAGGACAAGACTGTTGCCGCTGAACGTGCCCGTCGCACCGAAGGTGATGCCGGCCGGGTTGATCAGCCAGAAGTTGATCGGCGCGCCGCCCGGATTGCTCGCATTGATGACGCCGTTGATCAGCGACGCGCTGATCGTCTGCCCTCCGGCGGCATTCGGCGTGCCGACGACCTGATTGACCATCGTGCGCGCGGTCGCATCGGCCATGGTCCCACCGCTTCCGTCGGGAACAGTCGAGACGACGGTGAAGCTATTCGAGGCATTGTTGAGATTGAAGGTGTTCCAATGGACGACCGCGTTCGCGCCCTTCAGGTCGACGTTTACGCTGGTGTTGGGGACCGTGGTGATGTCACCCGCCGTCAAGCCGCCCGAGATGATGACCGGATTGGTCGGAATGTCCTGCGCTCCCGCCACTTGCGCGCCACCGGCATAAGCCAGGCAGGTTGCAAGGGCGGTTCCAAGCTGGAGGGTCCGGCGCCGGTTCTTCGTGTTCGCGGTCATCTCGGAAACTCCTGGGTCAGCGGCCGAACGGAACGAGCTGGACGGTCAGCGAGAACAGCACGCGATCGCCTGGCGGCGACACGTCGGCGCCGGTCAGCAAAGGCGGGTCGAGCGGGTGAGTGTAGGTCAGGTCGAGGCGGATCGAGCGCAGCAGGTTCACCCGCACGCCACCGCCGACCGATTCGATGTAGCGCTTCTTCTCGGTCGAGCCGCGATCGAGGTTCCAGAGCTGGACTGCATCGTAATAGCCGTAGACTTGCGCGGACGCGTCACGTCCCAGGGCAATATTGGCGCGCGGCTCGACAGTGAAGCCGATTGCCCGGTCGCCGGAGTTGGCGCCTGGATCGTAGCCGCGGCCAATCGTCAGGTTGCCGAGTGAGAACTCGTCATAGTTAAGCAGCGCATGATTGGACCACTGGCCCGAAACGGCGCCGAACAATTCGACCACCGGCCCGAAATGCACCGAACCAGCAAGATTGCCGCGAATGATAGTGGCCGTGGCATCGCCTTCGGAACGCGTGAGAGCGTAGCGCCCGGTCATGACAGAGGTGGTCGCACCAAGGATGTCCAGGCCCTTGCGCAATTGCAGCGAGCCCGACAGCGACGCTTTCTCTGAACCATCGAAGGCAAGCGTGCGAGTCGCGCCGTCGAGCCGCAGATAAAGAGCGGCGATGCGGTCGAGGTTGAGCGGACTTGAAGTGCCTTTGGTGTAAAACCGGGTACGCTGCGTCGAATATTCCAAGCCGCTGGAGATCGACAACCGGTCGCGCAGAGTGCGCACCAGCGGATGGCTGAACTCGATCCCGGCGATGCGCGACAGCGTGCGCAGGTCGAGCGTCTTGAGATCCGGGCGCGACTGTGCGATCGTTCCGACCAGCGAGACCGTGTCGCCTGCATCGTCCGCCAGGAAGGTATGGCGCAGCTGCGCGATCTTCTGCTCTTTCGGCTGCGCCGTCGACAGCAGTGCGAGCGAGGTGACGTCGCCCAGGCCGGTCAGGCCATAGGCTTCCGCCCGCAGCATCAGCGTTTCGCGCCCGAGGTACTTGGAATTGTAGTTCTGCACGTTGGCGTAGATACGCAGCCGCTCGAAGCTGACGGTCAGGTCGCCGATCAGGTCGCCCGGACTGCCACCCGCCGGGCTGAGCGCCAAAGTCGCCGTGAGGCCGGGAACATCGTTCGCCAGCAGCAGGACGCGCTCGGCATCGCTCTGATTGAGCGGATCGATGGCCTTGAGCGCCTCGATCCGGCGGCGGACGAGATCCTCGTAGGGACCCGCATCGCCGCGCACGCGCACTTCGGTGATGTGGCCCCATACGACGTTCAGCTGCAGCACGCCGTCGCTGATGCGTTGCTGCGGTATCTGGATGCTGGCGATGTAGCGCGCCGCCGCAAGCCGTGCCTGCGCCTGATCCCGCAATTCACAGACCACCTTGATCGGCTGCTCGCCGGAAGGGGGGGTGAGGCCCTCCAGCAAGCGGGCCAGCTCAGGCGGCAGCGCGCCGCCGCGCGCCGCCGCGAAGCGGACCGAGGTGATGGTTGTGCGAACGTCGCTGTCGGCGAGCGAGCAAGGCCCGGCCTCGAGCCCACCCGAGATGCGCACGGACTTTTCTGTCGGAGTTGGCGGTGGCGGAGCGGGCGGGTTGACGACTTCCCGCGTGGTCGACGGGATCGGCTCAAACACCGGCGCGGGGGGCGCACCCGCATCTTGCGCAAGAGCCTGGGTGGACACCGCAAGCGCCATGACGCCCGCGAATGTCGCAAATGCGATCTTGCTCAAGACTTTGCCCCCCGCCCGTCACCCCACGTCACGAGCCCCTCTCACGACATGTCCCCAAGCAGCCCGTTAGTACTCGAGTAAGCTTTTAATTGACCACGGCCCAAGCGAAGTCAAGCGGGACTCGCGCCCCGCTAGCAAAGACTTTTCATGAATTTGTCGTAACTTCGCTGAATTTACATGGGCACGTGAGAGTTGTGGGACGCTCTTTACGTAGATGCCTCCTTAGCGGGGCGCAGGAGAACCGTCGGTCTCGCGCTGGACCGCCCCGAGGAAGTGGTCCCTCCTGGGTTGCCGCGCGATCTCACGGGTCTTTTACGTATATCTGTGGAATACCGCGCCGCTCAGGGCGGGATGCTTGGTGGGCGCGATCTCGCCGCTTCCGGCTGGAGAGATTAAGCGCCCACCGATCTTGGTTAGTCTTGGTTTCAGCGAGCCGTTCGCTTCCGCCCACGGCCCTTCGCACTTGCGTCGGGAGCATCAGCGCTGGGCGCTTCCGATACCGGCTCCGCCACTTGAGGAGCGGGCTCGGACCCGTCGCTGCTCGTAGCTTGTGCCGTCGCGTCCGGCTCCGATTCCGATTTCTTGAACAGGCCAAGGGTAGAGCGGCGTTTGGACTTTTGAGCGGCCGCGTCACCACTCGGCCCATCGGCTGCAGCAACCGCACTTTCTTCGGTGCGGGTCTTTGCCTTGCGACGTCCGCTCACCGGCGCCTTGGCCTCGGTGGTCTTGGGCGGACGTCCCCTCGTCGCTCGCTTCGCGGGCTTCTCGGGAACGGATTCTGGCGCCGATGTCGCGATATCCGCCACTTGCTCAATCTCGGCCACATCATCGGCCGGGGTCGGCAGCGCCACATCGGGTGCAGGAGCCGCAGGCGCTTCGCCTGCGTCCTTAGACTTGGCGCGCCGACCATCCGAAGCCTTCTTCGCGACGGCCGCGCGGCGAGGCTTCTTCTGAGGCTCCGCGGCCGGCGTTGCAGCGCCCGCATCGGCGACGGCCGCATCGGCGACGGCCGCATCGGCAATCACCGCACCTTCGAGTTGATCCTCGCTGCTGCCTGGAGCCTCCGCTGCGGGGACTGCCTGGCGCTTTCTTCCGCCCAGCCCGGTCCGCTGCGCCACCGCGCGGCGATGCTCGGCATAAGTCGGAGCTACCATCGGATAGCTCTTGGGCAGGTTGTAGCGGGCGCGATAATCGTCCGGCGTCAGACCATGCGCCATCAAGTGCCGCTTGAGCGTCTTATAGGACTTACCGTCGATAAGGCTGATGATGAAGTCGGGCGAGGCAAGGCTCTTTCGCACCGAGACTGCGGGTGTGACTTTGTCCGGCTCTGCGGGCGCCGCCGCTTCCTGGGCTGCACCAAGCGCCTCCTTGGTAGTACGGATCAACCCGGCAAGGTCCTCCGATGCGACCGTGTTGTTGGCTAGATAAACGCTCAACAACTGGACCGCGAGCGCGGCCACATCGTTGGTGGACTCGGGTTCTGACATTCACGTCTCCTTCGCACTTGGACATCTGGCAACAGCTTAGCAGTCACCTGATCAAAAAAACATTACCGACCATTTTCCACGCAAGCGCCCCGTGGCCGCTCAAACTTCGTTACGACGCCTTGGAAGCTCGATGAATACATGACAAGCGTGGTCCAAAAACGTCCATGCCAATCGTGTGTGACTTCGCCCCAATTGGCAAGCCCGAAACCTTTGGCGGCAACGCGAGTTCCCACGCGCCTGCAAGACGGTAAAACCCGGTGTTGCGCAAGTGGACAACCTGCGGGACGCACTCGGCAAAACGCTGCGCCTATCGCCACCCTGCTTCGCCTCACGAGACGCGCGTTATTCGTTCGTGGAGATTGCTGGCGGATGGCAGGAAGGGCGAATGCTTCGCGCGCTGCTCTGGGATTTAGCTAAGTCCAACTTGGCGATGTAAGCAAAGCCAACCATTGCAGCTGAACTAAAAGTAGCTCGGGTCGACTGCGCTCTTTGCGTTGCCAAGGGGGAGTGTTTGCTCGCCTGTTAGGAACATCTGAATCGGCCCACCAAGCGGCGCTCCGCTATGAGAGCTTGCGCGCAAGTATGTGGAGGCTCGGGTAGATGAAGCGCAGGGCTATGTTCGGCTGGGGAATTGGATCCTTCTCGTCCGCGTCTCTGGTGAGCGCGGTGGGGCTGCTGCATTTGCGATTCATGACCGACTCGCTCGGCCTGTCGATTGCGCTGGCAGGCGCGCTGGTGGTGGTCTCGCGCGTTTACGACACCGTCCTCGACCCCATCGTCGGCGTGCTGAGCGACCGCACCCGGACGCGGTACGGGCGCTATCGCCCTTACCTGATCGGCGGCGGCCTGCTGGCGGCCCTGTCGATGATCCTGCTGTTCAACGTGCCCTACTCCTTGAAGGGCGGCGCGCTGGTGGCCTTCGTCACGGCGACGCTGCTCCTGTTCTCGACCGCTTACACCTTGTTCCGAATTCCCTATCTCGCGCTCGGCCGCTCGATCACGCAGGATTTCGGCGAGCGATCGAAGTTGATGACCTTCAGCGTCTACGGTTCGTCGCTGGGCAGCCTCGCGGCGATGTCGGCGGCGCCTTACCTGCTTTCGGAAATCGGCAGCGACCGTGCCGGCCACGGCGTGATCGCCTGGATCCTTGCCGCGCTGATCGCGGCAGGCGGCTGCGCGACCTTCCTGCTGATCGGCGCGGAACCGATGCCGGCGGCCGACGCCCCGAAAGTCCCGCACGCATCGGTGAAGGAGACTCTGCGCGCGCTCAAGGAGAACCGGCCGTTCCAGTGCCTGATCGGGTTCAAGGTGACGATGTTCACCGGCCTTTCGGTGCACGCGACCGCGATCCCATACTACACCCGCCACGTGCTGGGCGTCTCCGACGCGAGCCTCAGCGGCCTGTTCCTCAGCCAGACGGTCATGATGATGCTCTCGCAGGTCATGTGGGTGCGCCTTGCCGGGCGCTTCGGCCGGCGCAACGCGCTGCTGGCCGCGGGCATGCTGGAGATCGGCACGATGGCCTTCTGGTTCCTGCTGCCGGCCGGCCAGCCCACGCCCTGGCTGCAGATCGCCGGCGGCCTCAACGGCATCGGCGGCGGCGGGCTGTTCTTCGGCCTCTACACGGTGCTGACCGACGCCATGGACTTCACCCGGCGCACCAGCGGCGAAGGGCGCGAGGGCATCCTTGCCGGCGTCTTCGTGATGGTCGAAAAGGCGACCACCGCGCTTGGCACGTTCGTCTTCAGCCTGATCCTGGGATGGGCCGGCTTCGTATCCGCGCAAGATTCGGGCAGCACGGTTCAGCCCGAAAACGTCAAGACCGGGATCGTCCTTGCCATCTCGCTCATCCCGTCGGTCTGCGCGCTGGTCGCCTGCCTGTTCCTGACCCGGATGAAGTTGGACGACGCGCCCGGCAGCGGCTCGCGCGCGGGTCCGATCGTGACGGACGATCTCGCGAAGGACGATCTCATGACTGGCGACCTCGCCCACGCATCGGCGTGAGTTCGACCCTGCGCAGGCTGACCGACAGACGATCATTCACCCGCCAATGCCGCCTCGGCAAGGCAGCGGCCCACTAGGCTGCACGCGTCACAACAACACAGGATATTCGGATATGGCCGCCTACATCGTCGCAACCGTAACCATCCGCGACCCGGCGAAGTTCGGCGAATACGTCAAGGCCATCGCCGGGCTGAGCGAGAGCTTCGGAGGCGAGTACCTGGTGCGCGGCAAGGTCGCCGAAGTGCTCGAGGGCGACGTCGACCCCGAGGAGCGCGTGGTCGTCTCGCGCTTCCCCGACGCCGAGTCGGCCATCGCCTATGCCAAGTCGCCGCAGTACCAGGCGGGCAAGGCCCTGCGCGAAGGTGCTGGCACGGTGCTGACGCGCCTGATCGTCGATCCCGCCTGACAGACTCTCCCGAATGGGAAGGGGCCGGTCCGCAGCGCCCTTCCTCTTCCTCGCACACGATCCATCCTTGGAGTTTGACGTGAACAAGCATCCCCTCAACCCCATCACCCAGCAGCACAAGGACGACTACGAGCGCGACGGCGTCGTATGCCTGCGCCAGATGTTCGACGCCGAATGGATCGAAAGCCTGCAGGCCGGCGCCGAGCAGGTCATCGCCGACCCGCTCTCCTGGGGCACCACCGGCCCCTCCCACGGCGCCATGACGAGCGTCGCCAACAGCTGGCGGCGCGAAGGACCTTTCCGCGACTTCATCCTGAACGGTCCGGTGGGCGAAGTGGTCGGGCGCACGATCGGCGCGGACACCATCCAGATGTTCCACGACCACCTGTTCCACAAGCCGCCGCTCTCGCCCAGCATCATGCAGTGGCACGCCGATCATTTCTGGCCCTTCACCGGCACCATGATCCCCAACATCTGGATCGCGCTGTCGCCGGTGAACAAGGAGAACGGCCAGATCGAGTTCGTTGCCGGCTACCACAAGTGGTGCATGGAGACCGGATCACGCTTCGGCCCCGCCGGCGACGGCAGCTTCCGCTTCCCCAACTTCGAGGAAGAGCGTGACAACCCCGAGTTCCCGTTCAAGTTCGTGACCTGGGACCTGGAACCGGGCGACGCGGTGCTGTTCCACGTCGACATCCCGCACTTCTCCAAGGGCAACATGTCCGAGACCCTGCCGCGCACCGGCCTTGCCGTGCGCGTGATCGGCGACGACAGCTACTGGTGCCCGCGCGAGGGGCTGACGCCGATCCCCGGGATCGACTTGCTGGCGCAGCCCGAAGGCGTGCACCCGGAACCGAGCGAAGGCCTGCCGGTGATCTGGAGCCGCCCGGCGGACGAACCCCGGGCCTTTCGCCCGCTCGCCGCCGTCGGCTGACCCCTCCTTTCTTGCGGAGCACGCACATGCAGACCGACCTCGACAAACGCGACTTTCTCGCGCTCCTGGGCGCCATGGGCCTGGGCGGCCTCGCTTCGGCTGCATCG
>Ga0207713_1001594_pt1 | contig 17736 bp, 17 predicted proteins | sample KBSS64metaG_FD_184404 | JGI IMG/M metagenome (GOLD analysis project Ga0207713, IMG submission 184404) | Switchgrass rhizosphere microbial communities from Kellogg Biological Station, Michigan, USA - KBS S6-4 metaG (SPAdes) (version 2) | ecosystem: Host-associated > Plants > Roots > Rhizosphere >... | reverse complement strand
CTTTTCCAGCAGCGCGGTGGGATCGCCACGGCCCCACAAGCGCGCAGGCTTGCCCTTGGCCAGCGCCTTGTCGAGCGCAGCGTCGATGGCATTGCCGTCGGCCACGGCCCCGCGCGGGCGGAAGCGTGGCTCCATCGCCGCCACCGCGCGGTCGGCCGCATGCCAGGTCACGCCAATCGCAGCCAGCCAGCCCTTGGCGTGAACCACCCCCAGGCACCCCGGCACGCGTGCTGCGGCCTGTCCATCCCAGGTGGACAGCACGCAATCGCCCTGCGGCCCATGGGCAATCGCCGCATGGACCATGCCCGGCAGGCGCACATCAGCTGCAAAGGTAAAGCTGCCATCGACTTTCGCGGGCAAGTCCAGCCTGGGGAACGCCGGACGGCTGCCGGCGGGAAAGCGATCGGGCGCCTCGCGCGCCGGGCTGGGTCGCAACGGCGCATCGGCCGGCGGATCGGCATCAAGCGCCGCATCCACCAGCCGGGCAAAAGGCAGGCGCTGGCCCTGCCCCACCACGGCATGGCCCTGGGTATCGAGCCCGTCGGCCGCAACACCCCATTGCGCCGCCGCCGCCGCGATCAGTTGCACGCGCAAGGCCGCCGCCGCCGCGCACAACGGCGCCTCGAACGCCGCCAGGCTGGTGCCCGCCACGGTCAGCATCATCGGCCCGCGCTCGGCTTTCAGGCGCGTCAGGCCATTGGCGGGATCACCCAGCACGTCGGGAAGGATCGGCAGCCAGGTAGGCAGCCACAGCGGTGCCCAATGCGCGGCCAGCACCGGATCCGCATAGGCCGGGCTGAGCGGCGCGGGCTCCACCGCAATCTGCGCCCAGTCCGCGCCCAGTTCCACCGCCACGATCTGGGCCAGCAGCGTGGTCACGCCCTGCCCCATTTCGCAAACAGGGACGGCCACCGTCAGCGTGCCATCGCGCGCCAGCTTGAGAAAGGCATTGGCGACGCGCGCGCCTTTGCCGGCCACCAGCGGCGAGGCATAGTGGCGCGGCACCAGGGCAAAGGCAGCGATCAGCGCGCCGCCGGCACCCGCCCCGATCAGCACGCCCCGGCGGGTGGGTTTCAATCCCTGCAAAGCGGGGGGCAGTGCCATCCCGCGCCGGTCAGGCCGGCTGGTCCAGCGCCGCCAGCACGGCGCGGGCAATCGCCATGAAGGCTTGCGCCTGCGGCCCTTCGCCCGCTGCCGGCGGCTCGCCCGCATCGCTCTTCTGGCGAATGGCAATGTCGAGCGGTACGCGGCCCAGGAACGGCAGACCCAGTTCCTTGGCCGTCACTTCCGCGCCGCCATGGCCAAACGGATCGCTCACTTGCCCGCAATGGGGGCACAGATAGCCGGCCATGTTTTCAACAATGCCCAGCACCGGCACTTTGCCCTGGTCGAACAGGCCGATCGCGCGGGTCGCGTCGATCAGCGCGAGGTCTTGCGGGGTGGAGACGATCACCGCGCCCGCCGGCTTGTATTTCTGCAGCATGGTCAACTGGATGTCGCCAGTGCCGGGCGGCAGGTCCACCACCAGGATTTCGGTATCGCCCCAATCGCCCTCGATCAGTTGGCCCAGCGCGCTGCCAGCCATCGGCCCGCGCCAGGCAATGGCCTGGCCCGGCTGGACCAGATGGCCCATCGACAGCATCGGCACGCCCCAGGGACTTTGCACCGGGATCATCGTCTTGTCGCGCGCCTCGGGCTTGCGTCCTTCGGTCGCCAGCAGGCGCGGCTGCGAGGGGCCATAGATATCGGCATCGACCAAACCCACCTTGCGTCCCAGCCGCACCATCGCCACGGCGAGGTTGGCAGACAGCGTCGACTTGCCGACGCCGCCCTTGCCCGACCCCACGGCCAGGATGCGCCGGCTGCGCTTTTCCGCCGTCAGCGCCACGCGCAAGTCGGCAAGACCGGCGGCGCGCGCGGCATCCTTGGCCACCTGCTCCAGCCTGGCGCGCGCAGCGCCGTCCAATCCGCCGGCATCGATCACGGCCGTCCCGCTCTCGCCGGTCACGCGCAGCACCTGGAGCCGCTCGCTTCCCACTGCATCGGCAATGGCCTGGCGCACGGCCGCTTCATCGATCGTCACTGCTCTTGTCCCGTCCTTGGCTCGCAGCCCCGGGTGAATGTCCCGGTGGCCTTGCGAAAGTCCCCTAGCAGACGAATTTTGGGAACGAGACACTGTTTTTCGCGCGATCCGTTCCTATAAGACCTCCCATGACTGCTTTTCGTGGACTGGCCCTGCCCCTTCTCGCGCCCCTTTCGGAAATCCGGTCATGACCGACCGCAAGAGCCCTTGGGGCAAGGGCGACGACGCGCACGGCGAGGGCGATACCCCGCCACAGGACGGCACGCCCGGCGAGGAAAACGCGCCCGATCGCGATCCCCCGGCGCAGCGCCCCGGCAGCGATGGCCCGAAAAAACCTGAAGGGCCGCGCAACCCCTGGCTGCCGCCAGCCGGCGAGCCGCGCCGCCCGCCCAGCATCGAAGACATCTTTCGCGCCCGCACCGGCAAAGGCGGGGGCAATGGCGGCGGAACGGGCAATGGCGGCAACCCGCTGCTGGGCGGCCGTGGCCCCAACTTGCGCCTGCCGCCGCGCCCCGATGGCAAATCGTGGTGGCCACTGGGCATTGCTGCGGTCGTGCTGCTCTGGCTGGGCGGATCGACGATGCACCGCCTCGCGCCGCAGGAACAGGGCGTGGTCACCACCTTCGGCGCGTATTCCCGCACGCTGGGACCGGGCGTTTCGTTCACCCTGCCCTGGCCGATCCAGTCGGTCGAAACGCGCGACGTCACCTCGATCCAGCGCGAAACCATCCCCGAAGGCGATGGTGAACGCCTGATGCTGACCGGGGACCAGAACCTCGTCAATCTCAACTACCTGGTGCGCTGGAACATCAAGGACTTGAAGCTCTACACCTTCCAGCTGGCCGACCCTGACCAGACCGTGCGCGAAGTGGCCGAGGCCGCGATGCGCGCGGCGATTGCCGAAGTGGGCTTCAACGATGCCATGGGCACCGGCCGCGCCACGGTCGAACAGAACGTGCGCGACAGGATGCAGCGCGTACTCGATGCCTATCGCTCCGGCGTGAAGATCCAGGGGGTGGAGATCACCAAGATCGATCCCCCGGCCAAGGTCGTCGACGCCTTCAAGGAAGTCCTCGCCGCCCAGCAGAAGGCGCAAGGCGATGTGAACGAGGCGCAAGGCTGGGCCCAGAAGAAGCTGGCTGCGGCCCAGGGTGAGGCGGCAGCCTTCGACAAGGTCTATGAACAGTACAAGCTGGCCCCCGAAGTGACCAAGCGGCGCATGTATTACGAAACGATGGAGCGCGTGCTGGGCCAGAACGACAAGGTCATCGTGGAAGCACCGGGCACGGTGCCCTACCTGCCATTGCCGGCCATGCGGCAAACCCCGCCCCCTGCCGAGACGCGCCAGGGAGGGCAACGCTGATGCCGGCCTTCCTCTCGATGAACCAGCGCATCGCCGCCGGCGCCATCGCGCTGCTCGTGCTGCTGCTGATGTGCGTGATCGTCGTTCCCGAAACGCAGCAGGTGGTGATCGTGCGGCTGGGCCAGCCAGTGCGCGTGGTCAACCGCTTCGCCCCCAATGCGGATTTCGGCCGCACGGGCGCGGGCCTTGTGTGGCGCATTCCCTTCTTCGAGCAGGCCGTGCGCATCGACCGCCGCGTGCTCGATGTCGATATGGAACGCCAGCAGGTCACCTCGCTCGATCAGCGCCGGCTGGAAGTGGATGCCTATGCCCGCTTCCGGGTGATCGATCCGATCAAGATGTACGAAACCGCCGGCACGGTGGATCGGGTGGCGCAGCAGCTCCAGCCGATCCTCAATTCGGTGCTGCGCCAGGAACTGGGCAAGCGCACCTTCGCCTCGCTGCTGACGCCAGAGCGCGGCCAGGCCATGGCACGCATCCGTGAAGGACTGGATCGCGAGGCGCGCGAATATGGCGCCCAGGTGATCGACGTGCGGATCAAGCGGGCCGACCTGCCCGATGGCACGCCGTTGGAATCCGCCTTTGCCCGCATGGCCACGGCCCGCGCGCAGGAAGCGGCCACGATCGCGGCACAAGGCCAGAAGAACGCGCAGATCATCCGCGCCCAGGCCGAAGCCGAAGCTGCCCGTATCTATGCGGAGAGCTTTGGCAAGGATCCTGACTTCTATGACTTCTACCGCGCGATGCAGAGTTACGATTACACCTTCACCCAGAAAGACGGCACAACCAGCATCATTCTGTCGCCCGACAACCGCTATCTCCAGCGTTTCAAGGGTGATTGAGCGGAACCTGTTCCATTCAAAGTCCGTTCATGCGACGAAGCGTGAAACGGAACCTTCCGGATCGGGCGCGGTTTCCCTCCCTCCGCGTCAAGCAACAAGCCAATAAAGGATCAACCCTCGTGCGATACGCTTATGGAGTGACTTCGGCGCTGCTTCTCGCCGGCAGCGCGCTCACGCTGGCAACGGGCTTTCCGGCCGGCGCGCAAGTGGCGCAAAACGACAGCTCGCAGATTCAGGCGATCACCCCCCGCCAGGGTGCGCCATCCAGCTTTGCCGACCTGACTGCCCAGCTCCAACCTGCCGTGGTCAACATCTCCACCCGCCAGCGGGTCAAGGTCCAGAACAACAATCCGTTTGCCGGAACGCCCTTTGGCGACCTGTTCGGCGGCGGCCAGGGTGGCCAGGGCGGTGGCACGCGCGAAGCGCAGTCGCTGGGTTCGGGCTTCATCATTTCGGCCGATGGCTATGTGGTCACCAACAACCACGTGATCACCGCCGATGGCCAGGGCGAAGTGGAATCGATCTCGGTCACCACGCCCGACGGCACCGAATATCCGGCCAAGCTCGTGGGCAAGGATGCCGCATCCGACCTTGCCGTGCTCAAGATCACCGGCACCAAGCCGTTTCCGTTCGTCAAGTTCGGGGATTCGCGCAAGGCCCGCGTGGGCGATTGGGTCATTGCCATCGGCAACCCGTTCGGGCTGGGCGGCACGGTGACCCAGGGCATCATCTCGGCCGTCTATCGCGCCACCGGTTCGGGCAGCGCCTATGACCGCTATCTCCAGACCGACGCATCGATCAACCGCGGCAACTCGGGCGGCCCGATGTTCGACATGGCCGGCAACGTGATCGGCATCAACAACGCGATCTACTCGCCCACCGGCGGCAGCGTGGGCATCGGCTTTGCCATCCCCGCCGAAATCGCCGCGCCGATCGTGCAGAAGCTCAAGAGCGGCCAGGTGATCGAGCGTGGCTATCTCGGCGTGCGCATCCAGCCGATCAACGACGATCTCGCCGCTTCGCTGGGCCTGCCCAAGAACCGTGGCGAATTCATCCAGTCGGTCGAACCCGGCGCGGGTGCGGCCAAGGCGGGAATCCAGGCCGGCGACGTGGTCACCCGCGTCGATGGCAAGGACGTCAAGCCCGACCAGACGCTGTCGTTCATCGTCGCCAACACCGCGCCCGGCAAGACCGTGGCAATCGATCTGGTGCGCAACGGCAAGCCGATGACCGTCAACGCGGTGGTGGGCAAGCGGCCGACCGAGGAAGAACTCGCCAACCAGAGCTTCGACCCGGACCAGCAGGATGACAACAGCTTTGGCGACAACAGCGATGGCCAGCAGCAACAGCAGAAGCAGGCGCAAACCGCCGGCCTGGTGCAAAAGTCGCTGGGCGTGGCCGCTGTTCCGCTGACCCCGCAGATCGCCCGCCAGCTGGGCGTGAGCGAAGACACGCGCGGCGTCGTCGTCACCGGGGTTGACAGTTCGTCCGACGCTGGGGCGAAGGGCCTGCAGCGCCGCGACATCATCCTCTCGGCCAATTACCGCATGCTCGCCACGATGGCCGATCTGGAAGCCGTGGTGCGCCAGGCCAAGACCGAAAACCGCGAGGCCGTGCTGCTGCGCGTGCAGCGCGCCGGCCAGCCGCCGATCTACCTGCCGATCCGCTTGCGCTGATCGCCAAGGCGGCAACGCCAACCTGAAAAAGGCCGGTATCCCAGCACGGGATGCCGGCCTTTTTCCTTATGTGGCCAGGATGCCGCACTGTCCTCTTTTGGTACAAACACCCCCTATTCCTTCCGTGCAAACAGGCATATGTTGCAGTGCAGTTACGGGAGGGCGACGATGCAAGCCGACCATGTAATGTTTGCAGATCAGGCGAATAACCAGCGGCTTGTGCTGGCCGATGGCCACGACTCGCTGGTGCAGGACATCGCCATCGACACATTGGCCAAGACGGTGGCGATCCGCCTGCTGTCTTGCCCCGATGGCCACACCCGCCGACGCGTTCCCCTCGAACTGCTGTTCCAGGAAGTGGAGGCGGTGACGGTCGATGCCGACATGATTGCGTTGCTGGTGGATGCCGGTGCGGGGGCTGTCGATCACTGGCACTTGGCCGATGCAGCCGGCGCTTCGCATATCCACATGGCCAAGGGCCACGTGTCGGTCGCGGCACGGCAGGCGCCCGAATTGATCCGGCTGCGCGCCTGACACAGAAAATCCCGGCGCCACGTGGGTGGCACCGGGACTCCTGGTGATCAATAGCCGTCGCGATCAGTAGGTCGCTGGCGGATCGCTGGCCGGAAAGCTTTCGTCGATGGCTTGGTCCTGCTTGTCCCACTTGGGCGGATCAGACCGCATGCCGGCCGTGCCGGCGGAACGGACCTTGGAAAAATTCTCGCCCGGCGTTTCGCCCGGCGCAAAGGCGGCCGGTGTCGCGGTCTCGGCGTTCTTCTTCTGAACCGCGCGATAGATCGCATAACCAGCCGCGGCCGCCACGCCCCAATGCAAAATGCTCATCTCTCCAGCTCCATACTTGGACAGCCGCAGCTGCCGATCATGAGCCAGAAACGGACCAGGGCGCGATTGGTTCGCACCCGCCGTGCATTTTCCGAGGCGATTTTCCTAACCCAGGTTTCAATAGCCCTGCCAGTCCTGCGCCTTGCGGTCTGCCGGCTGGCGTACCGGCGGCGGCCGATAACCCGGCGGCGGGACTTGGCGAGGCTGACCACGCGTGCGCCCGGTGGCACGGTCCAGCAGGTCGTCGCTTGCCGCAGCCGGAGCGTTGCGCGGCGCCTGTCGTGCCGGGGCCGCCGGGCCCGTGCCCAACCCGTCCTGATCCACCGGGATGGCATCATCGGGCGTGCGTCCCTGCGGGCCGCCAGCCTGGTCACCGCGCGGATCGTCAAGCCCATCGCCCTGCTGGCCATTGGCTGCGTTGCCGTTTTCGTCGGTATAATAATAGTCGTTGGGATTGTTGAGCAGCGCCTCGTCATCGGGCTCCAGCTGCCATTCGGGCAGTTTGAGCTGGTTGTCGAACTGCTCGACCGGGCGCTTGGCCGTGGCCACGCGCATATAGGCGGCAAAGGCGCGCGCGGGCGCCGTGCCCCCTTGCAGGCCGGGGACGGGATGCGCGTCATCGCGGCCCATCCACACGCCTGTCGTCACGCCGCTGGAAAAGCCCAGGAACCAGCCATCCTTGTTGGAACTGGTGGTGCCGGTCTTGCCCGCCACCGGCCGGCCGATCTGGGCGGCGCGGCCGGTGCCGATGTTCACTGCCGTCTGCAACAGGTCGGTAATCTCGGCCGCCACGTAATCGGGCACCAGTTGCGACTGTGCATCGGGGCGATGGCTGTAGAGCACTTCGCCATCGGTCGTCGTCACCTTGCGGATGCCATAAGGCGTCACCAGGCGGCCCTTGGCCTCGACCGAGGCAAAGGCGCGCACCATGTCGATCACCCGCACGTCGCTGGTGCCCAGCACCATCGAGGGCATCGTGTTGATCGGCGTGGTGATGCCGAAACGGCGCGCCATGTTGGCAACCGCGCCAAAGCCCACTTCATTGCCCAGCTGCGCCGCCACGGTGTTCTTGGAATAGGCAAAGGCGGTGCGCACGTCGATCTGGCCGGCATAGCTGCCACCCGAATTGCGGGGGCTCCACCCGTCGATCGTGACGGGTTCGTCCACCACGCGGTCTTCAGGGCGATAGCCCCGTTCCAGCGCCGCCAGATAGACGAACAGCTTCCATGCCGATCCGGGCTGGCGCACGGCGTTGGTCGCACGGTTGTAGTTGGAGGTGACGTAATCGGTGCCGCCCACCATCGCCAGCACCGCGCCATCGCGGTCCACGCTGACCAGCGCGCCCTGGGCACCCTTGGGCACTTGCCTCGCGATCGCGTCAGTCGCGGCGCGCTGCGCCACGGGATCGAGCGTGGTCCACACTTCGATCGGCTGGTCATTGTCGGGCACCAGCACGTCCAGCTGCGGCAGCACCCAATCGGTGAAATAGCGAGCCGAATTCTGGCCCTGCTCGGCCGCCAGATGCACGGCCTTGAGATTGACTTCCGATGCCTGGGCCGGCGTCAGCGTGCCCGCGTCGACCATGGTTTCCAGCACCACCTTGGCGCGATCGACCGCAGCCTGCGCGTCGGCCGTAGGCGAATAGTGCGAAGGCGCCTTGACCAGGCCGGCGATGATCGCCGCCTCACCCAGCGAAAGCTCCTCGCCCGAATGGCCGAAGAACTTGCGCGCAGCCGAATCCACGCCATAGGCGCCGCCGCCGAAGTAGACCTTGTTGAGATAGAGCTCCAGGATCTGGTCCTTGGAGAACTTGCTTTCGAGCGCGAGCGACAGGATCGCCTCGCGGATCTTGCGGTCGAACGTGCGGCTGTTGTTGAGGAAGATGTTGCGCGCCAGCTGCTGGGTGATCGTCGATCCACCCTGGCGCCAGTGCCCGCTTTCCACCCGCACCATCACAGAGCGCACGATGCCCACCGGGTCCACGCCCCAGTGATCGCGGAAGCGGCGGTCTTCCACCGAAACCAGCGCATCCTTCATCGGCTCGGGAATGCGGCTATAGGGTATCCACTTGCCGTAGCTGGGCCCAAGCGTGACGATTTCCGAACCGTCGTTGGCTCGCACCACGATCATCTGGCCGGCTTGGCTGGATTTCAGCTTTTCGTAGCTGGGCAGCGAACGCGCGGTAACCAGCACCGCACCCGTGACGCCCAGCGCCAGCAACAGCACGATGCCGATTCCCCACACCGTCAATCGGCGCAGCCATCGGCCGAGCGTGGAAGGCGCGCGGCTGCGCTGCGCGGGGTCTTCGCCGTCTTGTCCGCGGCGGGGCACGTCCCGTCTGGCCATCAGTGGTTACCGGTTTCCTCGAATGCGCGGGATGCGCCGTGGTTGCGAGCCATGGGCCGCCCATGCACAGGCGATCCGTAACGCAGGGTTAATGGATACCTTCCAGCACCCTGGCCAGCACCCTGGCTCGTTCCCTAACGCATCATTCCTCCGGCGTGAAGTCGAGCGCGGCAGAGTTCATGCAATAGCGCAGCCCAGTCGGCGCCGGTCCATCGGGAAAAACATGGCCCAGGTGCCCGTCGCAGCGCGCGCAGCGTACTTCGGTGCGAATCATGCCGTGCGTGGTATCGCGCAATTCCTCCACCGCGGTTTCCTCTACCGGACGGGTAAAGCTGGGCCAGCCGCATCCGCTGTCGAACTTGGTCGCGGACGTGAACAGCGGCTGCCCGCATCCTGCGCAGGTATAATCGCCGGTCGCCTTGTTCTTGTCGTACTTGCCGGTGAAGGCGCGCTCCGTGCCGGCCTGGCGCAGCACGTGATACTGCTCCGGGGTCAGCCGCTCGCGCCACTCGGCCTCGGTCAGGTTCAGTTTGTCGGTCATGGATGGGATCTCCTCTGGCCGACCATATGGGGATGGTGCGCGGTCCTCACAACATCGGCGGCAGGGTCTGGCGAAAGCGCCGGACGCATCCCATATCGAGAACCATGCAACTTCCTGTCGCACATCCCTTAAAATGCCGCGCACAATGCGCTATGACGGGCTCGTGATGGAAAAATTGCAAGATCCCGTGGTCGACATGGCCCAGTGCAGCCTTCCCGTTGCACTCGAGGTGATGGGCGAGCGTTGGTCGTTCATGATCCTGCGCGCCGCGTTCAACGGCATTTCCCATTTCGAGGGGTTCCTCACGCAACTGGGAATTGCCCGAAATATCCTGTCCAATCGCCTGTCGCGGCTGGTGGACCACGGCATCCTGGCCCGCAATCCGTGCTGCGACGATCGCCGCCGGGTTGAATACCTGCTCACGCCCAAGGGCTTCGATCTGTTGCCTGCCATGCTGGCGCTGCGCCAGTGGGGTGAAAAGTGGGGCGCGGGAATGCCCTGCAACCCGGTGCTGTGCGATGCGCGCGATGGCCAGCCGATCGCACCCATCGTGCTGCGCGCCCACGACGGGCGCGTGCTGGGTGTCAACGATCTGGCCTGGCGCAGCACCGTCGAGATTGCCGATTGCGCCGCGCCGGATCATGCAACTGCGCAAGCCTGAGGGCAATCAGCCGTTCTTGTCCGCCTGACGCGCGGCCTTTTCTTCCTGCTTGTCCTTCAGTGCTTCAACGTGCTTCCAGATGTCCAGCCCGGACGCTTCGAGCACGGCTTCACCCAAGGCTTTCGAAGCCTTGGCAAACTGCGCGGCATTGGCCTTGAGCGGCTTGCCAAAGCAGGCGACCGCGCCCAGTTCCATGGCCTGCTTGGTCATCTTGGTGCCCTTTTGCGACAGCGCAGAGAGCACGACCACCGGCATGGGCGAGCGCTTCATCATCTCCTCCAGGAAGACCAGCCCGTTCGTGCCAGGCATGTCGATATCCAGCGTGATGACGTTGGGCCGGATTTCGCGGATCATGTCGCGCGCCTGGTCGGCGCTGGCGGCGGTCCCGATCACCTCGACACCCTCCGTCTGCTCGAGAATTTCGCAGAACAGCGCCCTCATTGCGGCTGAATCATCAACCACCAGGACTTTGGCTCGACGCGGAATAGACATATCCATTGTATCGATCGTTTCCTGCTTTAGAAAATGCCACGCCATTGCCGCCATGATTAATGCAGACACCCGTGCATATGTTTTATGCGGAGCACCGGCATATCCCTTAGCGGCAAGGTAAGTTCGTACGCTCAGGCTATCGCGCAATAGCGGCGAAGGTAGGTGCCATGGGTCACTTCGCGCACCAGCCCCTCGCGTTCGGCCTGGTCGATCAGCCGGGCGGCGGCCTGCCGCGATACCTTGAGGGCGGCGGCGGCCTGCGCAACCGATGTCGATGGCCGCGCGGCCACCAACTGGCACAGCGGCAACAGCGAGGAACTGCGCCGCCGTTGCTGGCAGGCAAGGTCGACCGCACGTTGCCAGTCGTCGATCATGTCATCCATGCGCAGCACTTCGGCCGCGCCGCACGTCAGCGCCCGCAGCCAGACCAGGCTGCATTGGTGCCACCGGCGCTCGAATTCGGCGCGGGCAAGGCCCGGCTCGCGCAAGGCGGCCACCAGCCGCGACCAGCGCACGGTTTCAAGCATGAGCCCCAGCGCCGCAACGCCGCCTTGCGACAGGCCAATCCCCTGGTCGGCAATCAGATCGCCCAGCACCATGCCCAGAACGCCACAACCGGCCCGTGCCTGCCAGGCGATTGCCACGTAGGCACCAGCCAGCAGCGGCGTATTGCCCACCCATGGCCAATGCCGGGCAAGGCTTTGTTCCACTTCGCGCATGTCGGAAAGAGATACGGCTTCGCACAACGCCTCGGACGATGCACCCGGTGCGTTCACCCAGTCCCACAGGGCCTGGGCCGATGGCGGTGCGTCCGAATCGAACGGCATGGGCCGGCCCATCACCTGGGCAAAGGCATAGGGCCAGCGGCGAATCGCGGCGTCATCCTCGCCATAATGGCTGGCCAGATGATCGTGGAGCACCGCCACGCCTTCGATCAGGCCCAGCGACTCTGCTTCTGCCATGCGCAGCCGGCGCACCAGGATCGCGCGATGGGCGCTTCTGTTCAGGCGCTCTTGCGCGCGGCCGACCGACATGGCGGCCACTGTCGCGGCGCGCAGAATCTCGGCTTGCATCTGCTTGTCCATTGCCCTGCCCATATGTGCCTGATCCAGCACCCATCCCCAGGATGAGCGTCGGACGCCGATCGAGACCGCTATCCGAAACGGTTGCAGGGCAGACACTAGTGGCGGGGGTTAAATGCACCTTAAACCCCCCAATAGGTTTACATACTGGGATGGCGGTGCGGCATGGGCCAAGCCGTCATGCTATTCGGGGCAGGGTCGCCGGTGGAAACGGCGACCCTGCCCCGCCAACCGCACGGGGGACTGCGCGTGCGGCAAGCTCTTGTCTGAGCGTAGCTTCATGAATGAGGGCAAAACGGTTTCGTTCGTCCAAATTCAGGCATGTTGAAAATGCTCAGCGGCTGGCCAGAACCTGTTGGCGGGCCAGGGCGAGTTGGACTTTGCCTTGGCGCAAGGCGGCGTTGAAGCACTGGAGCTGGTCTTGCGACTGTTCCAGCGTGACCTTGCCCATGCCGATGGCGCAGGCCTGCCGGGCGGCCGCGCGCACGCGGCGATCTGCGATGCTGCGGCCTTGCGCGGTCGTCAGGTTGAGGTCGGCAAGGCTCACCGGCACCTGGGTGACGATCATGTCCGTGCCGGAACGCGATACGGCCGGCGCCGGCGCGGCATCGCGGGCGGCTGCGGGTGATGCACCAAGGGCCATGGCGCCGGCGGCGGCGGCAAGCGAAAGGGCAACGGGGCGAAGCGGAGTGGAAATTGCAAACATGGGGGCGATTCCTTTTGCGTGGTGGAACAAAGGAGGCATCGGAAATGATGTCGGGACATTCGGGCTGGATTGCCGCGGGGTGATTGGAGCCTGCGGTATGTCCTTGGTTTAGCGTCGTCTTGGCGCTCCGGCGCGCCATGCTCGACCAGGCACGGCCCGGTGCCGACCAGCGCCCCCTGTCCCCGACGAACGGCCAAGCCCCATCGGCCAACGACACGTTCGGTAACATCGCCCGCTCGACCAACGCCTTGTTGCACTGCGGCCGATTCGCCGTTCGCTAGGTATAATTGCGCAGCAAATGCTTGGCCCGGCGGCAAGATAGGCGCACTATGCGCAGCTTATGGCAGTGGCGGTCATCTTCGTGCTGGGCATCGTCAACTTTGCGCTCAACCGCGCGGTGATGACCTGCAACCACCCATTGCTGCGCCACATGCCGCCCCTGCTCAAAACCATGAACCGGCGCTTTTCGCTGCTGATAGAATACGTGATGCTGGTGGCCGGCATGCTTCTGGCGGCACAGGGCTGGGCGTGGGGCGCGATCGGCTATGGGGTCTACAGCATGATGAACGGCTTTTCCGCCTGGCTCATCCTGTCTGGCCGGGTCTGACCGTACCGGGATTGCACCAAGGGCCAGCGGGAACCGCCAGGACTGCGAGGCATTGGCCGGGGGGAGGACCCTGCACTCATGAGCACCATTCCACTTTGGCTTGTCGTCAATCCGGCAAGCGGCAGCAATTCCGAGGCTGCGATCGCCGCGCTTACCGCATCCCTCGCGCAAGCCAGGAACGCGCCGGCTCGCGTGCTGCGCCTGCCGGACGATGCCCTCCCCAGCCGCGCCATGCTGGAAGCCGCCAACGTTGCCACGCTGGCCATTTTCACCGGTGATGGCACGATCAACGCGCAAGTGGCGCAATTGCACGGCTGGTCGGGCACCGTTCTGGTGCTGCCGGGTGGAACGCAAAACCTTCTTGCCAAGGCGCTGCACGGCGATGTCGACGCGCCCACGATCGCCGCGCGCCTCGGGCGGGGAGAATTGCAACGCACGCAGCGCCAGGCGGTCCGTACTTCGGCCGGAGATGCCCTGATCGAAGTGTTGGCCGGACCCGGCGCAACATGGGCCGATGTCCGCGAAGGCGTGCGCGACATGGATATTTCGGCCATCGCCACCGCCCTGACCGAAGCGGTGCGCAGCACGGCCGATGGCGCCGCCGTGCGCGTGTCCTCGCCACCCATGGGCAAATCCGAAGGCTACCGCGCGGTGCGCATCGACGCCGATGCCGGCACCCTCACGCTCGATGGCTATGATGCGCAGGACTTGGGCGACCTTGCCGCCCATGGCGTCTCGATGCTGGTCAAGCGCGATTTCCGCCAGGGCCCGCACGAGGAACTGGGCCAAACCGAAACCGTCACCTGCACGAGCGACGATCCCATCGCCCTGATGATCGACGGAGAGCGGCGCGACGGTACACGCGAGGAAGAGTTCCGCTGCGTGACCCTGCCCGTCAATTTCCTCGCCAGCAGCGCCGCTGCCTCTTGACCCCGCGCCCGGCTCCGGGAAAGGCGCGCCAGACATTGCAAGGAACCCGCCCGGCATGACGCGCATCTTTCATATCAGCGACATCCACTTCGGGCTGGAAGATCCCCGCGCGCTCGCCTGGCTGGTCGATTGCGTGGCCAGCGAGCGGCCCGATGCCGTGGCGATCACCGGCGATCTCACGATGCGCGCCCGCCATCATGAATTTGCCGCCGCCTGCCGCTGGATCAGCGCGCTCGACGTGCCGGTGACAGTGGAAGTGGGCAACCACGACCTGCCCTATTTCAATCCGATCGAGCGGTTCATCGATCCCTACCGCCGCTTTCGCGCGATCGAGGGCGTGCTGGAACGACCGCTGCACCTGCCGGGCGTGGCGATCGTCCCGCTCAAGACCACGGCCCGCGCGCAGTGGCGCTTCAACTGGTCCAAGGGCCATGTCGGCCGGGGCGCCCTGGCCGATTGTCTGGGGCAGATCGATGCCCTTCCCCCCGGCACCCGCGCGCTGGTCGCCTGCCACCATCCGTTGGTCGAGGCTGGCACGCGCGGCAAGGCACTCACCCGCAACGGCAATACCGCCCTGGCCGAACTCGCCAGGCGCAATGTCATGGCCGTGCTGTCGGGCCACGTCCACGATGCATTCGACCTGATCCGCCCCACGCCGCACGGCCCGGTACGGATGATCGGCGCGGGCACGCTGTCGCTGCGCACCCGCTCCACCCCGCCCAGCTTCAACGACCTGACCATAGACGGCGGCCATATCACCGTCACCGTCCGCAACCTGGAGGCCGTGCCCACCCCGGCCATGCAGATCGACGACGTCCCCGAAAACGCCCTTCCCCCGCGCGAGCCGGGCGAACCCGTCGCCCCGATTGCCGCCATTCCCCTGGTCGATCCGCCGGTTCATTGAAAAACCCCGGACTGCTGGCAGTCCGGGGTTTTCGATAGTGTCAGCCCGACAACCGCCGGGCGCGGGCAAACCGGCTTACTTCTTCTTTTCGGGCGCCACCGAGATGCGCACCGTTTCGCCGTTGTGGCCGGGAAAATCGGTGAACATCGCTTCCACCAGGTTAGGTACCAGGTATGGCAGGCGGTTCGATGTCGAAGCGGCCTGGGCTTTGCCTTCGAACAGGCGCTGGCCATCGCTGCGTCGCTCGATCTTCATGTCGATCCCGCTGGTATAGACGGTGACGACGTCCACGCCGCCATAGCCGCCGCCCCAGAACGGATCGTACCAGCCGTAACCCCAGCCGCGACGGCCCCAGAAGCCGCCGCCATAGGGACGGCCGTAAAAGCCTGGACCATACCACGGCCCCCAGAACGGATCGGAGACACCGGTGGAACGCACATGTTCACGGCCCTGGTCGACGCCGTAATCAAATTTCACGATCAGGTCGGACGTCTGCGGATTGCCCGGGACATAGCCCAGCCTGGCCATCTGCGCGGCCACCAAGCTGGCATATTGCGAGAATTCCAGGCCACCCTGGTCGCGCGGGTCCTCGGCCACCACGGCGAAGGTCTGCCCGGCGGGCGCCGGCAATTCGCGCTGGAAACGGGAAACCTTGGCATCGAAGTTGGTGGCGCAACCGGCCAGGGCCAGTGCGAGGGGAGCAGCCAGCAGAGCAAGTCGGCCGGCCCGAAGCATCTTGGTCATTATTATCGACTCCTTGTGCGCACCGGTGTCCCCAATCCCCGGCGCCAGCCGTGTGTTAGCACGACGAAATGATGGCTGCGAGGGGCTGAATGGATATTGAATGATAACGCGCCAAGCGCCGAAATGCTCCGAAATCAGGCATGACGAAGCGAAGGGCGCCGGTTTTCGCCAGCGCCCCCCAATGGATCGTCAACCGCCTATGCTATGCGATCAGCGCACCAGGCCCAGCGCGGCATACGTTGCGTCGAGCGTCGGCACGGCAAGGGCACGGGCCTTTTCCGCACCACGCGCCAGGATCGCGTCGAGAGCGGCGCGATCCTCGCGAAGCTCGCGATAGCGGGCAGCCATCGGCGCCAACTTGCTCACCAGCAGGTCCCCCAGCGCAGGCTTGAACTGGCCAAAGCCCTGCCCACCGAACTGCGCCAGCACGCCTGCCACATCCGTGCCGGCCATCGTGGCATAGATGCCCACCAGGTTGCGCGCCTCGGCCCGGCCTTCCAGCCCTGCTGCCTCGCTCGGCAGCGGCTCGGGGTCGGTCTTGGCCTTCTTCACCTTCTGCATGATCGTGTCGGCATCATCGACCAGGTTGATGCGGCTCATGTCCGAAGGGTCTGACTTGCTCATCTTGGCCGTGCCGTCGCGCAGGCTCATGATCCGTGCCGCTTCGGGCGGGATGATCGGCTCGGGCTGGGTGAAGACCGGGGCTTCCTCGCTGGCGAAGTCGTTGTTGAACTTCTGCGCGATGTCGCGCGCCAGTTCCAGATGCTGCTTCTGGTCTTCGCCCACCGGCACGTGGGTGGCCTGGTAGAGCAGCACGTCGGCGGCCTGGAGCACCGGATAGGTGAACAGGGCAACCGAAGCGCCCTCGCGGTTCTTGCCCGCCTTGTCCTTCCACTGCGTCATGCGGTTGAGCCAGCCCATCCGCGCCGTGCCGTTCAAGAGCCATTGCAGTTCGGCATGGGCGGGCACTTGCGCCTGGTTGAACAGGATCGAACGATCCGGGTCGATCCCGCACGACACCAGCGCCGCCACCATCTCGCGCGTGTTGGCGGCCAGCTGGGCGGGTTCGTGCGGCATCGAAATGGCGTGCATGTCGGCCAGGAAGTAAAGGCAGGTGGCGCCTTTCGCGGTCCATTCGTCCTGCATCGCCACCCAGTTGCGGATCGCACCCAGGTAATTGCCAAGGTGAAGATTGCCGGTGGGCTGAATGCCGGAAACGATACGCATGAAACGCTTGTGCCTTATGCTTTGGTGGCGGGTGCCGCCCTGCGGCGGCGGGTGAGCAGCGCGAGGTCTTCGCGCGTGAAAGCCCCCAAGACGAGGGTGGCGAGGCCATAGACCAGCATGCCGGCCAAGACCAGCACGGCCAGCGCACCGATGCGCAGGGCCCAGGTGCCGTGGACATAAGGCATCAGCAGCCCTTGCCCCGCCCAGAGCACCAGCCCCATGGCCAGTGCCGCCAGCGCCAGGCGCGGGGCGCGGCGCTTGAGCTGTGCATCGGGCGTGAAGTGCCCGCGCTTGCGCAGCGTGCGATAGAGCATCGCCACATTGACCGTGGAGGCAATCGCGGTGGCCAGCGGCGGGCCCATGTGCTGCAACGGCACGATCAGCAGCAGGTTGCCGACCAGGTTCACCACCATCGAGATCGTGGCATAGCGCACCGGGGTCTTGGTATCATGCCGTGCATAGAAACCGGGCGTGAGCACCTTGACCAGGATATAGCTGGGCAGGCCGATGGAGAAGGCGGCCAGCGCCTGCGCGGTAAAATGCGTGTCGGCGGCGGTATAGCGGCCATAGCCGAACAGCGCGGCGGCGATCGGTTCGCCGCACAGCACCAGCGCCATCGTCGCCGGCAGCGTCAACAGCAAAGCCAGTTCCATGCCCCGGTTCTGCGTTTCCTCGGCCGCGGCGGTTTC
>Ga0207713_1001585_pt1 | contig 17809 bp, 10 predicted proteins | sample KBSS64metaG_FD_184404 | JGI IMG/M metagenome (GOLD analysis project Ga0207713, IMG submission 184404) | Switchgrass rhizosphere microbial communities from Kellogg Biological Station, Michigan, USA - KBS S6-4 metaG (SPAdes) (version 2) | ecosystem: Host-associated > Plants > Roots > Rhizosphere >... | reverse complement strand
TTTCGGCGTACTGGGTGCCAGGCTGGGTGATGAAAACGCGGATGCCGATGCCCGGGGTGTTCTGCTTGGAGAGCAGATCGGCCAGGTAATCATGGGCGGCGTCGGTAATGGTAATAGCGGTCATGGAAACTCCTCGCAGGCTTGGGGCGGAGTTTACGCCAATCGGCGCGCGGCACAAAGTCCTAGTATTTACGTAGGAATAGTTCGCAAATCGGCTAAGCGCCACGTTCGCCGTCAATCCGTGCTTTAAGCCACTGATAACTGCGCTTTTCCACCCATTCGTAGCTCAGCCACGAACCGATACCGATGGCCAGCGCACAGACAACAAACATCAAATACGGGTTGATCGCGTAGCGTCGGGCCAGATAGCCGCCGGCCGACAACACCAGCACGTGCATCAGATATACAGAGTAGGAACAGTCGCCCAGCAGCTTCAGCAGCCTGTTGCGTTCGAAATGACGCTCCAGCGCCAGGCTGGCCATGACCAGCACCGCACTGGGCACGCCCCAGTTCAGCAATCGGGGTTCCGGCGGCAGGTGATAGATCGCCAGCGACGCCGCACTGATCCCCAATAAGGGCAGCCACAGCGCCGGGCCGATCCAGCCGCGACGGTAGAGCATGCCGATGCCGATCCCCAGCAGGAACTCATAAACGATGTCCGAGCGATAAAACTCGCTGACCCAGCCAAACCCGGTCCAGGCCTGGCACACCGCAAACAGCAGCGCCGCGACCACCAGCAAGCGTACTTGCAGCCGGAACAACAGCGCCCAGGCGAACAGCACGTAGAACAGCATTTCGTAATTCAGGGTCCAGCCGACATTCAGGGTCGGATAGATCCCGTAGCCGCCGGGGTTTTCGGTCGGGATAAACAGCAACGACAGGAACAGATGACTCCAGTCCACCGTCTGATCCGGCAGCAATGGCCGGGCGAACACCACCAGCAACGCCATCAGCACGGTGTAGAGCCAATACGCCGGGACAATCCGGAACAGTCGATACAGCAAAAACCGCGCTGGCGGCAGTGCCTTGCCTTCGGTCGACAGGAAAATCACCAGCCCGCTGATCACGAAAAAGATATCGACGCCCACCGCGCCCTTGTCGATGAACAGCTGCCCGATCGCCCCCCGCGCCTCGAAGTCGAAGAAAATCTGCATGAAGTGATGGCAGACCACCGCCCACGCGGCGAGCGCTCGCAGGGCCTGCACTGAAATCAACATCGATGGCGCTCCCGATCCCGTACTTCACAGGATTGGGACAACCGCCATCGCTCAAACGATCAAAGATTCTCGTACCGGTTCATGTCCAGCACGCCCTCTTCCACCGGCTCGGTTTCGTGGATGTACTGGCTCAAATCGTGGAAATAGAACCAGAACTGCGGATGACTGCGGCGAATCCCCCAGCGCTCGACGACTTTCTCGAACTGCGCCGCGTCCTTTGCCCCTTCCATCGCATCGACAAACGCCGGCACCTGGTCTGCCGGAACGTTGAACATGAAATTCGGGTAGCTGCTGAGCACGCCCGGGTAGATCGTCAGCGTGTCCAGCCCCGGTTGATAGCGCAGCGATTCGCCGAGCAGGAACGCCACGTTGCTGTGGGCGCGGTTGCGCAGCAGGCTGTAGACCTCGCGCTTGCCGCTGCGGGTTTCAACCCGGAGCATGGTGGCTTCCGGCAATTGATCGATCACTTTCAGGCCCGCCGCCGGGCGCGAAGTCAGGCGACTCAGCGCCTGTTCGGCGTTTTGCAGCGCCGGGTCGATGTTCGGGCGCGAGCAGTAGGCGTCTTCGCAACGGTTGATCGGATCCGGACGCGCGTTGAGATCGCCGTAGCGCGCCAGCAATTGCATGGCGAAATCGCGTTTCGGGTCTTTCTCGTCGAGTTTCAGCGCGGTCGGCTTGTCATCGTCTATGGCTTCGTAATCGAGCCACATCTTGAACTGGCCGCTGCTCTGGTACCAATCGTCGAGGTAGCCCTCACGGGAATCGGCGGGCATCAGGCGCAGGAAGTTCTGTTCGGCGCCGTTGCGGATCAGGTCGAAATACAAGCGCGTTTGCGCCTGATGGGAGACGTTGCCGAACACATCGAAATTCACTGCCAACTGGTAATAGGTGCGCTCCAGCAACGGGTAGTCGAACAGCCACATAGTCTGCGGCACTTCGCCGATCAGGCCTTTGGTCACCGAAGCGCTGTCGAAGTGGCGGAAGATGCTGAGCAAGGCGTTGTCGTTGCCGGCCCACAGGGTCGACCAGCTCGGCGCCGGCAGATCCGCATAGCTGTCACGGCGCAGGGCTTCGTATTGGTTTCGCTTGTTGCGGTAGTTGTGCCACAGGCTCAGGACACTGCCGACATCGTCGTTCTGCCCCGGCATGGCCAGCAACGGCGTGGCCTGGCCGCGATAGTTCGGGTCGGTGATGTACAGGTCGTGTTCCGGCGCCTGGAACAGCGCCCAGAAGTTGTCGCGGATCACGTCGGTTGCGATCTGCCCACGGCACACCGGGCCACGAATGAAGGTGCGCACGAAGTATTCGGCATTATCGAGCATGAACTGATAACGCGCCTGCGCCGGAATCGCCTCGAAAGTCGCAAAAGGGTTGGCCCGGCTCTGCGGCCCGTAGCCCGGCAAGGCATTGACCTGCCAGTTGCCGTTGTAGAACAGGCTTTTGACCCGCGCCATCTTCGCCGCGCTCAGCGGATAAGTGATGTGGGTCTTGTGCACGATCACACCCTGCACCGGCCACAGGCGGTAATACACCTGAGTACCCGGATCGTCGTTCGGGCGACGGGTAGCGATCAGATCGATTGGTTGCCCGGTCGGCGTGCGCGAGCGCACCCACTGGAAGTAATGCCCCGGCTCGCCGTCCTTGAAATAGATATGCGCCAGGAACCAGTGCTCGAACAGCCAGCGCCCGACCAGACTTTCCCGCGCGCCAGGCTGGTTGAGCAGATTTTCCCACTGGACGATCTGCATCGCTTCCTTGGCGCTTGGCGCCAGGCCTTGCTCATCGATCGGTGCGCCGGAAGCGAGCCAACGTTGCAGTGTCTGATATTGCTGATCGGTCAGCCCGGTCACCGCCAGCGGCATGCCCTCTTTCGGATGGGCGCCGGCATAGCCTTCGAACTCGGCGGGCATCGCGCACAGGTTTTCGCGGTTGAGACCCAGCACAATGTCTTGCGGCAGTTTGGCGTTGGGGGTCAGCGGCGTTTTGTGTCCCAGCTCCAACATGCGCGCCATCAGTGCGGCCTGGCTGCCCTGGGCGTCGAGCACCGAGTAGAAGTCTTTCTGCTGCCAGGCCCGTTTGCCGAAGGCGTCATAGAACAGCCGCGTGGTCGGCGCCGCCTGGGTGCGTTCGCCATCGTAGACCGGCATCTTGCTCGCGCCCCGCGCGGCGCCTTCACCGCTGCCCAGGTTGAGCTGACAGGCAGAGTCGTAACACGCATGGCAGGCCACGCACTTCTCGGTGAAGATCGGCTGAATATCGCGGCTGTAAGAAATAGCGGGAGAAATCGAGGGTTGCTGCGCGGCGGCGCCCCAGCTTAAGAACAGCAAAAAAATGCTGATGACGCGGTACGACATGTCCCTGACCCTGATCCTGAAGAAAAACGCCGCGATTCTACCGTTATGACGCTCGTACCAACATGAGCGATATTCATGCAAAAGCGTCACATGCTCTAAAACCGCACAGGTTTGTTATGATCCCGGCCCTTCGTCATGGTCTTTTTCGAGTAGCCCCAATGTCCGATCGCAGCGTCCGCCTTCAAGCTCTCAAGCAAGCTCTCAAAGAGCGCATCCTGATTCTCGACGGCGGCATGGGCACGATGATCCAGAGCTACAAGCTCGAAGAGCAGGATTATCGCGGCAAACGCTTTGCCGACTGGCCGAGCGACGTCAAGGGCAACAACGATCTGTTGGTGCTGACCCGCCCGGACGTGATCGGCGGCATCGAGAAAGCCTACCTGGACGCCGGCGCCGACATCCTCGAGACCAACACCTTCAACGCCACGCAGATTTCCATGGCCGACTACGGCATGGAAGAACTGGTCTACGAACTCAACGTAGAAGGCGCCCGTCTGGCGCGCAAGGTCGCCGACGCGAAAACCCTCGAGACCCCGGACAAGCCGCGTTTCGTCGCCGGCGTTCTGGGCCCGACCAGCCGCACCTGCTCGCTGTCGCCGGACGTCAACAACCCAGGCTATCGCAACGTCACCTTCGATGAGCTGGTGGAAAACTACACCGAGGCCACCAAAGGCCTGATCGAAGGCGGCGCCGACCTGATCCTGATCGAAACCATCTTCGACACTCTCAACGCCAAAGCCGCGATCTTTGCCGTGCAAGGCGTATTCGAAGAACTGGGCTTCGAGTTGCCGATCATGATTTCCGGCACCATCACCGACGCCTCCGGCCGTACCCTGTCGGGCCAGACCACCGAAGCGTTCTGGAACTCCGTGGCCCACGCCAAGCCGATCTCGGTCGGCCTGAACTGCGCCCTCGGTGCCCGCGAACTGCGTCCGTACCTGGAGGAGCTGTCGGACAAGGCCAGCACTCACGTATCCGCTCACCCGAACGCCGGTCTGCCAAACGAATTCGGCGAGTACGACGAACTGCCGGTGGACACCGCCAAGGTCATCGAAGAATTCGCCCAGAGCGGTTTCCTCAACATCGTCGGCGGTTGCTGCGGCACCACGCCGGGCCACATCGAAGCCATCGCCAAAGCCGTTGCCGGCTATGCGCCGCGGCAGATTCCGGACATTCCCAAGGCTTGCCGTCTGTCGGGCCTGGAGCCGTTCACCATCGATCGAAGCTCGCTGTTCGTCAACGTCGGCGAGCGGACCAACATCACCGGTTCCGCGAAATTCGCCCGCCTGATCCGTGAAGACAACTACACCGAAGCCCTGGAAGTCGCCCTGCAGCAAGTCGAGGCCGGCGCCCAGGTGATCGACATCAACATGGACGAAGGGATGCTCGATTCGAAGAAGGCCATGGTGACCTTCCTCAATCTGATTGCCGGCGAGCCGGACATCTCCCGCGTGCCGATCATGATCGACTCCTCGAAATGGGACGTGATCGAAGCCGGCCTCAAATGCATCCAGGGCAAGGGCATCGTCAACTCGATCAGCATGAAAGAAGGCGTCGAGCAGTTCATCCACCACGCCAAGCTGTGCAAGCGCTACGGCGCCGCCGTGGTGGTGATGGCGTTCGACGAAGCCGGCCAGGCCGACACCGAAGCGCGCAAGAAAGAGATCTGCAAACGCTCCTACGACATTCTGGTCAATGAAGTCGGCTTCCCTCCAGAAGACATCATCTTCGACCCGAACATCTTCGCCGTGGCCACCGGCATCGAAGAACACAACAACTACGCTGTGGACTTCATCAACGCCTGTGCCTACATCCGTGACGAGTTGCCGTATGCCCTGAGCTCCGGTGGTGTGTCCAACGTATCGTTCTCGTTCCGCGGCAACAACCCGGTGCGCGAGGCGATCCACTCGGTGTTCCTGCTGTACGCCATCCGCGCGGGCCTGACCATGGGCATCGTCAACGCCGGTCAGCTGGAGATCTACGACCAGATCCCGCAGGAACTGCGCGACGCCGTTGAAGACGTAATTCTCAACCGCACACCGGAAGGCACCGACGCCCTCCTCGCCATCGCCGACAAGTACAAGGGCGACGGCAGCGTCAAGGAAGCCGAGACCGAAGAGTGGCGCAGCTGGGACGTCAACAAGCGTCTGGAGCATGCGCTGGTCAAGGGCATCACCACCCACATCGTTGAAGACACCGAAGAGTCCCGTCAGTCCTTCGCGCGCCCGATCGAAGTGATCGAAGGCCCGCTGATGTCCGGCATGAACATCGTCGGCGACTTGTTCGGCGCCGGCAAAATGTTCCTGCCCCAGGTGGTGAAATCCGCTCGAGTGATGAAACAAGCTGTGGCGCACCTGATTCCGTTCATCGAACTGGAAAAGGGCGACAAGCCGGAAGCCAAGGGCAAGATCCTGATGGCCACGGTCAAAGGCGACGTGCACGACATCGGCAAGAACATCGTCGGCGTGGTACTGGGTTGCAACGGCTATGACATCGTCGACCTCGGCGTGATGGTGCCGGCCGAGAAGATCCTGCAGGTGGCCAGGGAGCAGAAGTGCGACATCATCGGCCTGTCCGGCCTGATCACCCCGTCGCTGGATGAAATGGTCCATGTGGCCCGCGAGATGCAGCGCCAGGACTTCCACCTGCCGCTGATGATCGGCGGCGCGACCACCTCCAAGGCGCACACGGCGGTGAAGATCGAGCCCAAGTACAGCAACGACGCGGTGGTCTACGTGACCGACGCCTCCCGCGCCGTGGGCGTGGCGACGCAGTTGCTGTCCAAGGAACTGAAGGCCGGCTTCGTCCAGAAGACCCGCGAAGAGTACATCGACGTCCGCGAGCGCACCGCCAACCGCAGCGCCCGCACCGAGCGCCTGAGCTACGCCGCCGCGATCGCCAAGAAGCCGCAGTTCGACTGGGCCACTTACACCCCGGTCAAACCGACCTTCACCGGCACCCGCGTGCTGGACAATATCGACCTCAACGTCCTGGCCGAGTACATCGACTGGACGCCGTTCTTCATCTCCTGGGATCTGGCCGGCAAGTTCCCGCGCATCCTCGAAGACGAAGTGGTCGGTGAAGCGGCAACCTCGCTGTACAAGGACGCCCGCGAGATGCTGACCAAGCTGATCGACGAGAAACTGATCAGCGCCCGTGCGGTGTTCGGCTTCTGGCCGGCCAATCAGGTGCACGATGACGATATCGAGTTGTACGGCGATGACGGCAAGCCGATGGCGCGCCTGCATCACCTGCGTCAGCAGATCATCAAGACCGACGGCAAGCCGAACTTCTCCCTGGCCGACTTCGTCGCGCCGAAGGACAGCGAAGTGACCGACTATGTCGGTGGTTTCATCACCACCGCCGGGATCGGTGCCGAAGAAGTGGCCAAGGCTTATCAGGACGCTGGCGACGATTACAACTCGATCATGGTCAAGGCCCTCGCCGACCGTCTGGCCGAGGCCTGCGCCGAGTGGCTGCACCAGCAGGTGCGTAAGGAGCACTGGGGTTACGCCAAGGATGAAGTCCTCGACAACGAGGCACTGATCAAAGAGCAGTATTCCGGCATCCGCCCTGCTCCCGGCTACCCCGCGTGCCCGGATCACACCGAGAAGGCCACACTGTTCGCCCTGCTCGACCCTGAGGCCCAGGAAATGCGCGCCGGTCGCAGCGGCGTGTTCCTCACCGAGCACTACGCGATGTTCCCGGCGGCAGCGGTCAGCGGCTGGTACTTCGCCCATCCGCAGGCGCAGTACTTCGCCGTGGGCAAGGTCGACAAGGATCAGGTGCAGAGCTACACCTCGCGCAAAGGCCAGGAACTGAGCCTGACCGAACGCTGGCTGGCGCCGAATCTGGGTTACGACAACTAATCCCGCTTCACGCGACGACACCCTGTGGGAGCCTGTTGGCTCCCACAGTTATTTCTGCGGCCTGAAAACGGTTGGCTATGCTTGTCTGACACACACGGCAGACGGGGGATTTATGGACGATCCAGTCGACAACAAGCCACCGACGTTCTGGCAGATGCTGCATAGCGTCATGGCGGCGGCGTTCGGGGTGCAGAGCGGCAAGAACCGGGCAAGGGACTTCACCCACGGCAAGCCCAGCCATTTCATCTTCTTGGGTATCGCGTTCACGGCGGTGTTCGCCCTGACGCTGTTCGGCATTGTGCAACTGGTGGTGCATCTGGCGGGCGTCTGACGGCCCTAGTGCATCAGGGTCTGCAGATTGAACGGGTAGCGATACGAAACCGGGCGCCCTTTCGCCGAGAGCTTGCGAAATTGCACGCCGTAGTCCGGTGAGGCGCCCATTGCAAGGATTCGGCGGGCATGATCCCTGTCGATCAGTTGCAGCAACGGAATCTGCCGATCCCTGCCGCCATACTGATTCAGATCGACGCCTTGCGCGTGATCATGCAGCTCGACCAGTGCCCAGCCACCCAGGGTGAAATGCCCGCCGAGCAACGCGCTCAGGCGTCCGTCGACCACCGCCTGCAAAGCTTCGGGCGAGGTGTTGACCGCGCTGAACAGCACGTCCTTGCCCGGCACCTTGCCGGCCTCGGACGCGGCACGCATCACGCCGAAGGCCATTTCATCATTGGCTGCCCATACCAATGAAACGTTGGGATAGCGGACCAGCAACTGCTTCGCCTGCTCGTAAGCCCGCTGCTGGGTCCAGCCGCCATAGACCAGTTGCCGCAAACGCACCTGCGGATTCTCCGCCAGGGCCCGCTGCATGCCCTTTTCGCGCAATTGCGCCGATGGCGTGATCTTGAGGCCGGAAAACGCCAGCAGATCGATGCTTTCACCGGGCGCCACGGGCGGATGCAGGCGGATCAGTTCTTTCATCATCAGATAGCCGCCCTCCTCGTCGTTAGGCACCAGACTGCCGACGCGGTCCGCGCGCTCAGTCACCAACGCCTGCTGATTGGGCGTCAGTGCCGAATTGACGATAAAGAGCTTCACGCCGCTGCCGTTGGCCATGCGCAGAATCTGCGGCGCCACGTACTGTTCGTTGACGAACACCAGATAATCCGGGCGCTCAGGCCCCTGCAGTGCCAATCGCGCCTGCGCCAGGGTCAGTTCCGGCTGGCGCTGGGCGTAGAGGATGCGCAGGTCGATGCCCAGATCCCGGGCGGCAGCCTGCATGAATTGAGAATAGCTGACCCAGAATGCTTCCTGCGTCGAGCCCGGATTCAGGAACAGCACCGACTCCGCACGCGCGCAGGTACCGAAAACCGCGCCGAACAGCAGCAGGCTGAGGTGGAAAAACTTGAACATGAATCATCCGGGCCCAAGGAAAAATGGCCGCGCATTATAGCCATTGATCACCTGGCCTTTGGCGCTTGATCCCGCCTTTTGTCCGACAATCGTCGCAAGCGGGGCCCGGACGAGTCGTTTTACTGATGGCTGACCCAGAACACCGCCGTTCCAACGACCAGAATGATCAGGAACAGAATGGCCCATGCATCGACGCTGCTATCGCTTTTCCTTGCCTTGGTTGGGTTGCTCATTGCATCGCCTCTTGTCGGTTTTATCGGTGATTGCAGAAAGACTCGACCACAGTTAAGACGATGATTGACCGCACGACAAATGTGGGTTAGTTGAAAGTGATTCTCGTTAGGCGATTTGGTTCTTTCCATATACTCAAACATCACTTTTGCGCATAACTGCAAACGGGTATATTGCCCCGGCTCCTTCAGGGAGTGCGCGGCCGTGCGCGCCGAATTGCAGAGGAACCATCGGACTCCAGCAAGCGAAAACGCAGCGTTTTCCGAGTGGCCAAAGCCTGAGAACAGGACTTATATGTACGTATACGACGAGTACGATCAGCGGATCATCGAGGACCGCGTCAAGCAGTTCCGTGATCAGACCCGACGCTATCTGGCAGGTGAGCTGAGCGAAGAAGAATTCCGCCCCCTGCGCCTGCAGAATGGCCTGTACATCCAGCGTTTCGCGCCGATGTTGCGAGTGGCGGTGCCTTACGGCCAACTGACCTCGCGTCAGGTGCGCATGATGGCCAAGATCGCCCGCGACTATGACAAGGGCTACGCCCACATCAGTACGCGGCAGAACGTGCAGTTCAACTGGCCGGCGGTCGAAGACATCCCGGACATCCTCGCCGAACTGGCCACTGTGCAGATGCACGCCATCCAGACCAGCGGCAACTGCCTGCGCAACGTCACTACCGACCAGTTCGCCGGTGTTGCAGCCGACGAGTTGATCGACCCGCGTCCGTGGTGCGAAATCGTTCGTCAGTGGACCACGTTCCACCCGGAATTCGCTTACCTGCCACGCAAGTTCAAGATCGCCGTCAACGGTTCGACCTCCGACCGTGCGGCCATCGAAGTCCACGACATCGGCCTTGAGCCGGTACACAACGCTGCCGGTGAACTCGGTTTCCGTGTGCTGGTCGGCGGTGGTCTGGGTCGTACCCCGGTGGTCGGTGCGTTCATCAACGAGTTCCTGCCATGGCAGGACCTGTTGAGCTACCTCGACGCGATCCTGCGGGTGTACAACCGCTACGGCCGTCGTGACAACAAATACAAGGCGCGGATCAAGATCCTCGTCAAGGCGCTGACGCCGGAAGTCTTCGCTCAGAAAGTCGATGCCGAAATGGAACACCTGCGCGGCGGCCAGACCACGCTGACCGAAGCCGAAGTGCATCGTGTGGCCAAACACTTCGTCGACCCGGACTACAAGGCGCTGGAAAACCAGACCGCCGAACTGGCCGCCCTCGACAAAGAGCATCCGGGCTTCGCCCGCTGGCGCACCCGCAATACCCTGGCACACAAGAAGCCGGGCTATGTGGCCGTGACCCTGTCCCTGAAGCCGACCGGCGTTGCACCGGGTGACATCACCGACAAGCAGCTCGACGCCGTCGCCGACCTGGCCGACCGCTACAGCTTCGGTCAACTGCGCACTTCCCACGAGCAGAACATCATTCTGGCCGACGTCGAGCAGAGCCAGCTGTTCACCCTGTGGGGCGAGCTGCGCGAGCAAGGTTTCGCCACGCCGAACATCGGCCTGCTGACCGACATCATCTGCTGCCCTGGCGGTGATTTCTGCTCGCTGGCCAACGCCAAGTCGATCCCGATCGCCGAATCGATCCAGCGCCGCTTCGACGACCTGGACTACCTGTTCGACATCGGTGAACTGGACCTGAACATCTCCGGCTGCATGAACGCCTGCGGTCACCACCACGTCGGCCACATCGGCATCCTCGGTGTGGACAAGAAAGGTGAAGAGTTCTACCAGGTCTCGCTCGGCGGCAGCGCCAGCCGTGACGCCAGCCTGGGCAAGATCCTCGGCCCTTCCTTCGCCCAGGAAGACATGCCGGACGTGATCTCCAAACTGATCGACGTGTACGTGGAACAGCGCACCGAAGACGAGCGTTTCATCGACACCTACCAGCGTATTGGCATCGACCTCTTCAAGGAACGCGTCTATGCAGCGAATCATTAAGAACAACGAGGTCGTCGACGAAACCTGGCACCTGCTGCCCAAGGATTTCAACATCGACGAAATCAGCAACTGCGACGACCTGATCGTCCCGCTGCAGCTGTGGCGTGAACACGCCCGCATGCTCAAGGCCCGCGATGGCGGTCTGGGTGTGTGGCTGGATGCCGACGAAGAAGCCGAAGAAATCGGTGACGACGTGAACGAGTTCCAGGTGATTGCCCTGAACTTCCCGGCGTTCACCGATGGCCGCAACTACTCCAACGCCCGCCTGCTGCGTGACCGTTACGGTTTCAAAGGTGAACTGCGGGCGATTGGTGATGTGCTGCGCGACCAGTTGTTCTACATGCGCCGTTGCGGTTTCGATGCCTTCGCCCTGCGCGCGGACAAAGACCCGTACGACGCCCTTGAAAGCCTCAAGGACTTCTCGGTGACCTATCAGGCCGCCACTGACGAACCGCTGCCGCTGTTCCGTCGCCGCTGACCGCCTGCCCCGGGCCCTTGTCGAAGGGCCCGGGGCCTCTGTTCAGTCCTATTTCGTTCCTAATCTGTTGGGCCCCGAGCTGGCCGGCAATGGCAGCCCTGGATGGCGTGCCAATGCCGCATTGGTCAGTTGCTTGCGCAACTCCAGGCTTTCATTTCTGAAGTTGTCGTAGATTGTCGTCATTTGCTGTGCGGCGGCTTCGCGAGACAGATTGGCCTGAGACTCCAGCAGGGAAAAAGCCCGCGCACAGCGATCCAGAATCTCGGCAAACACGTCCTGACGACTCGTCCACAAATACTCGGCCCAGAATTCCTGCCGGCTGATCGAGTTTGCCAATTGCGCAGTATTTTCGGCCTTGACCACCTTTTGATAGGCTTCATCGATCTGCTCATCGCTGACCTCGACGTCCAGCCGCACATTCAGCTCAGTCGGTTGCGCAGGCAGCTCCAGCCGCTCTGCCAGTCGCACCCGGTAAATCAGGTTGATATCCAGAGCCTGGCGCAAGGTCAGCGATTCCGTTCTGGCGCGACGCGCCGTTTCCAGGACAACCTGTTTTTCAAGCTCCTGCAATCGAAACAGTCCACGCAACAGACGAATCAGATCACCCTCTAGCGCCTGACTGCCGGTGCGAGCCGCTACCAAAGCCCTGAAGCACAGAACCCTGACCTCCAGATCGCTAAATAACGCAGTGGCATTGGCGGTACTCACACGCCCTTCTCTGGCCATCCGAAACAGCACACGACGCAGCCTGTCGTTTTCACAGGCGGCCTCCAGCACGTTCCAGACCCGCTGCCCAAGCTGGGTGCGGGTGTGGAAATAATCGGCCGTCCCGCGCAATTGCATGAGCATCTCGAAAAAGGCCCGGGAATCGGGATCAGCCGACAGCGATAACAGGACCTCTTGCGCCCGCGCAATCTGCGTCCTCGGCAACCCGTTGACCCACCCGGCACCCTGCATATCAGCAGCCGGTCGTATCGTAGCGAGGTAGTCAGGGGTGATCACACCCAGGCTGATACCTTGCACTCGCTGATAATCGGCAAGGGCCTGAAGGCTGGCCACGGACAGCGGGTTGCCGTCGATATGGGTGCCTCGATTGAGCACGGCGCGCGCCTTGAACACAGAATCCGGAACCTCGACGATTTTGTTGTTGCGCAGATCCAGGGTTTCCAGGTGCGTGAGCGTGTCGATGTCCGCCGGCCACTGGGTGATTCCCGTATGGTGCAGATCCAGGTGACGCAAATTGCGCATCCCTGCCAACGCGGGCACTTGGCCCAGGGCTGGATTCAGACTCAGGTTCAACGAGTGCAGGTGTGTTTTGCTACCCAGCTCCTGCGCTGCTCGTTCGCTCAGGCGAATTTCGTTGTTACTCAGATCCAGCTCTGTGAGTCCCGACATGTCCGCGACGACCTGAGGGATGCGGGTCAGTTCGTTTCCTGAAAGGTTCAGCACTCGCAGCCGGGTAAAGTTGCGCAGAAATGCATTCAGTCCTGAACTCGCCCCCACACCACTCATCTGCAACGCCGTCACATGGGTGAAATCACCGACGACCACCGGCAGATTTCCCAGCGGGACCGCATCGAAAACAAGGTTGTACAGGTTCTCACCGGAAGGTGCGGGCGTCTGGTCTTCCTTGCGCCACGCACGCAGGATCGCCTGCGCCGCGCGCCTCTTGGTATGGAAAGGAACCCTCAGCCTCATGCCATCGCCGTCGTGATACCACGTTTCGCGATGAACCCACCGCTCAAGCGTGTCGAGGATTGTCCGGTATTCCTGACGCATGTCCTCAAGCTTTCGAATGGCCAGCACTTCGTCAGTCCCAAGCGTCGACACAAAGCGCTCAATCTGCGCCATTGAATGCGCGGGATACAGCCGTCGGGCACGGCGTATCAACACGGACGATCGATGCGGCATCGGGTGAGTGGGCGACCCCGCCTGCACAACCGATTGTTCGACTTTCCGATCCGCCAGCCCCATGGGAGACCGATAGTCGGCATGCGGAGCTTCCATTCCCAGCACCTTCGCGTAGGCCACACGTCGCTGCAGTGCCAGCGCGGTTATTTTTTCTCTCAGGCCCGTGCCATCCAGATCCGCATCGACGCCAATGGCTTTACGGCTGTGTGACGGAAGGCTTTGCCACAATGCCTGGAAAAAATTCGTCCGGGTACGCCCCGGCTGCCTGGAAACGACGGCATGGCTCGAATCCAGGCCCTGATAGCGTTCAGGGTAAGCCTCGAGCAACGCCTGATGTTCAGCGCCGTCAGGACCGATCGTGGCTCGTTGATCGGCAAATACACCCCAATCCAGTATTTCGATAAACACATCACCAGGCCAACCTGGCAAGTGCGTCAAGGTGTCGAGTATCAACATATCCGCATCGCGCCCGCTGGCGGCGTCCAGATACAACGCCTCATAAGCGCGGTTCAGACGCAGGACCTGCTGATATCGCCGTGCTTCTTCCGCCAGACGCAGCGGAACGGTACCTGCGTCAAGCTGCGCCCATTCATGCGCATCGGCATGATGCGCCAACTCGTCGGCGACGCTTGCCGACAACCCCGGAAAGGCCTTGACGATCGGCTCGCTCCTGGAAAGTTCGCAGACGTCCGCGCGCCGAAACAGTCGATCCATCATTGCCATGCGCATGCGGGGCGCCAGCCCGGCAATGTGCATCCCGAGCAGCGCGCTCTGATTGTTGGGCTCTACGGTGGCAGAACCCAGCAGATGCGAACGCTCACTGTCACTGAGCGCTGCCAGCAACGGCGGATAAAACCGGCCGTCGCGCATCAGATCTTCATTGATTTTTACCTCGCGGGTGCCTTGGGTCCCACCGTATCGGGCCACTTCGTTGGCCATGATATCCGTCACGCTGATTGCCAGATCCCGCGGCCAGCGGCCCGTTGCTGTCAGCAAGTACAGCTGCAGATCGGCATCGGCCAGCGGCGCGGAGGCAGCAACGGCCATCTGGTCCATGAACCGGGTGACACCGATATCCGCACGAAAGCGCCTGACCGAATCAGTCAGGATCGCCATGGGCTTGCCACGCTCGACAAACAGCCGGCGCATGGCGGCTTCGTCGATCCCGGTTGCGGCGATGATTTGTTCGGCACAAGTGTCCGAAATCTGTTCTTCACGAAAGCCCAGCCGACGGAACAGCGTCAGCGCATTCCACTCGTGAGGCAGCTCCGAGTCATGCCGCCAGGCGCCCGCACCATTGGACTCAAGCAATGGCGAATAACGTTTGGGCAATGTGGGGTTATGCACCTCCCACAGACTGGTGCCGCTCAACGGACGCACCGCGTAAGCATCAGGCCCCAAGGGCAGATAACCGTCCTCGCCGCGCCAGACCAGACCTTGTGCATCGATCGACATACTGCTCGGCATCGACTCCTGCTGGCGGTAAGCGCTCATGTCTGGATTCCACAACCGATGCGACAGGTTGTCAGCCACCGGCACATGCTCAAGGCCCCTGATGAAATTCGACGAGCGCACGGTTTTAAAGGCTTTTCCCACCGCTACGCCGCCGGTGGCGAACCCCGCCATCAGGATCAGGTTTTCAAGCGTGTCAAACAGGCAGTCGGCGGCATGTTCCTGATCGCCGTGGGCCCAACTGTCAATGCCTTCATATATTTCGTTGAGCAACTGCAAGCCGGCCACGGCACACAGGACTTGACCCAGGACCGGGACAAATGAAAGGAAGAACAGCACGGTGTTCAGCCCGATGGTCTTATAAGTGTCCAGCCTCGCCAGTCGGGTTTTCTCGTCTTCGTCGTCGGTCGGTACCACCAGCAGACGGGCGTCGGCGCAAACCTGCGCGGCACGGTGCTGGAAGATCGCCAGAAACAGATCCTGTTTTGCATCACCTTCAAGATCGATACCTGTCAGGGGCAGAAACGTCGTGGAGATCGGGAATTGATTCGGCTGGACTTTCAACAACCTTACATCCAGTCCTTTAAGGAACGCCGGACGATCCTTCATCGTAATGAAGCGCGAAAAAAAACGGTGGAACCGGGCGTCACGCAGACGCCCGCTCAATTCGAGTTCGAACCTCTGAAACGACGGGTATTCTTTCAACGGGTGATCAGGATCGCCTGGCATATAGATCACACAGCGGTAATCGCTGTCGGCATGCTCGCTGACCGGGCCGATGAACATTGGGCCCCTGAGCGTCACGCCGAGCATTTCAAGGCTTTGAAATCCAAGTGTGTTGTTGCCCAGTTTGATCGACGGCTCCTGGTTTTTTACCGAATTCAGCATCTGATAGACATCTGGGCTGATGTAGCCGCGCATTAAAGCAATGTGCCGATCAACATCAAACTGGTCTTTCGAGTACGTTACCGAAGTTGCCTGCAGACTTGCGACTTGACTACCGCCACCAAAAAAAGTCTTCACATGTTTTTGATATTGCTCGCCAAGATCCAGAAAACGGCACAGTCTGGCGAATTCGTTGGGCCGCATCGACAACACACGACTGGATCGCCCTGTTATCCGTTCCGGAATATAAAGCAAGGAATGTTCGTGATAGTTGCTGGCCAGCGTTTCCGATAATTCGAAATTTTCGCAGGCAGCCATCAGTAAATCGCGTTTGATGGGTAATACCAGTTTCTTGCGCAGGCCCAAAAGGCTGGAGGTGGAACGCACATGCTGAAAAATCGCTCCCTCGACCTCGAAAGGTTCACCCAGTTTCTCACTCATCGCCTTGGCCAACAGCGGCGTACAGAAGCTCTGTGGAGATTTAAGTGCGCGCAGTTGCTGCAGTGCCGCATGTCGCGACTTAAAACTTTTTTTCAAACTTTCGTAGAGGTCATTGCGAACCGTCTCAGCCGACGTCAGCAACCAGGAAGGAATCTGTTTTTTATACAGTTCAAAAAAGACACCTTGTTGATCAGGCGTCATGGCAGGCAAACTTGATTTACTACTTTCAACATCCATGTTTAGCAACTTTATTCTGAAGTGGACATTCAGAATAAAGTCGAAAGACCTTTGAATACAGCGCGCTTATTTGATGAGTTCGTCACTTAAAACAGCAACATTATCAAACTTCAAAATATCTATATACCGCACTGTCTTGCGTTGAAAATGCATCGCGCTCGCGGGGCGAAGACCTCGCGAGCGTGCGCAATTGTTACCAGAAACGCTGCTGGGTCAAGCGGCTCCACCAGCTCAGCAACACGCGATCCACCGAGCCGCTGGCCGCCATGCCGATACGCTCCTGCAGGCTTTTGCGTTCGGCGTAGTGCAGGTGATAAACCTCGGACTGCTTGGCGCGCTCGGCCAGGTATTCGTCGCTGGTCTTGAGTTCGTCGACCAGTTGCTTATCCAGTGCGGCGATGCCAAGCCACACTTCCCCTGTAGCAACTTCGTCGATTGCCAGCTGCGGGCGATAACGAGCGACGAAGTTCTTGAACAGCTGATGGGTAATGTCCAGGTCTTCCTGGAATTTCTCCCGGCCTTTCTCGGTGTTTTTGCCGAATACAGTGAGGGTGCGTTTGTACTCGCCGGCGGTCAGCACTTCGAAATCGATGTCATGCTTTTTCAGCAGGCGGTTGACGTTGGGCAACTGAGCCACCACGCCAATGGAACCGAGGATGGCAAACGGAGCGCTGATGATCTTCTCGCCGATGCACGCCATCATGTAGCCGCCGCTGGCCGCGACCTTGTCGATGCACACGGTCAACGGCACGCCGGCTTCACGGACGCGCGCCAGTTGCGACGAGGCCAGACCGTAGCTGTGCACCATGCCGCCGCCGCTTTCCAGGCGCAGGACCACTTCGTCCTTCGGTGTGGCCAGGGTCAGCAGCGCGGTGATCTCGTGGCGCAGACTTTCAGTAGCCGAGGCCTTGATGTCGCCGTCGAAGTCGAGCACGAACACCCGAGGTTTGGCTTCGGGTTTCTTTTTCTGTTTCTTCTCGGACTTGGCCTGGCCCTTGCGCAAGGCCTTGAGCTGATCCTTGTCGAGCAGGGTCTGCTCCAGACGCTCACGCAGGCCTTTATAGAAATCGTTGAGCTTGCTGACCTGCAACTGGCCGGCCGATTTGCGCCGGCCCTTGCTGCGCAATGCAGCAAAACTTGCCAGCACCACCAGAATGGCGCTGACCAGCGTCACGGTCTTGGCCAGGAAACTGGCGTATTCAGTCAAAAACTCCACAGAGACTCCTTCAAACGATGCGCGGTCATGAAACACACGCGGGAATTGGCTCCAGCATACCCATGCACCGGCCCGTCGGCCAGCCGTGAAACCTCTGGCAACAAGGCTGGAACGGGCATTTCAAACAAGCGTATGTTTTTTCATTGACAGCTCAC
>Ga0207713_1001580_pt1 | contig 17864 bp, 16 predicted proteins | sample KBSS64metaG_FD_184404 | JGI IMG/M metagenome (GOLD analysis project Ga0207713, IMG submission 184404) | Switchgrass rhizosphere microbial communities from Kellogg Biological Station, Michigan, USA - KBS S6-4 metaG (SPAdes) (version 2) | ecosystem: Host-associated > Plants > Roots > Rhizosphere >... | reverse complement strand
TAGGGGTGTTTCCTTATGCTTTTTAGAGGGAAAATAGAATATAGGAGATGATACCATGCAAAATCGTAGTTCAAGTGATGTTTTTGGTATTGACGTTTCTAATCACCAAGGTGATATTAACTGGACAGATGTGGCTAAGAGCGGTGTTAAGTTCGTTTATCTTAAGCTTACTGAAGGTCAGACTTTCCTAGACAAGAGAGCGTATCAAAACTATCTAGGTGCTAAGAACGCTGGTCTGCGTGTAGGTTTCTATTGTTTCTCACATGTTACTAACGACCCTAAGAAAGAGGTAGACTTTTTCTTACAGAAGCTAGGAAACATGAAGGTTGACCTACCACACGTTCTTGACTTAGAAAATGGTAAGGGACAGAGTAAAGCTAGAATCAATGCGTTTGCTTTGGAGTGGCTTAAGTACATGAAACAAAAGACAGGTATCACTCCTATGCTATACACCATGTTCGGTTTCTTCCCTAACTTCTCTAGTAAAGAACTAGCTAACTATCCTCTTTGGATTGCTAGGTATTATGATGCTAAGAATCCAGGTAACTCATCTATTTGGTCTAAGTGGTCAGTGTTCCAATACTCTGACAGAGGTACTGTAAAAGGTATCAAGACTAAAGTCGATGTGAATGCTATGAGTGCTGATTTCTTCAAGCTAATCAACTCAGGCGTTTCTTACGTAGCAGACTCTAACCCTCCTTCTCTTTTAATCAAGGGTGATAGTGGTTTAGCTGTCAAAGAGCTACAGCAAGACTTGTTGAAACTTGGGTATAAACTTCCTAAGTATGGTGCTGACGGTGGTTACGGTGATGAAACTGTAGAAGCTGTTAAGAAGTTCCAAGCAGATAACAAGCTTACTGTGGATGGTAAAGCAGGAGAGCAAACCCTCAAAAAGGTAGCTGACCTTATCATCAAGGCTAATAAGCCTGCTAACTTACCTCCTGTGACTTCTTTAGGAGACACATATGCGTTCCAAGTGAAGGCTAAGGTTGACACTGGGGTCTACACATATGCTGACCTTTCTAGTAAGAAATCAGTCCTTAAGAAGGATACAGTATTCTCAGTATATGGTTATACTACTTCAGGATATGCAGTAGGTGGCGGTGGCTTTGTTAAGCGTAATGAAGTTGAGCCATTGAAGGTAACTTTAGTAACAGGTGGTCTAACTAAGACTGCTGAAGATGGTTTCCGTGCATTCCTTAAGGAAAATGGTATCTCAGCTGAGTTAAACGTTTATGCTGAAGGTAATCCTAGTGCAGAGCTAACAGTTGGAGGTCTTGACCTAGTGACTGTTAAAAAGTACATGGATGAGCGTAAATGGTATTATAAGAAGAAGTAACATTCGGGGGCTTCATAGCCCCTTTGTATCATGGGGTATATCCCCACCACCAATTTATTTAGTTCTCTCTGGAAAGCCTAGTGTTCCCCATACACTAGGCTTCTTTTTATGCCCAAAACCTATTAAGAGGGATATTTAAAATGATAGGATGGTGATAATATGGATGCTATGTCATTCGCTATGGCTTTGCAGGCAAAGCAAATAGCAGAAAAGAACTTTGCGGATGTATCAGACACAGTAGGTAAAACAGACTGGGTTGACGTTCGTAGATATGGAGCAATTGGTAATGATGAAACCGTTGATGACTCTATAGGTATTCAGATAGCACTTGCTATGGCTGAAAAGGGCAGAAGGAAAGAAGTAGTTATTCCTGATGGTCAGTACAGAATTGGCAGAACCCTTATAGTACCTCCTAGGGTTCATTTGGTGATGGGGAAAGATACAGTACTTATACCTATTAAAGATGTTAACGTTATACAGCTTAAGCCTGAAGCTAGGCTCTCTAGTGGAATCGTTGACACTCGTAGGTTCCAAGGTAGAACATTCACAGACTTCACAAAAGCGTGTGTATACCTTGATGGTACAGACGTCTTCTCACTATACAATCAGCTACACCAAATCAACGGAATTATGTTGATAGGCGAAGACCATTACTACACTGACCAAAACTGGACAGGTTATGGGATTCATATGTATTCAGGTAAAGGGTCGAATGGGACTCCTAGTTACATTTCTTTTGTGAACATGTCACAGATTGGTATATTCAACTTCCAACGAGGTATATACATGGATGTGGATGATACTATTAAGAACAACAGTGAGTGGGCTTGGATTACAGGTTGTACTTTCAATCAAATTAATATGATGAACTGTACTTGGTCTATTTACATGAAGGGCTTGGGCGGTATTCCACGTGATGTAGGTGGTAATATCTTTACTAACCTTGAGATTCAGATTGAGCCTACTTCTCAGAGAGCTATCTATTGTGAAGGTGCTTATAACCGCTTTGAAGGTCTGTTTTGGGACTTACAGAAGAACCCTAACCCTTCTATCGAGTTTGCTAGTACTTCACGATTCAATACTGTAGTGTGTGCTCATGGTTACGAGCAACCTCAGCATTTCTTAGACAATGGTTATCTTAATACTATTTCTAGTTCAACCAACCATGTTCCTGATAAACGTACTTTAGCTTATCCTTTGGCTATGCCTGACAAACCTAATTTCCTTGGAAATCAAGACGACTTCCTAGTAAGAGGTGACCTAAGAGGATATACTTTCACTCAGACTTCATCACACTTACCTCAGGATACTTGGGCTTCTATGAACGAGTTATTAACTATGGAGACAGAGGTAGGATACACATGGAAAGCAGATAATGCTACCTATGAAAATCCTATTATCTTTGAATTAAACATGACTTCTGACCCTGTTTGGTACCTAGCCTTTGCAGGTCTAACAAGTGCATGGAACACCTCTCCTAAAGGAGTTCGTATAGAAGGTTGGGATGCCCTATCTAATCAATGGATATTTCTACATGAGGTTAACAATAACTCATCCTTCCCATATGTAGTATCAGCACCGTGGGCTATGGTAAGTAAATGTACCAAGCTTAGGTATTCCTTGTGGGGGACAAATGACCCTAAGGGTAAACTGATACAAATAAGTAGAATCTTTGCTCAGAGCTGTAAGTATGAAGGTAAAGCATGGTTCCCTAGAGCTGGAGGTAACATGGAAGGTGAGCTAACCACAGCAGGTGGTTTAGTACTAGAAAAGAGAACAGATGACCCACCTAGCCCAAAAGAGGGTAGGATTTGGTACAGAAGTGACTCTTCTTTATACCCTGTCAGGGTTGCTACTGCTACAGGAATCAGAGCATTACAACTGACTACTATAGTCAATGAGTATCTAAATATAGGTAGTGCTGTTAAAAATGGTGGTACGGCTGTTATTGCTGAGAATACTGCTGACTTCTTTAGAATTACTTGTAACAATAACGGTGATGGTCTTATTATACCTACTCAACCACTTAAGATTGGTAAGAACTATAACATTAATGTGGATGTAGAGATTATCAATAACGTGGATGATGTAGTACAGCTTCGTATCTATAACAGAACTAAAGCGGCTTACATCAACACTAACTTAGCCGTGTCAACTGCTACTAAGGGTGGGATTCAGAAGCTTTCTAAGAGCTTTACCCTTACGTCTACCAACTTTACTGAAGGGGATGCAGTTGAGATTTGGGTAGCTCAGTTCTGGAAAAACAATACTCACGATGCTTTTGAGTACAAAGTGTACAAGAATAATTTAGGACTTGTATAAACGACCTGAGATGCTTTTCTCAGGTCTTTTCTTGTTTCAAAGATTTTCACCTTTGAAATGGATTCAGGAAGCAAACTGCATGGAAGTCTTGTAGCCAAAATCCTTGTTTGAACGGATGGGGATGCAGAATGCAAATACTGCAATATGTGGACGTTTCCCCAGCTATTCAGAATCCTACTGTTCCTCATGAACTTTCTCTCCTGCGTATGGCTTCGCCAATAAAAAATTTAAAAATAATTAATTAAAAAAGTATTCTTTTTAAACTTTTCTCCTTCTTTAAATAAATTAATTCTTTTTAATACTCTTTTTATTATTTAAATAGTACTTCGTACTATTTAAAAGGGAGTCCACGATACGATGTCCTACCCCAGTACTCAGTCTTCATATAACGTAGCAGAAAACTTTGTACTTTGGGATTTTTTCATTCAAAGGGAGGATGAGTGCTACATGACAGTTAGACATTGGCAACACGTTGAAGAAGTACACTTACTGGATTATAAGAAGTTTCTTGACCACGGTATACCTATTACTACTCAAGCTAGTCTTCCTGCTAATACAGCAGTTCTTATTCAGGCAGTAGGTGAGAAGCAATTAGAAGGGGTATACGTACAGAAGCTAAAAGCTATCAGACCTTTAACCAATAAGTCAGCTCCTAATAGAGACTTGAGACTATATCTTGATGCCATCAGTAACCCTGATATAACTATGCTAGCGATAGATGGTTTAATGGGTTCAGGTAAGACCAGTACCATTATCAAGCACCTCATTGAGGAAAACTTAAAAGATGTTAAGCTTGATAGGTCTAGCCCTGATGAGCCTAAACACAGTAGAGCAGAAAGACCTAGAAGCTTTAAGATGCCGGTAGATGGTGAGAAGAAGCTTAATAAAGAGGGTACAGCTAAACGTAAAGTGTTGATTGCCAAGCCTTATGTAAATGCTTCAGGTGAGGAGTATGGATTCCTACCAGGAGATATTGACCAAAAGTTTGACCCTACTTTAGAGAACTTCATACAGTACTTTAATAGATGGCACCCTGCTGGCTATGACCTACTAAAGCTAAACGGATATATTGACGTTATGCCCTTAGGTTTCATACGTGGTATGGATGTAGAGAACATGGACATAGTGGCAGATGAGTGTCAGAATACTAACGAGCTTATTTCCCTAGCTACTAGAAAAGCTAACAATTCTCGAATATTCTTTTTAGGGGATACAAGTCCCTTCCAAATTGACCGAGTTGGTAACACACCTAAGAAGAATGGTCTACGTGACTTAATAGACTTATTACAAGGTGCCCCATACTTTCAGTATATTGAGATGCAGTCTTTAGAACATATCGTGCGTAGCTACGAGACTAAGGACATTGTGCGTAGATTGTTTAAGAAGCATGGGGAAGACCCTAAGGAATGGGTCATCTAACAGAGGTTCTAAAAGGTGGGGTCTATGGCTCCACCTTTGTTAATGTTATAAGGAGGAGATAATAATGGCACAAAAGCTAACGAAATTACAACTTATCACAGGAAACGCATACACAGCATTGCCTGTAGGTGAAGTACGTACTCATTTGCAAGGTGGTCATAAAGGTGGAACAATCTACGGATATACAGACACTACTATGGCTGTGAGAATTTTGATTGCAGTACACGCAATTGAATATATCTATGATGACCAAGTTGATGCTACCTAACACTTAGGTAAAGCATAGGGATTTGGGTTGGGAAGAACATAAACTGAATTTATAATTTACGAATGTCTGCTGGGTTAGATGGTACTTCTATCTATACTCAGGAGACAATTTTTGTCCCTTCGGTTTATTTAAAGTGCGATGGTTCCAACCAACGTACAGCCATAGGATTACATTTAGGAGGAATGGGTCAATGTCATTTAAATTTACACCTGAACAACTACAACCATATAGAGAAAAGGTAGCACCTTTTGGAATTATTGGAGCACCAACATATAAGAGAACATACTCTCGTGTTATTGATAAGGACGGAGTAGCAAGACGTGAGGACTGGGTAGATACTATTTCACGTGTTATTGAAGGTAACGTGAATCTAGGTATTGAGAATAATGACCCAACCGCTACAGAAGAATGGGCTTTAGAAGCTCTTGAATACTTCTTCCATATGGGCGTTATGCCTCCTGGACGTGGATACTGGATGATGGGTACTGAATATGCCGCTATGCGTGGTGGAGATGCCCTTAATAACTGCTGGTATACTTCTGTTAGACCACAGAGTTATGAGAACATTGAGATGTTTGCTAACCAACCGTATATCTATTCACACCCTGAGAAGAAAATGCCGTCATACCCGTTTGTGTTTATGTTTGATAGAGCAATGCTAGGTGGAGGGGTTGGCTTTGGTGCAAACCGTAAGAATATCCGCCAAATTCCTAAGGTTTCTAGCAAAGTTAACCTGAAAATCTTCTTACACCATTCACACCCTGACTGGAATCGTATTGTAAGTAGTGAAGAGTGGGACAGAATTAGTCCTTACATCACAACAGTAAAGGATTATGCTGAAAAGGCAAAAGACAATAGAACATACTACTTTGCTACTGATGACCGTGAAGGATGGAATATCTCAGTACGTGAAACTATTGATGCTCACTTTAAAGAAGGAGTAACACATGGAACAGTAGACTTAGTAATTGACTTGTCTCGTATCCGTCCTTATGATGCACTAATCAAGGGCTTTGGTGGTACAGCTAGTGGTCCATTACCTCTTATCTCAGCTTTAGTAGATGTTAATAATATTCTTAATGATCGTTTAGGTCAACGTATCAAGAGTGTAGATGCCTTAGATATGATGAACTTGTTAGGACGTTGCGTAGTTGCTGGTAACGTTAGACGTACTGCTCTTATCGCTTTAGGTGATGCAGACGATAAAGATTATACAGAAGCTAAGAACTACATGCTGGTAGCACCAATCGTTGACACTGAATATGGCGAGTGGGGTTGGTATACTAATGAGTGGGGTCGTAAGACACAGAAACTTAAACCACGTGAACAGGTTATTGAAGAACAATGGAAAGAGCAACTAGCATTTGAAGCAGTGGACAGTAAGGAAGAACTTACTGAACAGCAGGTTCACGATATTGGTGCTCAGATTGAACGTGTTGTAGACCATATGTACGATATGCACTTCAAACAAGATAACCACCGTTGGGCTTCTAATAACTCAGTATATACAAATGAGATGTTTAAAGACCATCACTTTATTGCCGCTGGTATTATCGCTAATGGTGAACCAGGAATAGGTAACGAGTTCCTAATGAAGAACTATGGACGAATCATGGATGGCTTTAAGGAAGCTATTGATGCAGATGCAGAGGGATTAAACCCATGTGCAGAGATTACCCTAGAGAACAATGAACCTTGTAACCTAGTTGAATTTGTTCCTCTTATGTGTAAACGTTTCGGCTTAGACTTCAAAACAGCCCTACGAATTGCTACCCAATATACTTACCGTATCACATTTGCTAAGTATATTTGGAAGGAAACAGCTAGGGTAATTGCTAAGAACAGACGTATTGGTGTATCCATTACAGGTGTTCAGGATTACTACCTAGATGAATATGGTCACTACGCTCTTAAGGAGTTCAAAGATGGTGACATGACACAGCCTATCTTCCACCAAGAGATTGTAGATGAGTTGGATGGATGGTATACGGTTGTACAAGAAACTAACCAAGACCATGCTAAGAAGATGGGAGCTAACCCTTCTAAGAAGTCTACAACGGTTAAGCCTTCTGGTACGGTAGCTAAGATGCCTGGAGTATCTAGTGGTATTCACTGGAATTATGCTCCTTATATGATTCAACGTATCCGTTTCCATGAGACTGACCCTAACGTAGAAGTAATGAGAGCATGCGGATTACCAGTGGAGAAAGCTATGAAAGAGCCTAACGCTGTAGTAGTTGAGTTCCCTGTTAAGAACGTTGGGGCAGATAACCCTAACTTCCGTAGCTCAGGTGACGTTTCACTAGAAGAACAGTTTGCTAACCAATACTTGTTTGCATATGCTTGGGCTGATAATGCCGTATCAGCTACATTAACATTCAAGTTTGAAGAGACTGAAAAGATTGAACCACTATTAAAAGCATATAACAACCGTATTAAATCTACTTCCCTTTTACCTTATAGTGGTCACGGATATGTGCAAGCTCCTTGGGAGCCGATTACTAAAGAAGAGTACGAAAAACGAGTTGCTGAAATGGTAGCTACTCCTGAGGAAATGTACATGAAAATGGAACTTCCAGTACGTACAGAGAACGATGATGACTTACTAGACGCAGAGTGCCAAGGCGGTGCATGCCCTACTAAGTAGTATAAGATGGGGGTGCCGATGGTACCTCCAATTTTATTGGAGGAGGAGACAATATGTCATTTAGTATATTTTTCTTAATTATAGCTTTTGGTATTACCCTGCCTGCTACAATTGTCCTATTGGTAAACCTTTTATTGAAAGGGAGAAACGGAGATAATTATAATTTAAGCGGTCAAAAAATAGTAGCCCTATACCTTGTGAGCTTGATAGGATGGGCTTATATATTGGGGGTGTTTCTACGATGAGGGAGACAGATAAAGGTAACTGGTACCCACAGACTCAAAGCTTTACTGATGAGCATAAGAAGAAGTCATTAACTGATGAAGAGCTTAAGCGTATGCAAAGAGAGCAAAACACACTACAAAAGCGTATGGGAGACTTTGACCTACGTAAATAGGAGGAATAACAATGGCAGAAACTAACAATTCAGGATATACTTTCCTTAAATGGAACGGTCAGTATGGAGATGGAGCTAGATTCGTAGTTCGTAATAACGACACTGGGGAACAGTCTATGTTTACACCAGGACGTACTCAGGACTTGGTTTTCACTAAGGTGGACTTAGCTTCACAACCTGAAATGGCAGGTTGGTCAGACTTTGGACAAGAAACCGTACCTGACTTAGAAGAGATTGCATTTTAATATGAATATGATACATTAGCCCTGACAACAGTCGGGGCTATTTTTATTTAGAGAAGAATGGAGGTGTCCTTATGGAATTATATATAGACCTAAGCAAAGGTATAAACACTGCTCAACTAGTGAAAAAGCCAGTACAGGTACACGGAAAGATGGGTAAGATGTTTACACGTATGCAATGGGTTGACCCTAAAACTGGACAACCAGTACATGAAGAGCATGGGGGTAAGGAAGATGCCCACCACGACTTAGTACACAATAAGATGGACAGATTTGATAAGCTTGGTGTAGCCCAAAAACTCGTAAATGAGAAGGAGCATAAAGCACACACAAACCAATTCCTTGACGCAACTGGGTATAAAGGTGCTAGGGGAGAAGGCATATTAGACCAAGGAAAGATGAGAGACCACATTGCACAACATCTACACAAGATGCCAATAAACAGAATCAAACCCCACGTACCAGCACACCTAAAACAGCATATGGTTGACTATGCAGAACAGGAACAGCCTAAAGGTAGCGGAACCCCTCTTGGACTTAAGCATACTGACCATGGACTACCTGAGCAAGAGGTAAAGAAACGTCATGGTGAGATAGGGGAGCTAGATACAAAGTCTCTGACACAAGGGAAAGCTGTATGGATGAATAATGAGTTTAAGCATGCCTTTAGACAAGCTAAGGCTTCTATGGAATACGACTTTGGTAAGAAACCTGAACAGGTATGGGATGATACCCTGAGAGGCACAACCAAAGAGGGCTTAGAATCAGTATTCTCACATCCTAATGGTGATTATAGTGCCAAGCTGACTGATGTTATGATGTACTCTGATGAGGTAGACGGAGAGATGGTAGGTCTGTGTGAGATAGGCTTTGAGCTATCAGGGGAGAAGGGTTCAGTAGGAACCATCACTAGAGCAGTAGGGAGAAAGCAAGATGGCTCTATGTATATTAAGAATGAGTTCTTAGAGCTTAATGGTAATGCCCAAGGTAAGAGCCTAGCTAATAGTATATATGGTAGGTCTGACCAGTTTTGGAGACATCTATCTAATGGTAAGCCTGTATCAGTCAACCTTGAAGCCAATATCAGTGTGGGCGTATACGCTTGGGCTAAGAAAGGCTTTGACTTTAAAACTCCTGATGGATTATCACAGGCTAAGTCGGAATTAAAGGCTTTCTGTAAGAAGAATAAGATAGATGTTAATGAAGTCTTGGAGCATAGTGGTCATAAGTCAATAGATGACCTGAAACATACTTGGGACTTTGCTACCCTAGACAATGGTAAGAAATATGACCTTAACAGTGTTGCACCCGATATGTATAAAGGAGAGCTAAAAGGGGAAGGTCACTTTGGTAAAGCCTTTATGATAGGTGGTATGGAACCTTGGGAAGGTAAGAAGACCCTTAATGATGGCTCTGTACATGAGAAGGTACATGATATACATGAAAAGCACAAGGGAGGTCAATGATATGGCAGAACAGCTACAACGTAGTGTTGAGTATAAGCAGAAAGGTAAAGAAGGTCTCTCTCCTAAGGGAGACTTATGGTTGCATGAGGAAGTCATGAATGACGAGTACGAGAAGAGAACAAACCGTGCTATAAAGTCAATGAATGTAGAGAAATCCTTAGGAGGATTGTATATTGACCTTGAGAAAGGTAGAGTGGACACATCTAAGCTTGTTAAGAAACCAGTACAGGTTCATGGCAAGAATGGGCAGATGTTTACACGTATGCAATGGGTTGACCCTAAGACAGGACAACCAGTTAGTCAAAAGGATGCGGTAGATAGTCATGTTAAGCATGATATGTCTCCTGAGGATAAACAAGCCCATGTAAAAAAGCATGGAATAGAGCACAAAACTAGTGAACACCCTCAGATTAACAATATGCATATGACAAGAGCTATCAAGGAACACCTGTATAAGAACCCTCACCTTATTGGAGCAGACCACCTACATGAGCATGATGAAGATGTAGCACCTCAGCACCAAGGAGTTAAGGAGCAGGTAGATGCTTTCCATAAGCATATGTCTAAGCACCCCAAAAAGTACTACCAACTAATGAAAGAGCATGGCATTGCAGATAGTGACCCACGTGTAGGTAAAGAGGGTGACGAGAAGCAGAAATCAGCCATTGAACATATGAAGAACGTAACAAAGATGAAGGCTCATCTAAAAGAGAACCCTCATATCATGGAGCACACAGAAATTCCACAGGCTACTAAAGCTACTAGTGCATCACCTTCTAGGGCACAACAAGGTGGAAATGACATAAAGGGCATACTTAAGAACATGAGTCCTAAGGAGCATTATGACCTAATGAAGCAACATGGTATAGCAGACTCAGACCCACGAGAAGGTAAAGACGGTGCAGAGAAGCAGAAAGCCGCTATTATGCATATGAAGAATATGGTTGCTTTAAGGAAGAAGATTGAGCAAGACCCTTCTATCCTGAATATAGACGAAAACGGTGAGAAACATGAGTCAGAGGTCAAACGTGTTGAAAGCATGAATGACGAGCAAAAGAACGTACATGATGTAAAAAGTTTCCTAGGAGGGTTGAGCAAGGAGCACAAGAAGAGATTGATTGACCAATACGCTCATATCCCACATATCAGAGACCGTAAGCGCCATGACAATGAGAATATTGACTATATGCATGGAGTAACCGCTCTACGTAAGCACTTTGAAGAGAACCCTAAGGAAATGGATAAACATAAGGGAGATGCAGAGAAAGAGAAGCTACATGACCTTAAGATTCCTAATAAGAAGATGCAGAAGTTCCTACGTGAGGTTGTAGGGTTGAAAGGTGTAGGGGATGCTAGGCAAGAGGAGTCAGGGGTAGAGTGGTCATTTGGTTCGGATAAGTCATCTTTTGCTAGGAAGGATACAGATGAGAATGGTAACCCTATTCTATCAATTGTAGACACTGGTAAGGATGGTACAGACTGGAATGAGCACACAGTTCCTATGGAGAAGGTTAAGGAGTTCTTAGATGGTCTAAGTAAATCTGAGGATGAAGACCTGTACAAGTCTGCCCTAGGAGATATGGAATTTTCTATTGTAAACTGGTGGGAGGTATAAATATGAACTCTAAGATTTGGTATGAATGCCAACTAGTAGCAAAGAGTATGGGATATAACCCGAATGACCCTGACAAGGTTATGGCTCTGTATGAAGCTCATCCTGATGTACAGGAAGAGCCTTTGCTTACTATTGACCTAGAGAAGGGTAAGTCAGACCGTGATGGTCTTATACAACAGATTGTAACATATGTTCGTGATGGTCATACAGTAACACGTAAGCAGTGGGTACGTAGTACCTTTGCTGACCATGCTAAGAAGAACGAGGAAGAGAAGAAACAGACTTTACTGAATGAAAAAGAGCGTGAAGCTAGAGCACAGCAGAAGAAGATAGATGATGCTAATGAAAAGGCACATAACGCTGATGTTAGAGCCTATAAGAAGGAGAAGCGTAAGGCTTCTGAAGAGACAGGTAAGAAAGGTCATACTTCACGTAACAAGAAGGTAGGAGACGATTATAGTCAGAAACTCATTATTGAAGCTAAGAGAAAGAAGAAAGAGGACAAGAAAGATAAAGAAAATAAGAAAAAAGATAACAAAAAAGCTAAGAAAGATGGAGATAAGCATCAAGAGTACGGTGGAGCCAAGAACACTAGGGCTAACAATCGGACAGAGGATAAGATGATGCAATAGTAGCGTACACATTAGTGTATGCTATTTTTCTTTCTTTTAGGATTTTATGTGAGAGAAGCAACAGTTTGCAGTAATTATAGGGAGGTGCTTTACATGGGAATTAAACAATTCTTTGGGAACCTAGCTGACACTGTCAAGTTAGGAGAAGCCCCTTTTGCTATGAGTAGCGAAGTGGATGACACCCAAAATGATACTATTGCTAAGTCAGAGCGTGCTCAAGAGTCTAAAGCAATAGTAGAAGACCCAATGGCTATAGTTCAGAGTATGGGGTACAAGGACAAACCCTATTCTTTATCATATGATACACTAAAGAGAATGGCAATCAGAAACTCAGTTATATCGTCTATTATATTTACTAGGATTAACCAATTATCTACTTTCTCTCAGCCAGCAAGGTTTACTAAGGACGGTGTAGGGTTTGAGGTGAAGCTAAGAGACCCTAAAGCTAAAGGCACAGAGGTACAGAAGAGAATGATGTTAGCTATTGAATCTTTCCTAGAGAACTGTGGGTATGATTACAACCCATCTAGGGATAGCTTTGATACATTCCTGCGTAAAATAGCATGGGACTCACTGGTATATGACCAACTTACATTTGAGATTGTTCCTGATAGATTAGGTAGACCTGCTGAACTGTATCCAGTAGATGCATCTACTATACGTGCGGCAGAGATTGATATGGACAATGTAGAAGAAGAGTTTGTAACTAATACTACAGAGCAGGATAACCACTTTGTACAGCTTATCCAGGGTACTGTGGTATCGGAGTTCAGTAACACAGAGTTAGCCTTCTGTGTACGTAACCCTAGAACTGATATTAATGTTCAACCTTATGGATTCTCAGAGTTAGAGATTCTTATACACCAAGTAACTTCACACTTATATGCAGAAGAATACAACTCAAGATACTTCTCTCAAGGCGGTACCACTAAAGGGGTAATGAACCTTAAGGGACAGAATATCAGTAAACCACAACTTGATGCTTTCCGTAGACAATGGCAGGCACAGTTATCAGGCGTTACAGGTGCATGGAAGACTCCTGTTGTATCGGTAGAGGGCTTAGAGTACATCAACGTAGCTCAGTCTAACCGTGAGATGGAGTATGAAATGTGGATGAACTACTTAATCAATATCTGTTGTGCTGTTTATCAGATTGACCCATCAGAAATTAACTTCCCTAACCGTGGTGGTAGTGGTGGTGGAGGTGGGGCTTCTATCATGGAAGGTGGTATGGAGTCTCGTTTAAAGAACTCTAAGGACAAAGGTTTACGTCCTTTACTACGATTCTTTGAATCTGTTATCAATAAGCACATTGTAAGAAGATTTGGTTCTGAATACTCCTTTAACTTTGTTGGTTTAGACCAAGAAACAGAGCAGGAGAGAGCAGAACTGAATGAGAAGTTAGTACGTACACGTAAGACTATTAATGAAATTCGTAAGGAAAATGATGACCCACCTATTGAGGGAGGAGACATCATACTTGACCCTACGTTTACTAACTACCTCCTACAGAAACAACAGATGGAACAGGCAGACCAAATGCAACAAGACCCTAGTGCAGGTGGTGACCCTAGCGCAGACCCTAATGCAGAGCAAGACCCTGAGGAAGCTAACCAGCAACAGGAAGATGAGAATATATCTCAAGGTATAGACGAACAGTATAGTCAATAGGGTATGCTTAAGAATAGCCTTACAAGATTTTAGTCTTGTAGGGTTATTTTGATATTGAATATTAGATATGGAGGTGAGTGACATGAATGATAAGTTTAATTTCATGATGCCTATGGATATTGCTAAGTCAGAAGATGGCGAGGACAGGTGGATGATTCGTGGATACGCTTCTACTGACGCACAGGATAGACAAGGTGAGTCACTAGTACAGAAGGGACTAGATTTTAGTGACTTCGTTAACCACGGATTTTTTAACTATGACCACAATAACTCCATTATACTTGGGTACCCAACGGATGCCTGTAAGGTAGACGATAACGGTTTCTGGGTAGAGGGTGAGTTACTGAAAGGTATACCTGAAGCTGAACGCATGTGGAACCTATCTAAAGCACTTAAGAAGTCTAACGCACCTAGAAAGGTGGGCTTCTCTGTAGAGGGTAAGGTTATTGAACGTGACGGTGACAAGGTAACTAAAGCCAAGATATACAACGTGGCTATCACAACAAACCCAGTTAATACAACATGTACATGGGATGCAGTAGTTAAGTCATTTGCAGGGATAGATGATGAGCCTATTAGATTTGATAATGTTAACAAAGCATTAGAAGCTGGCTATGAGACTGACCCTAGACAAATGGAAGGTGGAGATGTCTTCCGTAAGGAAAGCCTAGAGAAAGACTTAACAAACCTCTCATATGTGATAGACAGTGATGAAAATAAGAAAATTCTTAAAGAGAAATTGGTAAATAAGTCAATGACAAACCGTGAACTGACGTTGTATCTACAACTAACTAAGGGTTGGTCAAGACAACAAGCCCAAGACTTCATTAAGAAAATCTAACATTAATATATAGGAGGTGCCAACATGGGTGCAGAAAACACTAATGTTAACCATGATGAGCTTATCAATAAGTCTTTAGAAGATATTGACAATATGGTGAAGAGCATGGAAAAGGCTGAGGAAGAGCAGATTTCTAAGGCATTACCACAAGATGACGCTACTCCTGATGAGGTATCACAAGATACTCCACCACCAGCTGAGGAAGACCAAGACCAAGCCCCTACTGAGGAGCAAGGTGATGATGCTGATGTAGATACTGATACTGAGGCAGAAGAGAACGAGCAAGAAGACGATGAGGTAGAAAAGTCTTTAGAAGACACTATGAAAGGCAACGAAGGTGTACGCAAGGCATTAGAAGTATCTGAGTTCTTAGATGAGCTTGTAAAGGGTATCTCTACTGTTATTGGTAACCAAGGTGCTAGCCTTAACAAGTCTATTGCTTCTAACGAACATTCACAAGAGTTACTAGCTAAGTCTTTTGAAGGTATCGTTAAGTCTCAGAAGGCTGTATTAACAGTTACAGGTAACCTTCAAAAGTCTATTCACGCTTTAACTGAGCGTCTTGATGCTGTAGAAGCACAACCATTAGTACGCAAATCAGTACCTAATGCTAAGGCTTTGGAAAAATCTTTCCCTGCTAGTACTGGAGCACAAGGTTCAGGCAATACAGCTAGCAACACATTAAGCAAGGGCGTAGCTGTTCAGCGTCTATCAGAGGAAGTAATGAAAGGTAATAATTCTTTAATGAATGATGTTCTAGCATTAGAAGGTTCAGGGAACTTCGATTCTCTATCTGCTGAAGCTAAGACATTCTTAGGATTAACACAATAATTTTTTTATATATTACGGAGGTGGACACGAATGTTTAATAACCTTAATGAAAACAACCAAGGTTTCGGTATCGCTGAAGCTTCACAGGTTGAACAGTTAAATAAAGCTTTAGAAGCAGGCTATGAGGTTAATCCTCTTAACCTAGAAGGCGGTGGCGCTTTCCGTGTTGAATCACTAGAGAACAGCTTAAAGGTTCTTACTTACGGTGACCAACATATCAAGTTTTGGAAAAAGATTCCTAAACAAAAAGCGTTCTCTACAGTAGAACAATACGGACAGTTAATTGACTACGGTCGTGGTCAAGGGGCTTTCGTAGGTGAAGGTCAACTACCTGATACTAACGACTCTACTTACGCTCGTAAGGCAGCGTTCGTTAAGTTCCTAGGTACGACTCGTGAAGTTACACACCCAATGACATTAGTAAATAGTGCATTTGGTAACGTTGTAGCTCGTCAAAACCAAGATGGCATCTTATGGATGCTTAAGCAAATTGAACAGTCTCTATTCTGGGGTGACAGTAAGCTAGCTCCAGGTGGTGAAGAAGGACTAGAGTTTGACGGTATCAACAAGATGATTGATAAGGACAATACAATTGACCTTAAAGGTACTTACCTAGAAGAGAAACATATCAACTGGGGAGCACAAATGATCATTCAGAACTATGGTACTCCAACTGACATCTTCTTACCATTTGAAGTACAGGCACAGTTCTCTAATGAGTTCTTCCCTAAAGAGCGTGTTATTATGCCAACTAACGCTGGTTACCAAGCTGGTGTAGTTGTTAATAAGTTCATGACTCACGGTGGAGAAGTTAACTTTGAGCCTAACATCTTCTTAAATAAAACACGTGACCTACAACCAAACGCATCAAGCTTTAAAGCTCCTGCGGTAGGTACATTAGCTTCTAATGCTACTCCATTAATCGGTACTGATGGCGACTTCGCTAAACAAGGTGCTGGAGTATACAAATATAAAGTAACATTCAACAACTCTCATGGTGAGTCTATCCCATCTAATGAAGTTGCAGTTACTTTAGCTGGTTCTGATACTGCTAAGGGTGTTAACTTAGACATTACTAACCCAGCTTCTACTGCTTTCCCTATCGAGTATATTCGCTTATACAGAACAGAGAAAGACGGTAACAAGTTCTACGAAGTAGCTAAGTTCGCTGTACAGTCAGCTAGCTCAGGTGCTAAAATGACTTACGTAGACAAAGGTACTACAATTGCGAACACTTACACAGCGTTCATGGGTGAAATGTCTCCTGATATTATCGCCTTCAAGCAATTAGCACCTATGATGAAGATGGATTTAGCTACACTTGGTCCAGTTATCCGTTGGATGATTTTAATGTATGGTGTACCAGTAATTTACGCTCCTAAGAAATGGATGCGTTACACTAACATTAAGGCTGATGTACCTGGATTCGTATCTATCTAATATCTAAAAACAAAAGAGGGGGTTCCTGTAACTCCCTCTTTTTCTATGGGAGGAATCTATATGGAAAAGAATAGAGAAGCCAAGACATTTATACCAGGGCTAGGTAGTGACTTCACTATCCACCTGAATGAGCTAGAGCCTAATTTAGCACAACAGATTCTTGACTTACTAGCTAGTGCAGGAGTGGCACCTAAGGTAGACTGGGCTGACATTAACAACAAGCCTAGTACTTTCTCACCTTCTACCCACACCCATACTACAGCCCAGATTACTGACTTATCGTGGAATACTCTTAGTGGTAAACCTAGTACTTTCTCACCTTCTACCCACACTCATACTGCAAGTCAGATTACTGACTTCTCTACAGCAGTAACCTCTGCCACTACAAGCAAGCTTACAGCTAATAAAGTAGCCACACAAGCCAATAGCACAGCGACAGATGTAGCTGGTTTAGTTACAGACTTTAATGCTTTGCTAGCCAAGCTAAAGACAGCAGGAGTTATGAGCTAATAATTTTTCTAGGGAGCGGATACTAATTCGCTCCCTATTATTGTTTAGGGAGCAACACGATTATAAAAAACAGTAGGACTATAAAACTAAGCACTCTTAGGAGGTAATAATATGGGTAAACTTCAAAATACGTTTTTAGCTAATACAAAGGTTACGTTTTCTAGTGGAGAGGTTCAGTTTGATGAAAAGGGTATCGCTGAGGTAGAGCCAGATGAGCTGTACCA